>ERZ1673752.1390-NODE-1390-length-34090-cov-7.139827_pt1 | contig 34090 bp, 31 predicted proteins | sample MGYA00580195_ERZ1673752 | MGnify/ENA primary metagenome ERZ1673752 (study PRJEB41218, sample SAMN15661744) | gut metagenome | host: Homo sapiens | place: Canada: London | collected 2015-08-20/2019-03-30 | study: EMG produced TPA metagenomics assembly of...
CGAAATTTTTAAAACATACTATGTTTTTTTTAAAACACAGTATGTTTTTACCTAAGCCATAGTAAGAATTTGGTGTACGCTGATACACGGCGTCAAACCTTTAATCAGCGTTTCCTTAACACTTGATAAAAGAGTAAAGTTCAAAAGACGTTGAACGCGTGTTTTAAATACGCCGCCACACAAGAAAGTGCTGTCGTATTTGAAGATACCTCTATTACGGATTGGTCAATTTTTTCAGCGTAAGCGTAATCCATGGTTTCGTTTCAGTTTTAAAAGTGTCTTCCACCTGCAAGAACTGCAGGAGGGCACGATCATACTTTCCCGAAAAAAAGAGCGCTTCAGCCCGATAAAATGCAGCCCGCGCATCGATGAGTGGCGTATGAGACAACCGCAAAAAATCGCTCAATTCAGCCTCGAGTTCAGTCCAGCTTTCCGTTTCGGTATGGGCATCCAAAATTCGTTTCAGCGAAAGGGCACTCACATCACGGGCAGCATCGGTTTCTTCGGTAAACCGAAAAAAAATCGGTTCGATATCTGTCGTTGCATGTTCCATACTGTAAACATAGCCGGCATATTTCGCAAAGTTTGCTTCCAGTTCGCGAAGTTTTTGCTCGGTTTCCTCCGAAAAAGTAACTCGTTTCGCAGATACGCCGTTTGCGGTGTTTAACACCGGCAAGCTCACCGCCCGCTCGGCAAGTTCATCTTCTTCGGTTTCCCGCACCAAGCGCACCGGTTGGATAAGCGTATTTCGACTGGGAAGAAATTTTATTGTGTTGTTCGTAGTAATTTCTTTTTCAAACACTAACGCATAATAGTAATTCGTATTCGGCAAAGGATAATCGACAAACGCTGTCGTGTTTTCGGTAAACGTTGAAAGCAGTACGGCATTTGCTAGCGACGAAAAATCGGTAAACGGATTGAGACTTCGGTATAAAATGAGGCTTGAAACTGCACCGTTCGTTGCCCACGTTAAATACACGCTGTCCTCTTTTACCTCAGCAGAAAATTGGAGTACTTCAGCGGTATTTTGTGCATAAAACACACCGAGTACCGTAAAAAACAAACTGATACTTGCAAAAATTTTTTTCATAACTTTACCTATAATAACGTATGAATTCTTCCCTTTTATTATCGACCATTAGAGAGGTAAACTTGCAATAATTTCAGTCCTCATATTCAAGCGGCAGCACCAATCCGTCCTTAGAAAGAATCGTGTGCGGAAACACTTTTTGCGCATCCGCCAAATTTTGCTTGAGGTCGGCATTGGTATACCGCGGACTGTAGTGAATCATCGCCATAGTTTTAACTTCCGCATCATGAGCAATTTTTGCCGCTTGCGTACAAGTCATGTGCTTTTTTTCGCTCGCGTCCGCTTCCAAACCGGCACCGAACATTGCTTCGCACACAAAAAGGTCGGAATGCTTCACTTCGCCGGCGATTGAATCCAAATAAACGGTATCGGTTACAAAACTGAATTTTCGGCCCGCCCGTTTTTCACCGACTACTTTTTCCGCTTCAACAACGACGCCTTCTTCGTTAACGACACTTTCACCGTTTTGTAGCTTTGCCCAAAGCGGCCCCATCGGCACCTTGTGTTTTTTTGCAAGCTCCGGATTAAATTTTCCGGGACGCGGTTCTTCTTCCAGCGTGTAACCGTAACATGGTTTTGTGTGCTCCAGCTTGAACGACCGAATCGCAAAATCTTCGCCGCGAAAAACTTCGCCTGCTTCGTTAATTTCCTTGACAATAATTTCGTAGTTGATAAACATATCCAAAACTTGCCGGCTTGATTCAATAAAAGCTTTTAATTTAGGCGGTCCGATAATGTACAGCGGCTCCGTCCGTTCAACTTGCGACGAAAGCATCAAAATCCCGGGTAAACCGGTAATATGGTCGGCGTGGGTATGACTGATAAAAATCGCCGTGATTTTTTTCCATTTCAGATTTAACTTACGAAGCGCAACTTGCGTTCCTTCGCCGGCATCAAATAAAAACAGTTCGCCGTCTCGCCGCAGCAGCACTGACGTTAAATGCCGATGCGGTAGCGGCATCATTCCTCCGCAGCCCAAAATAAACGCTTCCAAATTCATACTGCATTTTATACATAAAATTTGTATTTTATACAAGTAGAAAATATTTTTTGTTTATTTGATTTTGCCGGCACCGATTTAAAAGTGCATTTTGCGGTATTTATCGGGTACCGCCAGTTCGGTTGTTGCGATAAACCCTTGTCCGAAAACGTAAGTATCGGTATATATGAGCATGTGATTCGCCGCCCGCTTTCCTGTTTTCGGATCAACATAAGCGGTGAGGCGGCTTCTGATATTCGGCATACAGCTTTGGATGACGTTTTCCAAATCGGCAAGGTTTCCTTTTTTTGCATTTCCGGCGATAACCTGTTTTGCGTACTCACCCAGCGCAAGCGATACCGTTGTGCTATGCGGATAAAACCACGTACTGAAACGTTTTCCCGCAACGCGGTTTTCCAACGAAAGTCGCAATTTACTGATAACCGCGCGATAGTCATCCGAAGCGACATTGGTAAGCAAAGCACGCGGGTAGCCCACGAGCGGTGACGGTAAATCTGCTTCAACAAAAATACCGGCATGTTCATCGAGTAATACTTTCAACAGGGGTTCAATTTCCGCCGAGTCGGCGCAAAAGAAAGCGGTATTTTCTCCGTGTTCCTGTAGCCATTTCGGAACATTTTCCGCAATAAAGTTTTTTGCAACGGTATGTTCCGACTGTCCGTCAAGGTCAGGTGCCGTATAGCAGTAAAACGGCATGTTCAAATCCTTACACGCTTCTTCCATAATTTTTGTCCGCATCTCATATATTTCACGTTTCATACAATGAGGAGATGCAATATGCACAAATGATTCCGCACCCATTTTCTGTGCAACCCAGGGGATAATAAAGCCGCGTGAAATAAAATCCTGACTCAGCACAATATCGCTCGCGGTTTGAATTTCGTCAAGGCGTTCTTCAGGATCTCCTGCAAGCAAAATAATATCGGGACGGCTAACGCGTATTTTGCGAAATGCTTCAGCGGTTCCCGGTGCGGCTTGATTTACCACAATCGCTTTGACGAGCGGATCCGATGCAATGCCGGTAACTTGTTTCACAAAGCTTTCTTTATCAAAAACCATATCATCATAAACAACGTGGGTAATAATGCCGCCGTCTTCAATCGCACCGTAACGTTTAATGAGTTCCGTAACACCGCGCTCCGCATCATCAGAATAACGAGAACGAACGGTTACCATCGCTATCCGAAAGTTTTTTTCATTTGAATTGATTGATTCGCAAGAAAACAACCCAACCAACGTACATAATACACACCAATAAAAAATTTTGTGTTTCACGGTAATTCCTCTTACTATAAGGCTCTGATTAATTCAGTGGATATTTAATCGGTGCCCGCTTTTAAAAATCCGGCATACTATGCTGAATATTGAAAAACAATAAAAGAGATACTTTGCTTTGCAAAGTTTGCTGTTAAAAGAGGTGAAGCTTTTAATCGGCATTTCCGATTTTATTTTTCGAGCGCATAGTACATCATGGTGATAAAATACCGGTAAGTACCGTGTAAAATATTTGTAAAAAATCAGTTGCGCGATTGCAAAGGTATATGAAGCCTCTCAAATTATGAGAGACTTCAATCTATGGTTTATTTAATTTTTTCAAGCGGAAGGGAAATTTGAGGCGCACCGTATACGCGAGGCCATGCTGTATATTCATCAAATTGGATAATGAGAGCTTCTTTTGTTATTTGAAAATTTTGAAAGTTTTCAAGTTTGGGTTCCGTTATCTCGTCGATCGTTTCCATTTCAAACGGAATATTTTCTTTTTGAGCAAGCCGTATAAGTTCCGCTTTTGCTTCTTTTGAAATTTTTTCCAAAGACTTTTTATAATTTTTACCGAGCACGTCTTTTAAACTCAAAACTTTTTTTTGTTTTACACTGTAATTTATCGAATAAAAACCCGAATACCCGTGTGCGCCGCCGGTAAAATAATACGGTGCAAGTATAACGCTGATGTAATCTTCATCCTCATATAATTCACTGGCTCCCAAAATCAAGTCAAAATTTGCATTGAATGTTGCTTTGCTGTAGTCTTGCTTTAAATAGTTTTGAGCAAAATCGGCATAAATTTTTTTCACCGTGTTATCAATAACTTTGTTGAATGAACTGCAACTTTTGGAATGCGGATATGAAAGCTTTACATTATAGTTGATGTGATCAATATATTCGTCATTTTCATCCGCAAAAATAAAAGCACAAAGGCTAAAAAGACATAAACCGAAAATAAATTTTTTTACTAATTTCATAAATTCTCCTCGATGCATTCCAAACAATGAAACGTCTCAATCGGTTACAAGAAGCCGAGACAATCTGCAATAGCACCCTACCCTGTTACAAAAACCCGGTATGATTGTTTTATAAACTAGTTGGAGAAAATAAACGTATGAAAAAATTATGGGTGGTGGGTATCGGTCCCGGAGATTTAACGTTGATGACCGAACAAGCGAAAAAGGCAATTGCCGCAAGCGATGTCGTGTGCGGGTATCCGAAATACATTAAAAACATTCGCGCCCTTTTGGACGGTAAAGAAATATACGAAACGGGCATGCGTTACGAAGTTGAACGTTGCCAAAAGGCGATTGCGTTTGCGGCGTCGGGAAAAACCACGGCGATGGTTTCATCCGGCGATGCGGGTGTGTATGGCATGGCGGGACTCGTGTATGAGCTGGCACGTGATACGGATATTGAAATTGAAGTGCTGCCGGGACTGACAAGCGTCCTTTCCGCCGCCGCCGAATTGGGGGCGCCGCTCATGCACGATTTTGCGGTTATCAGCCTTTCGGATATTTTAACCGACAAAGCGTTAATTATCAAACGATTGGAAGCTGCGAGTGCGGCTGATTTTGTCATTGCACTGTATAATCCGAAATCAACGAACAGACCGGATATTCTCAACGAAGCGATTACGATTATCAAAAAGTATAAAAAGCCCGAAACGCCGGTGGGCATTGTCCGCAATTCGGGGACCGCCGCGCCGGAAATCCGAACGGCAACACTTGCAACATTTTCCGACGAAGGCTGCGATATGTCAACGCTCGTTATCATCGGAAATAATGCAACGGTATTTATCAACGGAAAAATGGTAACTCCACGAGGGTACATCAAGTGATTTGGATTATCGGCGGTACCACCGAAGCTCGGCTCGCCGAAGAAAAACTTGCGGGAAAACGAGATTTTGTTATCACGGTTGCAACCGAGGGCGGACGCGAATTCGTAAAGTCGCCGCATGTTATAGTTGGACGGCTCACCGAACCGGAAATGGAAGCTTTTATCCGTAGGCAAAAAATTACCGCCGTTCTCGATTGCTCACACCCTTACGCCGTTGAAGTATCCAAAAACGCAGCAAAAGCAGCTGCAACCACGAATATCGCGTATTTGCGCGTAAAACGCCCTGAAGCGAAAGTAAAAAATGCCGGAGAATATTTTTCCGACTTTGGGGAACTTTTATCACGGCTCAAAACGCTCAAGGGAACGTTTCTCATCACGCTCGGCAGCAAACACATTCCCGAGCTCGTGCAGGTGCGAGGCGAAAACCGCTTTATTTTCCGCGTTCTCCCGACTGTTGATTCGGTTGAGCTGCTCCACGAACAAGGCGTTGCAATGCAGGATATTATCGCCTGTCTGGGACCTTTTTCGGAAGAGCAGAATTTACTGACCATTCGCGAAAACAAAGTAGACTATTTAGTGACAAAAGAATCCGGCAAGGCAGGCGGTGAAGACGCCAAGCTGAAAGCCGCCCAAGCCGCCGGCATACCGGCTCTGATTCTCAAGCGGGAAGCGGAAACCGGCGAATCGCTTGAAGTTCTGCTGCGGCGGTTGCTCACTGAAAATGAAAAAAGCGTTTCCTAAGATGCACACAAAAATCGTTTGGAAACATTGATTAAAGGCTTGACGTCGTTTAATCAGTGCCTCCTTTAGCCGTATTTTCATTTTTGCGCCATATTCTGCAGTGCTTCATAAAACGAATCCACATCAGAAATAAAATTGCTGTTTTGAAAACACGCAACGGTGTTTTTGTACCGGTATCCGTCGCTGTATATTGCTTTTGAAGCGGCTTTTGTTACTTTGAAAAGAGGAATTTCTGGAAGCGGTGCTTTTGACGTATGATACTCGGCTGCGTGGAAACAGTCGCCTTTTTTTCCGAGTACGCAATCTTGCGTTAGCTCCATGATTTTGTAACCGAAGTTTTGGAGCTTTGCCGTGCTTTCCGCATTGCCGAAAAAAATACCGCACATCGGAAGCAAATCAAACGTTTCAAATAAATAGCACACACTTTCGCCTTCCGCTAAAATCACGCCGCCTTTTTCCGCAAATCGTTTGACCGACTCCCGCATTGCTGCGTTCGCCGAAAGTTCCGCCGCAAACGCTTTTACCTGCCCGCTCCCGAAATACAAAAAATCGCAGTCGGGAATATGCGTATCGGCAAGCGGTGAAAAATATTCCGTTTCACTGTAGGCTTCGAGAACGGCAATATTTTCCGTGTAATAAAAATTGATGCACGCATCCCGCGCAATCGCCGTTTTTGTTTTTGTCCGTTTGAAATCCGGCAAGGACTTTGTCGGTACCGATTTAAAAAAGGAAACGAATTTTTCAAAATCGAATTGAGCAGCCGGCTCGGTTTGGCGCGACTGAAAAAATTCGGTAAACTTTGGAGTATCGGTTGCGTTTAAGCCTAAACCGGTTTCGGCAATGCGCAGTTCCGATCTTTCCGGAAAAAAACCCAATACCGCAAGCGGTAAATTATCCTCAATCATGGTTTTATAGGTTTTATACAACGAAGGTTTTATTTTATTTAGAATAACCGCTTTAATCCGTTTTTCCGAAAAATCCAAAAAACCTTTGAGTTTCGGGATCATCGAAAACATTTCCCCCGAAGGCGTATAAACAAGAATAATATCGATGCCCAACGTTTTCGCCGTCTCAAATGAAGAATTTTCCGGCGTTGAACCGATGCCGTCAAAGCAACCCATCACGCCTTCGATAACGGCGTATTCGCTTTGCATAGCGCCGAGGCTCATTTCCATTCCCGTTTTGCCCATCAAAAAGCGGTCAAGGTTTCCCGCGCGCCGTCCGCTCGCGTTTTCCAGTATTTTTCTATCGACTTGATCGGGACCCGTTTTAAGCCCGCAAACGTTAAATCCTTTTTGCCGCAATGCCGCAAGCAAAGCCGCACTGACTGCGGTTTTTCCCGAATTGCTGTTCGGCGCCGAAATCATCACCGCTTTCATCGGTTACCCCTTGTGCGGTTTTGTTTTGCGGGCGAGCAGCAGCGAAATATAATCCGCATCCGCCTCGATGTCCGCTTTTTGCGCAGAAGTTAAAACGAGTTGATTTTCAAGCGTTGCCCGTCTCACATACACGTAGTCAAACCCGTGCTTTTCCAACAAGCCAAGCGCTTCCGCTTTTTGTTTTCCGGTTTTTAAAAGGGCAATCGCATCCGTGTTCCGCAAAATCGTTTCATTCAGATGATCGGTTACCGTACAGGTTTCTTTGGTATACGCAAGCGGCGTTGCGCTGATTCCCGCAGCGGCAACGAACGACGGCACGCCGGAAACGATCCGCACTTCCGCATCGTCCCGCCGCAAGTAAGGCAGCATGTTGGCGAATGTACTGTAAAACATCGGGTCGCCGATCGTCAGCACCGCCCCCGTTTTTCCGTCCGGCGTATTGTCCAGTATCGTCAAAGCCGCTTTCCGGTAATCATCTTCCGTTACGCTGCCCATCGTAAAAGTGAGCGGAATAATCCGCTCCGCCGTAATAAACTCACGAGCCGTATCCAGCGCCAAATGCTTTCCCGCATTTTCAGGCGAAAACACCACATCGGCATTTTTGAGAATCCGAATAGCCTGCAGCGTTAAATATTCGCTCGCACCCGGTCCCGTCCCCACTGCAATAACATGTTTCATATAAATTAATCAGAGCCTTCTTACGGAGCGGATGTCTCTGCCGGCTTTTCTTTTGCTTTTTCATCAAAGTTGAGTTTTCGGGCAACTTCAACTTTTTCAATGACTTCAAACTGGTCACCAACTTCAATGTCGTTGTAATTTTCCAGACCGGCACCGCACTCGAACCCAGTGGCAACTTCACGGGCGTCGTCCTTGAAGCGTTTAAGCGAAGCGAGCTGCCCCGAAAAAACAACAATTCCATCGCGAATCACATTTATCGAAGCGGAACGTTTGATTACGCCTTCCGTAACATACAATCCCGCGATGCGTCCGACTTTCGGAACTTTGAACACTTCGCGAACTTCCGCCATACCGATAACTTGCTCTTTAATATCGGGCGACAACATGCCTTCCATTGCGAGTTTCATTTCTTCAACGGCTTCGTAAATAATATTGTATTTTCGGATGTCAACTTTTTCCTGGTCAGCAAGCATTTTTGCCTGCGGTGTAGGGCGAACATTAAACCCGATAATGATGGCGTTTGAATCCGCAGCCGCGAGCATAACATCCGATTCGTTAATCGCTCCGGCAGATGCGTGAATAACATTCAAGCGGATTTCACTCGTTGAAAGTTTTTCAAGCGATTGCTTAACCGCCTCAACGGAACCTTGTACGTCGCCTTTAACAATAACTTTCAGTTCCAGTATTTCACCTTCGCTGATAGTATCATATAAATTATCAAGGGTAACTTTTTTAACATTCTGCGAAGCTTCAAACCGCTTGAGTTCCTGTCGCTTTTCGGAAATTTGCCGCGCTTCTTTTTCGGAGCTTGCAACTTGGAACGGATCACCGGCATTCGGCATCCCTTCCAAACCGAGGATTTCAACCGGCATGCTCGGTCCCGCTTCATCAATGCTTTCTCCCTTGTCGTTAAAAATCGCACGGACTCGTCCCGAATAAATGCCGGCAACGTAGGAGTCGCCGGTTCGCAGCGTACCGCGTTGAATTAAAATAGTTGCAACGATACCGCGTCCGTGATCAATGCGCGATTCCACCACTTTACCTTCAGCGCGGCAGTCATAGTTCGCTTTGAGCTCCAAAACTTCAGCTTGCAGGAGAATCGTTTCCAAAAGTTTATCAATGCCGAGTCCTTTCAAAGCGGATATTTCAACATACATTGTGTCGCCGCCCCAAGTTTCAGGTACCAGCCCCAACTCGGAAAGTCGCGTGATAACTTTTTCGGGATTTGCTTCCGGTTTATCAATTTTATTGATGGCAACGATAATAGGCACTTTTGCATCTTTTGCGTGGTTAACCGCTTCCACCGTTTGCGGCATAACACCGTCATCGGCAGCAACAACCAACACAACAATATCCGTCAACGCTGCACCGCGGGCACGCATCATAGTAAACGCTTCGTGTCCGGGCGTATCCAAAAAGGTAATTCGACCTCCCGGAGTGTTTACCGTATACGCTCCGATGTGTTGAGTAATACCGCCGAATTCGCCGGCTGCCACATTGCTGCGACGAATAGCATCGAGCGTTTTTGTTTTTCCGTGATCAACGTGTCCCATGATAGTAACAACCGGCGGGCGTGCTTTCAGCTCGGCACCCTCATCGGTTTCTGTTTTAATAACCGTTTCATCATACAAACTGACATGACGAATTTCGCACTTGTACTCGCTGGCCAAGATTGCCGCCGTGTCATAATCAATCGCCTGATTCATCGTAACCATCATGCCCATTTCCATCAATTTGGCAATGAGCGTTGCCGCTTTTAAGTTCATCTTTTTTGCGAGTTCGGCAACGGTTATGCTGTCAAGCATTTCAATTTCCGCTGGTACTGCATTAATAATTTCTGCGGCGCGTTTTTTACGTTGAAATGTTTTTTCTTCAAAATCTTCTCGATGATCTTTTTTCTCGTATGCACTTCGGCGCGATCTTGTCGTTTTTTTTGTGTTTTTTCCGCTGTCAAGCGGTATCGGAGCACTTTGTCTTTGACCGCCGCCTTGGAACCTTTGTCCGAATGAGCCTCCGGTTTTTCCCCCTTGCATACGCGGTTTGAATCCTTGCTTTTTTCCGGCTGAATTTCCGCCGAACGGGCGTCTCCCCGTTCCGCTGTTACCACCGGCAGCATTTCTCGCATCCGCGCCGGTAAACGGCTTTCGTCCCTGTCCGTCACGGTTAAAACTTCCGCGTCTCCCGCCGGCGAGATTTCCCGCTTTACGATCAGGTCTCTTTTGGAACATGCTGTCATTTTCCGTCCCGCGGGATACGATCGTTTTATCCGGACCGGAGACTATTTTTTTCGGTTGCGGTTGTCGTACTTGCCGCGTTTCTTTTTTACTGCGTTCGGGTTTTGTCTGTTCGACCGGCTTTTTATTTTCCGAACGGGTTGTTTCTTTTTCAACGTTTGCAGAAGGTTTTTCAGATTCCGGCGAAGGCGCTTTATCCGTTTTTTTTGCAACGACTTTTACCACCCGCTTTGGCCTTGCTTTTGATTTTTCCGCTTCGGTTTTGTGTTCACTTTTCGGTGATTGCTCATCATGCCCCGAAATTTGATTTTCCGTATTTTCCTTCGGGTTTTGCTTTCTTTTTTTTAAAAAAGTTTTTCTTTCTCGATCTGCTTCGTTATTTTTATCTTCCATACAACCTCTTACCATGTTCCAATAGATATTTATTATATCATTAATCTAAAAAATATTAAAGGGGTATATCACCGTCCGTTTACTCGGATTCATCCGTTTCCTCGTCTTCTTCCTCAAACGCTAACCCGACACCGCAATTCGGGCACGTCGTCATATCAATCGTAATCGGATGTCCGCATTCGGGACATTCGTAATATTCAACTTCGTCGATATACTCATTGACGATTTTCAATAATTCAGCAAGCATTGCATCGGTCATTCCGTCAAGCGCGGCAAGCTGCTGCTCGCTCATATCCAAAATAGCGGTCGGCTCGTCAATGCCGTTCGCCGTAAGTACGGCACGCATTTCGTCACTGAGCGGCAACTCATACGCAACTTCCTGTACATCCGATGCGACGGTTTCTTCATTCTCCGATTCATCCCCGGTATCGGCAAAAAGTCCTTCAGCGGCTCTGCGAATCTCTTTATAGCTTTCCATTTCCTTGAACTGCTCTTCCGTTTTTACATCAATATTCCAGTCAACGAGACGGTTTGCAAGCCGCACGTTTAAGCCCTGTTTGCCGATTGCAAGTGAAAGTTGGCTTTCATCGACAATCGCCAATGCGGAACGAGTACCTTCATCGAGGATAATTACTTCATCAACTTCTGCCGGTGAAAGAGCCGATTTTATATATTCTTTCGGGTCTTCCGAATAGGGTATTACATCAATTTTTTCACCGTCCAACTCCGTAATCACGGTTTGAATGCGCGCACCCCGCGTACCGATACAGGCTCCGACCGGATCAACATCGAGTTTGTTGGATTCAACGGCAACTTTAGTGCGGCTTCCCGCTTCGCGCACAATATTTTTAATTTCAATCGTATCGTTGTAAATTTCCGGCACTTCCAATTCTAAAATACCTTTTACGAAATCCGAATCGCTTCGCGAAAGAATCAGCTGCACGGTATTTGATTGACGTACTTTTTTAACTTCTTTCACCAAAGCTTTAATGCGGTTTGCCTCATGGCTGAAATGATCGCGCGGAGATCGGTACTTTCGCGGCAAAATACCTTCCACTTTTCCGAGATCAACGTAGACGTTGCCGTTGTTTTCTCTTCGATAATACCCGATAATAATTTCACCCACTTTTGAAATATATTCCGAATAAAGTTCATCTTTCTGGACTTCTTTAAGGCACTGCTGAACGCGCTGTTTTCCCGCTTGTACGGCGTGGAAACGGTAACTTTGCACGTCTTCTTCAACGGCAAGTTCGTCTCCTATTTCGCTTTCCGGATCAAGAGCTTGCGCTCTTTCCAAACTGATTTCAAAAACCGGATTCTGCACTTTTTCAACAACGGTTTTATTTGAAACCATGTAGATTTCACCGTCCTCATCCGTTTCAAAGCCGAGGTTTTCATCCGTACCGTACTGTTTTTTGTACGCCGTCCGCAATGCCTGTTTTATCACGTTTACAATTACATCTTCATCAAAGCCGCATTCATTTGCGTACTTTCTGATACTCGAACTTAACGAATCTGCCATTTTTATCTCCATTTTTAGTAGTCTCTCAAACATTTGTTTGAGAGGTTTTCACATTATTCCAATTTCGCTTTTTTACAGCGATCAAGCGGAATTTCTTTTTTGCCGGTTTCCATTTCCAAAACGATGCGTTCTTCACAATATTCAAGGAGCGTTCCGGTAACCCAGTCGGTACGGTCCGCATCCCAAACGGAAATTTTTTCTCCGACAAACGCTTCCAACTCATAGCTCTTTTTCAAAACACGCTGCACTCCGGGAGAACTGACTTCCATAAACAAATCCTGCGTGTTGAGCAGAACTTCCAGTTTTTGCTGGAGCGGTTTATGCACCTTGGTGCAGTCTTCAATGCCGACACCGCCCGGCGTAAAAATAACCGCATACGCATGCCAGCCCGTTTTAATCCGTGCCAGTGAAAAATCCACCAATCGATAGCCCAAGCCTTCCACGAGTGTTTTTGCTTCGCTGAAAAAATCGCTTTCGTTTTTCTTTATCAATTTCATCTTTCAATATACCTAATCAGTTCTGACCAACCGATGTCTATAAAAAAAGAGCCGTAAAAACGACTCTTTCAAGGACAATAATTATGAAAAGTAATCCATTATATTATAGATATTTTTCATTTTTTGTCAATAGAATAAAAAACAAGCAACCGCTTAATACAAAGAAAGCTTTGTACAAAACTTTCTACGTCTACTCTTCGTCTTCGCTTATCGTTAAAAGCTCGATAACTTCCTGGGTTGTTTTTGCATTCAGCAGTTGTTTTCGCTTTTCCGGACTTTTGAACAGTAAGCTGACTTCCGCCAAAAAGCGTAAATGCGGACCCGTTTTATCAATCGGTGAAAGCGTCATAATAAATATTCGTGACGGTTCCTGATCAAGCGAATCAAAATCAACCGGCTTTTCCGAAATACCGATGCATGCAACTAAGCTATCGATTGAATCGGTTTTTCCGTGCGGAATTGCGATTCCGTGTTTCATTCCGGTGGACATCTTTTTCTCGCGATCCATGATGCAAGCTTTCGCAACAGCCTTGTCCTTAACCTTTCCGGCTTTTACCAACATATCCAAAAGCTCATCGATAATTTCTTCTTTCGTTGTGCCTTTTAAATTAAGAGCAACCGTTTCATTTGTTAAAATTGATTTCAAGTCCATAGCGATATTGTACAATGCTTTTGCGGAAAAGTCAAGCCTTTTTCATAAAAAAATTAAACTATTTTTTAGGAACGCTACGAACCACTTTGCGGGACTTTTTTTTGAAAAGAGCCGCTTTATTTTCGCCGGTACCACCGGTCGCGTATCTCAGTGCAGGAGTATCGTTGCGCCCGCGCCGTTTTTCCTTGCCCGAATCCGATTCGAAATAATCTCTATTTTTATTTTCTTTAAATTTTTCAAAACGGACTTTTGATTTTGCCTTCCGGTTTTCTTCGATAAATGATAAACACTCATCCAATCCCGCTAAAAACGGCTGCAGCTCATCTTCAAAAACCACTACGGAATGCCGTTCAAATCCGACCCCGTCGGCGTCCTTGCTTTCGACAACCTGCAAAAAAACATCCCCTTTTGTATTTTCCTTTACATTAAAAAAATACGTCCGGTTTCTTACTTTAACCGGCTTTGTAAAAATCTCGCCCCGAGTACCCATATTCGTCTCCCATTCCCTTCGCATTTCCGTTTTGGAATCTCATTATGCTCGAAACGTATTATATACATTTTAAAAAAAATATCAAATGAAATCAGAAAGCTTTTTTAAATTGCAACTTCTAAAAATTCAAAGTTCAAAAATTTTTAAAGTCTGCGTAATAGCTAGAGACGGTCTGTTAATTTAAGGAAACCAATTTTACACAATTTTGAGCACCGCTGTAGTTTTTCGACTTCTTCCGCTTTTTTTAGAATACCGCTCCATCGCTTCATAAATTTGTTCTTAAATCAATGTGACATTCTCTGAAAATTGATTTCCGTGTATCCTCTTGCTTTTAAGCTATTTTATTGCTAAAATATCTTTAACATGAAAGAAGCTTTGTTTGTGCCGATTGTGTTTACAATTTCGCTCGTGCTTTGTGCGATATGCACTGCGGGAGTTTTTCAGCTTTATTTTTATGCAAGCGAAAGTGTCTTGCTCTTGTCACCGGTACAATTCGGGAATCTTGCGGCGTACTTTTTTCCGTTTTCGATGTTGATTGCAACGATTATCGTTTTTGAATTTGTGCTGCGCAAAAACGTGCATGGCGGCTTTGCGGTTTTATTTTTGACCGTACTGATTATTGCCGCTCTCTTTATTTTTTATCGACTTGCGACAATCATACAAAAGCAAAATACGGACGTAATCTTCAATGCGATAAAAGCGCTCCATACGGACAGAAGCTTTTTTCTGCAATCTTTTTTCACCGTAACTGAACGCTTTTTTTCCGATTGCGTTACGGCAGCACAAACACATTTTCCGGCGTTTTTAATTTTCTCCGGCAGTTTTTGGTGTGCGGTTTTGTCGTATTTTGCGGTTGCGCAGAACTGCACGAATTGGAAATTGGCAAATTTTCTTTTGTTGGTCGCGATGATCATCGGAACTTTGTATTTGTATTCCGCGTTACAATCAAATGCCGTGCAAAACTTTGCGTCGAAAACTTTTTTACACCGTAGCGGCTTTCCCGTTGAAGCATTGGCACTATACAGCATAGCCGCCCTCGTGTTTTTATTCTTGTTAATCCGCTCGCTCGTACGACGTCATTATGCAAAAAAAAGGAGTTCCATTTGAAACCGGTAAAACATTCAGCAGGAATTTTATACAAAACATTCAAGTATCTTTTTTGTTTTTCACTTGCCTTTTTAGCAATTTCATTTATTGTGAGCTTTTTTTTCCTCCCGGTACCGAACTTGTTGCCGGATTTTATTATCAGCTACAAAACAACCAATGCATTTGTGTTTTTTATTTTTAGCATTCCGGTGTTACAAGTCGGCGCGCTGTTTTTTATTTTTTCTCTTCTATTTTCAAAAATGGATGATGAAAATATGCTGGAGCGAAAAGAAGCGATGCTGTTGTATTTGAAAAATATGATGGCAATCCTCACCGTTATTTTGGTATGCAATTTTCTTGTCTTTGAAGGCGCCGCTCCGCTTTTAAAACGAAAACTCAAAAATTATATTACGCAAACGGAAATTTATACGGACTGTATCAATGAAGCGGAAAACTTAAAATACACACGAGAGTTGCATCTCAACAAAATGGCGATAAATGCGGCAAAGCATGCGTTGGATATTGAGCCGAATTCCGAAAAAGCCCGCTCCCTGTTGGAAGAGTTGACGCTTGCTCAGGCGGAGCTTTTGAATGTTCAGCCGCCGGAAGAATTTATTCCTGCATTGCCGACACAAAACTTGAGCGTTAGAGCGCTTTTAAATTTAGCATCCGAATCAATGCAGCGACTTGATTTTTTTTCCGCACACTATTTTGCAAGTCAAGCCGTTAAATTGAGTCTCCCCGAAAGTGATGAATACAAAACGGCACAAAACTTTGTGTGGCGTTCATGGGCTTCAATTCAAAACGGCGACGATACGCTGCGAAATGAAAACAGGGCTTTATACGAAAAAAAAAGAGCAGCATACGCGGCGTTTCAGCAGGAAGATTACTTAGGTGCACTTGATTTGTTTTTTGATATTAAAACTTTTTTAAAAAGTACCGACCCGAATTCAACCGATGTGCAAGTTGATTATTTTTTGAGAGAAACAAAAGAAAAATTAAAAGCCCATGTGTTTTATTATTCCGATTTGGAAAAATCGGCGGCTTTTAAACGTTTGGATAATTTTTCGTTTCAAATTAAAAATGAAACACATGTCCTCTATGAAATTAAAGCAGGCGGTTTTGCATATCGGTTCGCGAAACAAAACGCACCGAAAAAAAACGACGATATTTTTTTGAAAGATGTTACGGTAACCAAGTTTAATTACCTCAATCAAATCGGCTGGACAATGCATGCCGAATATGTCCGCGTTATACAAAATCCTGAAAATAAAAATGAAGTACGCCTGCAACTCACGTGCATGAGTGCTGATCGTACGATGCAGGATATTTTTCCGGAAGTGATTACCGGAGTAGTTTCCAAACGCGATTTACTTTCGTGTAATCTACCGATACGATTGCAAACTTTTATGCTAGTGCCGGAAACTCAAAATGAAGCCGGTGATCTCGACTTGCTTTCATTGTACCGGTTCACGAAAAGTGCGCCGCGGCTCAACCTAACCGGCGGTATTTTTTTGCGTGAGCTGATGTTCCGCATACTGCTCCCGTTTTTACTTTTTACGGTGAGTACAGCATTGGCGTGCCTCGCATGGAATTTACGCTTTGACGGAACTGCGTTCTCATTTCAGGCAGCGCTCTTTGTGCCGGCGATTTTTTTATTTGCGGCGATAATTCTGGAAATTTCACTGTTCATATTCAACGCGCTGATCCGGTTCTTTTGCGCAAAATGCCCTCCGCTGCTTGCGGTCGTTTCGGCTGCGATCACTTGGATTGTATGTACGGTGTATTATGCCGTCAAATTTTATCGGCAAGCAAAAAATTGAAATTTTTTGTTACCGGATTATTTTCATCAAAACAATTTTTTCAGCTCCGGTGTTTTTTATTTTGTTCATTTTGAGTTCAACCGGTAAAAGCACCAAAGCGGCATCCATCGGCGTTACTTCATAAAAGAACGTTCCAATTGCACTGCGAAGTTGTAAAATAACCTTATCATGTATCGGGACAAGCGTAAAAGTTCCCGAAAGCGTGCCGTCCGGAGTTTTAAATGTATAGGTATCGTTTTCAATCTGTAAATTGTACCGATCGTTTTTCCAGCTCACCTGTTGCGTTTTTAAAAGCTTTTCGACCGACGCTAACGGTGAAACATCACTTTCGGAGCGGATTGTATTATCCTTTTTTGTGTATATTCCATCCCAGAGCGACCCCGCCCCGATTTTTAAGCGGGTAACGCTTTCCGCAACGCGAACGGTGATTTCCGTTAAACTTTTGATTTCAATGTCAATCCGCAAAATAATCGTATTGAGCGATTTATTATATGTTGTAAAATAAATACCGTAGCGGCGTTGGCTGACATTTGAAATTACGTATATTTCCTGTAATTCACCGTTGGTAAAAGTGATTTCATTTTCAGCCGAGTTAAAGTATAAAAGTTTTGATTCCGCAGTGTTTGCATTTTCGTTTTGTTGAATCCACAATCCCTGCAAAAATTCACGAAAAAGAGCCACATTGCCGTTGCCTATTTTACGTAACATTTGACTTTCAATTTTTTCACCGGGAATAACATGTTCAGTTGTTTTTTTAAATGCGCTATCCTGTTCCGACCACGTATACACTTTTTCGATTTGCGTTAATGTATTCGGCGTACTGCTATCCGACTCAAAGCAGGAAACCGTGTACAAGCCAAGCCCCGACGATTGCGCCCGTTCATTTTTAGAAATACGTATTTGCACATCAGCGCGAAAAACGGCAACCTGCCGCAAACTGATAGTTCCATCTTTGGTTTCATCAATCAAAAAAATAGTTAAAATTTGAACATTATCTCGTGCCGTACCTGAACAGACAATCGCCGGTTTTTCACCGAGCTCCAAATCCAAACTGTATAGTCCGATGCCGGTAGACTGCGTAATTTCCGTTTTAATTTCGGAACCGCGTGTATACGTTTTTTGAATCGGGTTTAAAATTGCCGGAATAATAGACACGACATTATCTGCCTCAAGCCAAACGGCTGCTACTTTATCATCAAAGCCGTCAACGTTCAAATCAACATCGCAATCGCTCATAAAAGTTTCACCCGACTTCAGCATGATTTCCGCGGTACGGGGTGCGGGTGCAACAGCGGGTTCAGCTTCCGTTTCCGAATTGTTCTTTTTGATTTGACCAACCGGTGTAATCGTTTTGGCAATAACGGCAGTATCAGTTTCAGTCTTGTTGAGTCTAAAAAACAATAGCAAAGCGAATACGGCAATTGCCGATACCGCGAATAAAATGACAGAAATTTTTTTCATCGTTGATGCGAACCTTATACTAAATTAATTTTTTCTTTTTGAGCTTCTTTTTTGCGGTTCTTTTCCCGTACTGCATGGGCAACGATCACAATCAACACAATAATAATGAGCAAAACACCGCCGAAAATTAAAAGTATAGTACCGTGTTCTTTCCAAAACGAGAAATTTGATTTTTGTGCGGTTTTGCTTTTTTCACCGACGCCTGCAAAGCCGTTATTCGTGTTTGCTTTGTCAGCAGTATTATCGGTCATATCCGTTACGGTATCAGCGCTTCCATTCGTATTATCACCGGTTTCGATTGCGCTATCGGTGACGATGTTTTCGGCAATTTCGGTGTTATGTACCGTATCGGCGCTTCCGTTTGTATTTGCCGCAATCGTGTTGCCGTTATTTGCATCGTTTTCGGCTGCGCTTACTGCGGCACTTGCTGAATTGTCCGCTATTGAACCGTTTCCGGTGTTTTCTGCCGTACCGGTTGTATTGCCGCTCGCGTTTGGTGTCTTTTCAGCCCCTGCATTATTGTTTGCAGTTTCGGTATACGCCGTTGAAGTAGGATCATTTGATCCGCCGACATGTGCGGTACCGGTTTCGGTGTTTGAAGTAGCGATTTCCGTATCGACTGTATTGACGGCGGTATGCGCTTCCGTTGAAGTTCCGCCTGCGCTATTCGTAACGACGGTAGTTGTTCCCTGAATGAGCGCTTTATCCTGATCGCTTTCCGTCCGCGGCACTCCTTCATTTGCGATCACATCGGAATACAATGATTGCGTTCGTTGAACAACCACATCCTGAATATCCATATCCAACGTGATTTCGTACCAATTATCATGCTTTACGGTGCGGGCTTCCACGAGGTAGGGGCTTTGAAACGACTCCTGTTTTCCGCGGTACTTTGAAGTCCACGGTGCATCCTGAACCAAATCGGAAAGCAGTAATAAAACCTTAAATCGACCGTTTGAACCGCGGGCATCCAACGCAGCTTGGACGGTTTCGAGTGCATAACCGATATCGGTGAACTGTCCGTCCGGCTTAATCGCCTTAACAGTGTTATAAATCGTATTCAGTGTTGCCGTATTTTCAACGGTTGTTGTTAAAAGATGCTCCGGCTTTTCATAAAACTGATACACGGTAACCCAGTCGCCCGGGATGAGCATTTGCCCGATGAGTTCATTAAGCACCCATTTTTGCAAACTGTCAAATTTTCCAGGATCTTCCATCGACAATGATTTATCAATCATCAAAAATACATCAACGGGTATCGTACGCTCTCCTGCCGCTAAAAACAATGTACACGTAAGAAATAAAACACAAAAAACGAATTTCACACTTTTTTTCATTTAACTCAACTCCTCACATTTACGGCACCATCAATCAAAACAATAATAAAACACAATCACTTTACGTACCGAAAACCGTTTTATTTTACAAAATTTTTCAAAAAAAGTCAGTATAACAAAAACAATGAATAATCGCTTATATCGCGTAATAACAACTATTTTCAGTTTTTAAAAACTTTACGGTTAATAACCTGTTAATAACTTTCTAATAATTATACAATAAGTGTTCACTATAATTACTTAAAAAACTTGAGTAGTTTTTTTCATAATATCGGAAAAATTATCAGAAAACCTCGCTAAAGATCGTAAATTTTCCGCTTTTTTGTGTTATTTACCGAAAAATTTACAACCTTTATCCCTGAAAGTAAAAACACAAATAAACAACCTTTTAATACAAAAGTCAATAATCTGTCAAAAACTTTTCACTTATCAACAAGTTATTAACAAATCGGCCTTTATAAATAAAGCCTTACCCTAAAAACACATTCGCATTGCTGTCAACGGCGAGAATTGTTTTGCAATCCGAACAGCGATATCGTCCGGGACGCTTTATATTCATTTTGTGCCGGCAAATCGGACAATGCAATAGTGTCGGAAAACAATTGGTTATACCGGTATCGGACGTACTTGTTAAAAAATCAATCGCTTCCGCTACATTGTTTTTTATCGGGAAAAAGTGTGAGAATCCCAAAAGATGAAATACTTCGTATATTTTCGGTGCAACATTCACTAAAACGGCATCCCCGCCGCGCGGTTTTATTGTTTTTAAAAAAACGGAAAACGAGCCAATTCCCGTTGAAGAAATATAAGTAAGTTTTTCACAATTAAAAATTAACTGCAAAAAACCGGCGACAATCGCTTTTGATACTCTTGATTGAAAAAACAATGAATTGTATGTGTCAATATATCCGTCCAATGATAAAATTAAACATTGCTCATTTACTTTTTCAAGAACAATTTTAAGACTATCATCACGTTCATCATCAAACCCGAAAATAATGTCATTATTCATAATACCTGTTCCATATTATTTTAGGGAATTATAAAAAAAAAGCAATAGAAAACTATTTCAGTTTTTTATAGGCGAGTGCGGCAACATCTTGTTCGGCGTCCTTTTTTGTTTTACCGACACAGGGACCGAATGTGTAAGACGCAATTTTCAACGAAACCCAAAACCGTAAATCGTGATCGGGACCCTCCGTTTTTTCCAACGTATATTTCGGCAAAGATTTAAACTTCTTTTGTGCCAGCTCCTGCAACAGCGATTTAAAATCTTCATAGCGTTTATGCTCGGCGACCAATCCGATTTGCTTTTGCATAATGCGCAACACAAAATTCCGTGCTGTTTTAAAACCGGAATCAAGGTATAATGCCCCGATAATCGCTTCAACCGTATCAGCTAAAATCGCTTTTTTTTCTTTGCCGCCCGACATTTCCTCGCCTCTGCCTAACACCAAATAATCGGCGATACGCAACTCCGCTGCAACTGCTGCAAGCGAGTCTTCGGAAACGCTTGCCGATTTGATTCGCGCAAGCTCTCCTTCGGTGCTATTTGAAAACTTACGATAAATCGTATCGGCTACAACCAAGCCCAAAACGGAATCGCCTAAAAACTCCAGCCGCTCATTGCTATCCTGATGCTTTTTTACTGATGAACTGTGTTTAAAAGCAGAATCAAGCAGGCGTAAGTCTTTAAACTTAATACCTGCTTGCTTTTGAAAAAGAGTTAATTGTTTTTGTCGTCCGCGTGAAATTTCAGAATTTAAAAAGAACACGGCAGAAGCTTATTTTTGCTGAGATTTTAAAAATTCGTAGGCATCTCGAACGGTTTCAAATTCGTTTGCTTTTTCGTCGGGAATCGCGATTCCCAATTGTTCCTCAATAGCATATACCAATTCGTACGTGTCTAAACTGTCTGCACCTAAATCCTGACGAAAAGAAGAATCAAGGGTAACTTTTGACTCATCAATTTCCAGTTTTTCAGCAATCAATTTTTTTATTTTTTCAAATAACTCGTCCATAAACTCTCCTCAAGATACAAAACTATAAAGTTTCAGGATTTACTACTTGTCTGCCTTTATAGAAACCGCATTTCGGACAAACTCGATGCGGCATGATTAAGTTACCGCATGAGGCACATTCAATCAGTTTCGGCGCCTTTAATCGCATATTTATGCCGCGTCGGCGTCTCGTTCGCGCTTTCGACGTAGTCGCTCTAGGTACTGCCATAAAATCCTCCAAGATAAAAGTGTTTGGTATTATACGGCTTTTAGTAAAAAAAGTCAAGTGTTTTGCTTCGTTTTTTGTTGCTCTGCGTTAGCTTTTGAGGGGTGATTTACCCGGTTTTTCTTTTGGCTTTGCTTCAATAAGCTCAATTTCAAAAATCAAAGCCGTATTTGCCGGAATGATTTCTTCGCCGTTTTGACCGCGTACCCCGTTTTCACCGTAAGCGAGCGTATACGGCACGTATAAACGATATTTTCCGCCGACTTTCATGTGTGTTAAGCCTTCCTGCCAACCGGGAATCAAAAATCCCATATCAACTTCGACCGGTTCTCCGTTATTGTGTGTATAAGAATTATCAAATTCGGTACCGTCCAACAACGTTCCTTTATAATGTATTTTGCACTGCCAATCGGCTTTGGGTGTTGCTCCGGTTCCTTCCGTCAGCACTTCATACTGCAAACCGCTTTCCAGCGTGATGACACCGTCTTTTTTTGCGTTTTTCGCCAAAAAGTCCTCGCCGTCTTTTTTGTTCTGCTCTGCGCGTTTTTGGTAGGCAATCTGTAAAGCGGAATTAATCGTCAAAACCGCCCGCTGTTCGTCTTCTTGCGGAATATCCTTTTTAATCGCAGCAGAGTACGCTTTTTTGAACGCTTCAATATCGAGTTCAATGCCGCTTGTTTTAATCGAACGAGCTAAAATAATTCCGTATGCTTCGCCGATTTCCTTGGCTGTGGGCGGTTTGGGCGCTTCTTTTTTCGGCGTTTCAGCCGTTTGCGTTTCGGCGTTCTGCTCAACCGTTTCTTTTTTTGTCTCTGCATCTTTTTTACACGAAACGAATAAGATGCCCGAAAGCAGCAAACTAAAACCTACAAAAGTAAAAAATTTTTTCATAAAACATCCTTCTGTGATAAAAATCAAACACTGAGTGATTGACTTTCAAGTGTACTGAAAAAACACTGACCAGTTTAAGGAAATTAATCAATGTTTTCAGGAGCAGTGTATTGATTTTTCAAAATTTGTCAAGCGTGGACAGAATGGTAAAAAGTGAAAAAGTGCCGAAAAAAATACAATGCGGATAAAACTCCGCCCGCCGCTCATGAAGCGTTTAAGCTTTTTGTCGTAGGAAAGCGGCGGGCGTCCATTCGGGGAAAAGGCTTTTAATCAAGGCCTCTTTAACCGATTTTGCTGAGCAATTTGTTTAGCCGATCTTTATCATACAACTCAATCGGACGACCTTCGCTGAAGCGAATCGCTTCTTCGGTGAATACGCCGGCACTGCAGCAAACCCCCGTACCGGCTTTTAATTCTTTGAGCCTTTCATGGAAATCTCGCAACAGCAATTCGCCGACTGATCCTTGTGAACGAAAAAAACGGAAAAGCGCGGTATCGGTGAATCGATCGGTATCAATCGATGCAACTATGTCGGTATGGGTCGTTAAAACCGTGATGTCAATAATTTTGATGCGGGCATCAGGAAAAAAATGCGCAACAATTTTTCGGCAAAGCCCGACAAATTCACTCTGTCCCGCCATCAAATAGGTCCTTAGCGCTTTATTTTGATTGAGTTCCTGATATTTTAAAATGAGAGTCGGCACATCCTTATATGTCGGACTTACCGCCTGTATTTCTTTCAAAAGTTCGATAGCTTTAGGAATATTTTGCAATTTAATGGACGATTGTGCATAACGGTATTTTAGTTCATTACTCATTTCGAGCGGAATTTGCGCATGCTTTAGCCCTATTTCAAAATTCTCATTGGCTTTTTCATATTGACTGATTTTCATGTAAAGAACCCCGCAATACAGGGCACTTTGCGGTCCGAACGTGGGATCCAGACGAAGGCGCATAAAAATTTTCAAAGCGTTTTCATTCATTCCCATTTCAAAAAAACATTCACCGATTGCAAAAAGCGCTTCTTTATCGTCAGGAGAAACTTCAAACACACTTTTTAAATACGTGAGCGCATCATTAAACTTATTAACTCGTCGATAGGATAAACCGAGATATTTTTTCACCTGCTGATTTTTTTCATCCATAACCAGTACTTTTCTAAAAAGCGGTATTGCCTTTTCGTAATCTTTTTCCAAATAATGAATATAACCTAAATTGTAGTTGATTTCAAAACTGTCCTGATCAAAAGTTCGCGCAAGTAAAAAACCTTTTTTTGCTTCGTTGAGGCGATTCGTTTTCAATGCAGAAAGCCCGTATTTTATATTGACATCCAGTTGCTCAAACGGTGAAAATTTAGCACTGCGATCAAAAAGGTTCGAATAAATAGTAAATGCTTTTTCCCACTCATTATCTTGGATATAAATTTCACCGACTGCTTTCAGTGCATGGACATCATTCGGATTTTGTGCCAACTTTTTTAAACCGGCTGTTAAAAGCGCTTGTTTCGGTTTTGCCTTTCGCCCTGTCATTTTTTTTGCATTTGCAAGTCCAAACAGGACTGCAATAAAAATTAAAACGATGACACTTACCGCCACAAAAATACTCATTGTTCCCATATCACAAGTATCGGCAAGCAAAGCGAGTTTATTAGAATATTTTTAACCTTTCAGCAAGCAAGGTCTGCAACCGTTCTCGCGGAACCGGCACTATCACGGTGCTACCGAGCTGTTTTTGCAGCGAAAAAGTAATCTCGCCGCCGGTTATATTTTTTTTGTCATTTTGCATTGCCTGAACGAGAGCGGAACAGAATTGCCGGCGAGACATATTCACTTGTGAAAGGAGCCGCATATCAAAAAGGTCCGTCATATACTCGAAGCGTTTCAGCAATGCAGTTATCGTTTCGGCGTATGCCGCGTCGGTCAGTCCCAGCTGCACGCCGAGGTTCAACTCCTGTGCAATGCCCCACCCGACCGCCTCTCCGTGTGAAATAAAGTTAAAAGCGGTCAACGCTTCCACAGCGTGGGCAAAAGTGTGACCAAGATTCAAAAACATACGGATGTTTTGTTCGTGGAAATCTTTTTCCACGATTTTTGTTTTACCGGCAATACTCATAAAAATCGCTTCTTTGAGAATTGCGGTCGGCGTAAAAAAACGCTCAGGCGGCTCACGCATAATCAACTGAAACAATTTGTTTTCGTTAATCATTCCGATTTTAATAATTTCTGCAAGTCCGTTTTTGAATTCCGCTTTCGGTAAGGTGCGTAAGGTATCAAAACATACGAGAACTTTTTCAGCGGGATAAAAACTTCCCAGCGAATTTTTCGCCCCGCCGAAATCGACTGCCGTTTTTCCTCCGATGGCAGCGTCAACCATCGCAAGGAGTGTAGTCGGCAGCAAAACGAGCCGCGCTCCGCGCTTAAAAATCGAAGCGGCAAATCCTACCGTATCACACACGACGCCGCCTCCTACTGCATAAAAAACGGCGTTGCGCGTCAGTTTTTGATCAAATGCTGCCTGCACGATTTGCTGTACCGCAGCGAGGTTTTTTGAAGATTCCCCTGCTTCAACGGTAAGGTATGCTGCCGGTCGGATGAGTTTTAAAAAGAGCGGCTCGGTGTTCGAATCGAAAGTAAAAAGCGAGGCGGCATTATCATGCGAAAATGTAATCGCATCGGAAAAAGCTATTTCAGTCCGTAAAACTCCGTTATGGAAAGATAAAAAGGTTTGCATCCCTCGCCCTTAATTTTTAGTTATTTTGAGTTTTCAACCGCATAGGCAATTGCCTTTAAGTAATCGCCGGTATCTACGAGGGTTGAACCGGAAACGGTATCAATATTTTTAAGTGCATCAGCCGCTTTGCTTTGCGCAAATCCTTCAATCGCTGCATAATTCTTATCAAGAGAAATGGTGGAACCGGCTTGTTCCGCCATCAGCTTACTGTAATACGCTGCATTTTGTCTTTTAGAACACAAAATTTTTCCTTCGGCGTAGTTTTTACCGAAATCGCGGTCCGAGTTCGGCACTCCGATTATATCCGCAACGCCGGTATCCATATACTGAAACTCATCAATGTAACTCGCTATGACGGTTTTATCTTCCATGACATTCGCAATAAATACAAAACCCCGATCGTCGGAATTTGAAAAATCCGCAGAAGCGATATGCAACTTTGAAAAATCAGACGAATTATAAGAAATGTCGCTTTCAAACGCTTGTTGCGCCGCTTCGACGATTAAAGCTAAATAGGATTTTGTGTCGACCAGCGTTGCACCGGAAACGGAATCGACTCCGGAAAGAGCCGCCGGTTTTTTACCAAAAGCATACTCCTCAATCGCGCCGTAGTTCTTTTTGATGGGTATTGTCGAACCGGCTTTTTTACTCATACGCAAACTGTAAAACGCATCATTTGTTCTTTTTGAAACGAGGACTTGATCTTCGACAGAGCCGCTACCGAACCGCTTATCCGAATTCGGTACACCGATTACATCAGCCGAAGCTGCAAAGTATTGGTATTCATCAACAAAAGCGGCAAGGACGGTTCCGTCTTTTGCGTCAACGGCAACTGCGGCAACCGAAAAACACTTATCGCCGTGTGCCGCGCCGTACGTAACGGCGAACTTAATCGCCCCTGATTGTGTACATGACGCGAAAAACATCGATAAAATCAAAATAAATATGCTAAATTTCGTTTTCATAAAATCTCCTTCTTCAATGCAAAAAAATATATACACTTTTCTCTATTATTTCAAGAGTGCAAACTGCGGATAACTTCCGACAGCGTATTGAAAAAAAGCGAAAAAGTGCGAGGAAAAGCACAACGCGTAAAAAAATCGCACCCCGCTCTGCAGCCGAAAAAAATAATAATTTTCCGAAATGCGGGGTGCGTCCGTTTCCTTACCGCAATGGAGGAAATAAACGGGGATGCTTTTGTGTGATTTATTTACCTAAAATAATAACATTCGAGCCGAACCACGTTCGCGAAATAGCTTCAAGGGTGCCTTCATATTCCAATTTCAACAACGCTTCGTTAATTTTATTGCACAAGGTTTCGTCATTTTTGTTAAAAATGACCGAGCAACTGCGCCGTTTGAGCGGCTCACGAATAAGAATAAAATCTTCGCCTCGTTCTTTCAAACTCATCAGGGTAAATATGTCTCCGACCATCGCGTCGATCTTTTTCCGCTTTAAAGCATCGAGCGCAACCGTCAAATCGTGGTATATGATAATATTGGGATAATCACGAAGCAGCGTTTCCATGACACCAGCCGACAACAGCGTATCAGCGAGAGAAATAAAACCGATATCGGTATTTTTCATTTCCGGAAGTGATGTGTAAATTGAGTTTTTCGGAACACAGGCGACGAACGTCGTGGTTAAGTAGGGCTCGGAAGAAATAACGCCGAGGTTGGCAAAATCTTTTGGATCCGCCCCCGTCCAAATACAATCGATTTTTTGATTGGCTAAAGCTGTTTCCATCTCGGTCCATGATAGCCCTTTAAATTCTACCGCAATATTCAGTTCATGCGCTACCGCTCGCGCCACATCAATATCGAATCCGACAAATTGAGTATGAAACTGCGTCGTATAAGGAGGATAATATTGCTGTATACCAACAATGAGTTTACCGTTCACCTGAACACGGGCAAGCGACGGATCCTTTACACGCTGCATGCGGCGAATAACGCGCGGACGGCAGGAAACACTGCAAAGAATAATGTAAAAAAGAAAAAAAACACGTACCAAACTATTTCTTTTATGTACCATAAACTCCTTCCATATCATAAGCGTTTTCATAAGGAGACACTGATTCATTCAATCGAGAATTGAGGGCATCTTTCAAAAATTCGGTTAGATTTTTAGAGATGCCCGTCGAGTTTTGAAAAATTTTACGTACAATTATATGAATTTTTCAAAACTCGCAATAAACCAAGGGAAGTCTCTAAAAACTGATGTTTTTAAAAGACTTCTTTTCAGTGCCCACCTTAAGGAGGCACTGATTAATTCAATCGAGAATTAATCAGTGCTCACCTTTAAAATCTATTGTTTCGTAAATGTTCAGAATCTACCTTATTATACTGAACATTGAGAAACAATAGAAACGCTGTTAAACGGCGGCAAGCCTTTAATCAGCGTTTCCTTAACTATCGAATTAACGACACATCATTACTAAACCATTTTTTAGTAATCTGCGATAAAACACCATCTTGCGCCATCTCTTTGAGTGTTACATCAACGGCATTCATTAACGCTTTATCTTCTTTTCGAAATGCGTATACATAACTTTCCGATATGATAGCGGTATTTAGCATCTTGACAACATTTTGCGGTCCCTGCGAAATCGTATAATTTGCTACAACAATATCAGTAATTATCGCATCAACAGCACGCGTTTTAAGATTTTTAAATGCCAATGAAACATTTGACGATCTTTGTATCTGAACATCAAATCCATCCCGTATTCTCTGCTCAACATAACTTTCAGCCGTACTTCCTACATTGAAACACACAGAGTGACCTTTCAAATCATCAAACGTTTTAAATCTCGTTTCATCGGCGCGGACAATAATGCACTGAACATTTTTTATAATCGGCAGCGACATTCCGTACTGTTCTTTTCGTTCGGGCGTTTCACTGAATCCGCTTGCAATCATATCAATTTTACCGCTTTGGAGCAGTTCATATTTTTTATCCCAGTCAATCATAATATATTCGGGAACCACATCCAAGATTGCACACACTTCGTTTAAAACGTCGACATCAAAACCGGTATACTCTGCTTTCTCGGTAAAAAACAAAGGTGCGCGAGGTCCATTGACACCGATTTTTAATGTACCCGAAAGGTATATTTTTGACAATGAAATATCATCAATATCAGTCTCCTCATTATTTTTATTGCAGGAACAAAGCAGCATCAAACAAAGCAAGACATAAATAAAACGTTTCATTATCCTCATTCTATTCTATTTTATCGTAAAATTCAAGGGGAAAAAGTTGTCTTCAAAATTCAAAGCTCAAACAATCGGGATAGCCGCTTGCGAGAGTTGCAAGTGCTTTGCCCTGTTTCCAAACGTAAGCCCCGCCTTTTGCCGCATTGAAATCCGCGCAGTAATTGTTACAAAAGAAAACCGGCTTTGCCAATATGGCGGTGCGTTTTTGATATTCTGCGCATTCACCGCCTTCCCATTTTGCAACGCTGTAATCGCAATGCACCGGCCACAAAAACGCATTAACGTGAACATCCAATGCGGCGATTTTTTCTAAAAGTGAATCTTCCCAAAAGTCGCCGCACAAAAAGCACGAAAATACTTTGTCCTCCAGCAAAAAAGTTCCGAAGTTTTTGCCTTCACGGTAATCCGCACATGCCGATGCAATTTTCCACCCCGTCGAAATTCGCTGATATTTAAAACATTGCGCACCGGTTTTATCGATTACCATATAGGAACTGTAAATCGCCCCTTTGTCGTTTTCGTAAAAGCCGAATCCAATTGCACATTTTTTTTCGCGGGCAAGTTTTTTTATTGCAGCGATTGCAAAATCATTTTCTGAAATCGCAACCGTTATATCATACTTGTATTCAAACGTAAGCGCATCGAAGCCTTGCAAAAAAGCTTCACCGAAAACGTAGAAGTCGGCATGATGAGCATTTACCGTGTCGATTATTTTTTGAAGGTTTTCTTGCATAGTGAGTGTGCATAATTCCGCACAAAGTAAAATTTTCATATAAATTATTGTAATCCGCCCCGGTAATAAAATGTCGGTGTTATTTACCCGAAGAAAACGACTTCGTTATTTTAAACTATCAAGAAATACTAGTAACTCTGCCGTACTGCATCCGTCCGTATCAAATTCCGCGAGGCGCGTTTTCACCTGCGAAATTTTTTGATGCGCATACGTTGTTGCCCGCTCAATCGCGGAGCTTGTATGCAAAAGCGCAATTGCAGCTTCAACCGCGGAAGAATAAATTCCTTCTTCGCGTGCCGTTTTAAAAAGTCGCACTAACTCCGCTCGGTCATTCGGTTGTGTTTCAAGATGAAAAATCACCGGCAAACTTTTTTTACCTTCGACAATATCATCACCGCGGTTTTTCCCGACAATACCGGTTGTAATATTTTTTACATCATCCAAAATTTGAAACGCGATGCCCAGATCATGCATGAGAAGCGAAATCGTTTGCGCCTTTACATTATCGGATGTCGCACTGAACACACCCAAAGCTCCGGCAAGTCCTGCGAGCGTTCCCGTTTTTAAGCGAATCATTTTTTCGTACTCGGCAAGCGTCGGAAAATATTCCGCATCGCGGTGCCACTGAATATCGAGAGCTTGCCCGATATGGAGATTATAAATTGCCTGCACTGTAATTTCAGAAATAAAGTATTTTTCTTTCGAGGTAAACGGCATATCGTGCAAAAGCTGCAACGCAAAAAAATAAAGCCAGCTTCCCGAATTGAGGGCGGTATCCAAACCGAACATGATGTGCGCCGCCGGTTTTCCGCGCCGTGTTTCTGAAGCGTCTTCGATGTCATCGTGAATTAAACTTGCCGTGTGGATAAATTCAACAACGGGAGCTAAACATACCGCCCGTTCTTCCGCCGAATCGCTTCCGTACATTTCGGCACACAACACGAGCAAAATTGCGCGCCAGCGTTTTCCGCCCGATTCCACAATATGCGTTACCGGTTTTAAAACTTCGGAAAAATCGGCTCGGCTCAAGTTCTTTGAAATAAAAAAATCATCGGTTAAAAATTTTTCGGTTAATACTTCGTTGATTTTAGTTTCAATTTTTTCGCGGATTGTTTCTCTCTTGCTTTTCATTTTATTTATTATATAATGATTACAGAATGGAATCAAGTAATGCAGGAACAATATAAACATCCCGACTATTGGTCGCGGAAAGCATTTTCGGAAGGTTACCCCGCCCGCTCCGTATACAAGCTGGAACAAATCAATGAAAAGTTCGGTATCTTTAAAAACACATCCCGCGTATTGGATTTGGGAGCGGCGCCGGGCAGTTGGACAACATACGTTTTAAAATTTTTAGCAAAAGACGGTATCTGTGTTTCCGTTGATTTAAAACCGCTTGACCCGCCGCTACATGATACACGGCTGCATTTTTTTCAGGGTGACATGTACGACAAAGCAATTTTTACTTCCGTCAAAAACTTCGGTCCCTTTGATGCGGTGATTTGCGATGCCGCCCCTGCCACAACCGGAAATAAAACCGTTGACACATCCCGTTCCGTCGGCTTGGTTGAACTCGCGCTCTATTATGCAGTTGAAAATTTAAAGCAGGGCGGCAACTTTGCGGTAAAAATTTTTCAGGACGGGAGCCAACAAGCCTTGTTACAAAAATTAAAAACGCTTTTTAAATCGGCAAAAGCTTTTAAACCAAAAGCCTCCCGCAATTCCAGTTTTGAAACTTTTTTAGTTGCAACCGAGTTTTTAAAAAACGAAACCTAAAATGAATGATTATCTAAAATCTCTAAAACATTTAAGGTTTTGAGAAACGGTCTATTTCATTTCGGCTAAAATCAAAACAACTTCTACTCTTTCAAATCATGCTTCCACAGTTCCAGTAAATGGAGCGCATCGAGCGGACGCAGATTATCGAGGTCGAGCGAAAGAATTTCGTTCACCACCAATTCTGCAGGCGAAAAAAGTGACGGCGTTTTTTGTTCAACGACAGCTTCGGTTTTCAAAGGATCAGGCTTTTTTCGGTTTTCGCTTTTTTCCGCCGAAAGCAAAAGCGCCTGCGCCCGCTGAATCACCGACGCGGGAAGCCCCGCAATATTCGCCACGTGAATACCGTACGAATTTTCCGAAATTCCCGGCACCACTTTTTTCAAAAAAATGATCGTATCTTCTTCGTTAGCAACATCCAATTTCAAATGCACCAGTGCCGGATGGGTGAGCGTTGCCAATTCGTGGTAGTGCGTTGCAAAAATCGTTTTCGCTTTTATATTGTTCAGCAAATACTCGCTCACCGCTTGAGCAATCGCCAGTCCGTCTTCCGTTGATGTTCCGCGCCCGACTTCGTCCATAATCACCAAACTTTTTTCGGTTGCGTTCTGCAAAATAAAGGCAGTCTCGGTCATTTCAACCAAAAAGGTTGACTCACCGCGTGCAAGATTATCGCTCGCACCGACACGGCAAAATATTCTATCGCACACTCCGATGGTTGCAGAACGGGCGGGAACAAAACTGCCGAGCTGCGCCAGCAAAACGATTAATGCATTTTGGCGAAGATACGTACTTTTTCCCGCCATGTTCGGTCCCGTAATTAACGCAAACGTTTTCCCGCCCGCTGCCGCGTCGCAGGATTTATCGTTTTCCGTTTCCGCGACATTTTCTGTGCCGTTTCCGATAACAGGCGAAAGCAAGTGTATGTCATTCGGAATAAACTCTCCCTGCGGCAAATGATATTCAACAACGGGGTGGCGCCCCTCAACAATGTGCAATTCTCCGTTTTCGGTTATCACGGGCTGCGTCCAGCAATACAGCACCGCAGTTTGTGCAAAACTTTGCAACACATCCAGCCGCGCAATCTGCTCGGCAATCTCACGGAGAAACTTAACCTCTTTAGTGATTGCCGCAACAATTTCCGCAAAGAGTTTTTTTTCCAAATTGATAATATCCGTTTCAGCATTTTCAATTTGCTGCTGAATATGGCTGAGCTTTTCCGTCGTGAACGTTTTTGCATTTTTTAAATCTTTTAACAAAATAAAATGTTCGGGCGTTGCCGTTAAATTGAATTTTGTAATTTCCAAGTAGTATCCGTTCAAGCGGTTGTACTTGATACGTAATTTTTGTAAACCGGTTTTTTCCTGTTCTTCCTGAAGATATTCGCTTAAAATTTGTTGTACATTATCATGAACATCTTTTAAAGAATCCAATTCAGTCGACCAACCTTTTTTAATCAGCTTCCCGTCATTCAACAAAATCGAACAATCTTCGTTAATTGAATCTTCCAACAATTTAAAAAGTCCATGGAGCGTTTCATTTTCCGTTGCGTCCAATTTCAAAAAAAACGATTTATGCTTTTTTGAAATTTCCGAAAGCCGCATCGTTTGATTGAGGCTTTGCTTCAACGAAAGCATATCTTTACCGTTCGCTTTATTCATGGAAATACGCCCCACGAGCCGCTGAATATCCAGAACTTGCGAAAGCTCCTTTCGCACCGCAGCAAGCAGTTTTTCATTTTTGTACAATTCAGCCGCTTTCGTTTGCCGCGCAAGAATTGCATCGCGGCGGCACAGAGGGCGCACCAAATCCTCCTGCAAAAGGCGCATTCCCAGTGCGGTCTTCGTTTGGTTCAGCACTTCAAAAAGCGTATAATTCGACGTTGCATCCCGTAAGTTGGTAACTAACTCCAAATTTTTTCGGCTCGATTCATCGAGCATCAAAAAATCCGTGTCAGCATACCGCTTGATTGCGACAATGTGTGCGAGCAAAGATCCGGCAGTTTCCTTCAAGTAATCCAAAATTAAACTTGCCGCGGGAATTTCAACGGCGCCGCTTTCCAGCCCGAACGCTTTTAAACTCTGCAAGCCGAAATGCATCACAAGCTTTTTTTCCGCCGTTTCGCCGGCAAAACTCCAATCGGGAAAATAATTTTTCAGCATGGAAGGTCTTTCGGCTAAAAATTTTTCAAAGCCGGATATTTCCGAAAGGAGCGATTGTTGAATTAATATTTCGTTCGGTTGAACCGTTTCAATTTCTTTTTTAATGCGTTCCAAAAATTCCGTTTTTTTAAACCGCGTTGCAAAAAAATCTCCGGTACTCACATCGATATACGAAAAACCGCACCAATAATCTCCGGGTTCGCCTGATACTTTTTGAGCCGAGCAATACACCGCAGCAAGGTAGTTATTTTTGCTGTCGTCCAAAAGAGACGCTTCAACGGCGGTACCCGGCGTAATCACCTCGATAACTTTACGCTCCACAAGCTGTCCGGGAATCGGGTCGTGAAGTTGTTCGCATATCGCTATTTTTTTACCGAATTTGAGCAAACGGGCGACGTAGATTTTCGCCGCATGATAGGGAACACCGCACATCGGTGCGGTGCCGCGTTTTGTTAACGTAAGATTGAGCAGCCGACTTACTTCCAACGCATCGCTGTTGAACATTTCATAAAAATCGCCCAACCGAAAAAAAAGCACAGCATCGGAATACTGTGCTTTGATGCTATTGTACTGCTCCATCATCGGAGTAGCTTTTGCCATGTTAATGCAGCTCTGAAATCACGAGATCGGTTATATCAATCGTTTGACTGTACCAAATAATTGCGGAGCTTTTTTCCTGCACATTTAATACAATCGTGTACCCTTCCCGCTCGGCAACCCGCTGAGTCGCACTATACAGTGATTGATAAAACTCATTATTCGTTAAAAGACGGCTCCGAATTGATTTTAACTCGTCATTTTTTGTTTTCGCATACTCAGTTAAAAACTTTGTCTTTGAAGTAATGAGCGCATCGTATTTTTGCAGCGTT
>ERZ1673752.1391-NODE-1391-length-34088-cov-15.065789_pt1 | contig 34088 bp, 32 predicted proteins | sample MGYA00580195_ERZ1673752 | MGnify/ENA primary metagenome ERZ1673752 (study PRJEB41218, sample SAMN15661744) | gut metagenome | host: Homo sapiens | place: Canada: London | collected 2015-08-20/2019-03-30 | study: EMG produced TPA metagenomics assembly of...
AGCAGCAAAGCAATCAGATTTTTCGAAATCCGTAAGTGACAAGACAATTTTTTAGACATAGCTCACGGATTTATAATATATTAGCAGGCAAAATATGATTTCTAAATAACCGGACATAGGAAATATTATGGGCATACATTAATTTGAGGTATGGGAAGACTTAGAAACAAAGGGTCATCTTTTATTTCAAAAAAATTTACTTCAAAAAATTTAAAATTCGAGAACTTTTCCGGGAATTATTACAATATGAGAGTGTAAGGGTTCTAACCGAGACGTCAAGGTGAGAGGAAAGGAATAGATAAGTGACAAAACAGGAATTTGACCGGTTTGTGTCCGAGAATGGAAAGGACATTCTCCGATTCTGCAGAATGAACACAGGGGGAACAGCAGAGGGAGATGATCTTTATCAGGACACAATGTTAAAGCTGTGGGAGCAGGCGGACCAATTGAATAAGAATGATTCTCTGAAAAGCTACGCACTTTCTGTTTCCATTCTTATGTGGAAAAACAAGAGAAGGAAATTTGCCTGGAGACGCAGGATCGCAGCGTTTGAAAGTTACGAAAAGCATATGGAGGACGCTGGGGACCGGATGGCAGGACGTCCGGCGGATAACCCGGAGGAAACATTTTTGCAGAAGGAGATGACGGAGTTTGTACAGAGACAGGTGCAGGCGCTGCCGGAAAAATACCGTACCGTCATATATCTGTATTATTCTGCAGGTCTTAAGATTCGGGAGATCGCAGACTGTCTGCAGATTCCGGAAAACACAGTGAAAAGCAGGATGCGCAAGGCGAAGGACATTCTGAAAACAAAATTGGAGGTTGTTAAATATGAAGGATAAGGAATTAGATCAGATTTTACAACATGCCCTTACTCCAACCGTAAGTGATGAAGAAATAAAAGTCAATTATGAAATGGAGGGAAGACCTATGATGAAAAAGAAAAATTATTTTAAGCCTGCGGTTGCACTGGTAGCGTGTGCAGCACTTGTGGCAGGGATCGGCTTCGGAAATCTGCCGGACAGGATATTTGATAACATGTCCCATAAAACGGACACACCTGCGACGACAAAGGAAGCACAGAATACGGAGAGCGGCTTTGCGGTAAAGGTAAAGGCTGCCGAGACGAAGGAACTGAAACAGGGGGAGAAGCAGCTTATTGTATATCCGTCCGACTGTCAGGGAGAATCCTGGGCCGGTAATGATAAGGATAAGGTTGTCAGCTATGCTGTGGAAACGCCGTTAGTCTGTGAAGGAAAGAACATGGACACGATCACTTATTCGGTCGATAAAGGATTTTTCCGCATTGTTACACCGAAGAAAATGTCTTATGTGATCGATGGAGAAGAATATAAGCCATCGGACAGATTTATTGAGAACTTCAATACGACTGGGAATCAGCCCGGTATGACGGAAAAGTATTATAAATCCTACACTGTTTCAGCAAAGGACCAGAACCGTAAGGGTGTCTCTGTAGAAATCTGTGACACGAAGAAGGTGTCCGATGAATTATATGACAATCTCTGGACCGAGGAAATAAATACGGGTGAGAAGGAGATGGCAGTTGTTGCGGAGACGAAGAACAAGATCATGAATGATCCGCAGATTACCTGCAAGGTTAACTACAAAGAAGATTCTACTGAGAAATCGGAGAGTATGAAAGTAGTTGTAAAGCACGAAGTGATAAGTTATAAAGCCGCTGCGGATATCTATCCGAGCCTGGCGGAGAAGTTTAATATCTTAGATGATGTAAAAAGAGTTTTCGTAACCTTTGAAAGAAGATAAGGGAAACAAAATGAAATTTCCTGAAATTTCCTGAAAACGCCAAAATATTTCTTGTAAATTTCCCGAAAACAATTTATAATATAGAAAATAAAAGAAATTGTTTGGGAAACGTGAAGAACAGGAACACTTTCTAAGAGAGCCGTCATGCGATGATCGACATGGGTCATTGTATGGCGGCATTGATGAATGGGGGCGTGAGTATGGGAAAGGATATTATTCGGGCGAAGGATTTGGCGGACCAGTGGGGGCTTACCCCGAGGCGTGTGAATCAGTTATGTGCGGACGGTTCCCTGGAGGGAGCATATAAGGCGGGAAGATTCTGGATGATCCCGTCGGATGTTAAGAAGCCGGAATTTCTGCGGGAGAAGGCATCCTATACAGTACGCACACAGCAGCACAGCGACAGTCCGCTGCCATGCCCGGTGGGGATCACTTCCTATAAGGAGGTGGTCAGCGAGTGCTATTATGTAGACAAGACCCTGCTGCTGCGCCAGATGATCGACGACCACAGCAAGGTTTTTTTGTTTACAAGACCACGACGTTTCGGCAAGACGCTGATGATGGACATGGTACGGACGTTTTTTGAACGTAGCACAGAGGATACCTCCGTCTATTTCAAGGATAAGAAGATATGGACCTGTGGAGAGAAGTACCGGGAGCTTCAGGGAAAGTATCCGGTGATCTTTCTTTCCTTTAAGGATGCACATCAGACGAGCTGGGAGGCGATGTATAAGAGCCTTTGCTTTACGCTGCGCGAGGAGTTTGTGCGTCACAGAGAGCTTTTGGAGTCGGATGCACTGAACGAGTACGACAGGCGCTTCTTTCAGAATATTACAGAGGACAAGGCGGAGATCACGGATTATCAGTATGCGCTCGGCAAGCTTTCTGCGATGCTGACGACATGTTATCAGAGCAAGACGATCATTATCATTGACGAGTATGACACGCCGATCCAGCAGGGGCATCTGCATCATTACTACGATGAGGTGATCGGCTTTATGCGCAATCTCTTATCCTCTGCATTAAAGGATAATGAGAACCTTGAGTTTGGTATTCTGACAGGTATCCTTCGGATCGCGAAGGAGAGTTTGTTCAGTGGACTGAATAATCTGGTTGTCAACACGATCCTTGATGATAAGTATGCGGAGTATTTCGGTTTTACCGGGGAAGAGGCGGCACAGATGGCGGCTTATTACGGGGTGCCGGAGAAGCTGAAGCAGATCCGTGAGTGGTATGACGGCTATGTGTTTGGTGAGACGGAGGTGTACAATCCGTGGTCTGTGATCAACTACTTTAATAATAACTGTAAGCCGAAGGCGTTCTGGTCACGGACGAGCGGCAACGAGATCATTGGCGAGCTGATCCGCGGAGCCGGAAAGGAGCTGTATCAGAATCTGTCGCTGCTTCTGCAGGGAAAGGAGATACAGGCGATCATTGACACGGACATTATTTATCCGGAGGTCAACAGTGATCCGGATATTATCTGCAGTTTCCTGCTTGTGGCGGGATATCTGCGCGTGACCTCGGTGATCAGTGAGTGGAATGACAATCCGATCTGCTCGCTTGCGATTCCGAACCGGGAGATCAAGAGCGTGTTCCAGAAGGAGATTCTCGACAGTTACAACCAGCTGTTCAGCGGATCGATCCTGCGAAACTTCGAGGTGGCACTGCGAACCGGCGATACGGCACTTTTTACCGATACGCTGCAGACCTATCTGATGCAGTCTGCCAGTACCTTTGACACGGCGAGCGAGAACTTTTATCACGGCACGGTGTTTGGGATGCTTGCGATCCTGTCGGACCGGTATTATATTTCCTCGAACCGGGAGTCCGGCGAGGGGCGGTTTGATGTACAGCTTGAGCCGCGGGACAGAACGCAGATGGGCTATATCATCGAGTTTAAGGCAGGAAAGGAGCTTTCCGAGCAGGCACTTTCTGACACTGCCCGGAAGGCGATCAGCCAGATCAGGGAGAAGCAGTACAGCACAGAGATGGAGTATCGTGGCATCACGAAGATCGGATTCTTCGGGATTGCATTTTGCGGCAAGAAGGTAGCCTGCTCCTACGAGGAGAGAAAGGAATGTTGATTTATTATGAAAATTGTGATTTTAGATGGCTATACAAGCAATCCGGGTGATTTAAACTGGGATAAGCTTAAGACACTTGGAGATCTGACCGTATATGAGTACACAAAGAATCAGACGGCGGATGTCGTGGAGCGTCTGCAGGATTGTGAGATTGCGCTGACCAATAAAACAGTCATTACGAAGGAGATCATGGAAGCCTGTCCGAAGCTTCGTTATATCGGTGTGCTTGCGACCGGCTACAATGTCGTTGATATGAAAGCAGCCGCAGAGCGCGGAATCACGGTTACCAATGTGCCGGGCTACAGCACACAGGCAGTGGCACAGCAGGCATTTGCGCTGCTTCTGGAGATTTGTTCCCATGTGGCGCACCACAGCAGCGAGGTGCATGACGGCAGATGGAGCAGAGGACGGGATTTCTGTTTCTGGGATTATCCGCTGGTGGAGTTGGATCACAAGACAGCGGGCATCATTGGTTTTGGTCAGACCGGCAAGGCGATCGGGCATGTGGCGAAGGCATTTGGCATGCGGGTCATCACCTGCGGTTCGCATGAGACGGAGGAAGGGAAAGCTATCGGAGAGTACGTGGCGAGAGAACAGCTTCTGCGGGAGTCGGACGTGATCTTTCTTGCGTGTCCGCTCAATGAGGAGACAAAGGATCTGATCTGTGCGGAGACGATCGCGCAGATGAAGGATGGCGTGATCCTGATCAATACGAGCCGTGGCGGTACGATCGTGGAGAAGGATCTGGCGCAGGCGTTAAAGACCGGGAAGATTTACGGTGCGGGTGTGGACGTCGTATCTGTGGAACCGGCACAGCCGGACAATCCGCTGCTTTCCTGCGACAACTGTGTGATCACACCGCATATTGCATGGGCGACGAAGGAGGCGAGAGGACGTCTGATCGATATTGCGTCGGAGAATGTACGCAGCTTTCTTGACGGGGCGCCGGTAAATGTGGTGGCGTAATTGGATAAGATATGCTATACTCATAAACATAGATGCGAAGAGGCACATTTCTGATATGGAATGTGCCTCTTTTCGTATATAGGAAATCGGTATGGAACGGAGGGATATTATGGCGGAGACAATTTATAACTCAACCCCGGCGAGAGATGGTTTTCATATGCCGGCAGAATTCGAACCGCAGGAACGCGTCTGGATGCTTTGGCCACAGCGACCGGACAACTGGAGGGATGGGGCAAAGCCGGCACAGGAGGCGTATACAGAGGTGGCAAAGGCAATCAGTCGATTTGTGCCGGTAACAATGTGTGTGAATGGAGATCAGTATCAAAACGCCAGAGAGAAGCTGCCGTCCGATATTCAGGTGGTGGAGATGTCCGGCAATGATGCATGGATGCGGGATATGGGACCTGCTTTTGTGGTGAACGAAGAAGGCTTGCTGCGGGGCTGTGACTGGAGGTTTAATGCGTGGGGAGGTTTTGTAGATGGTCTTTATTTTCCGTGGGATAAAGATGATCAGATTGCCGGAAAGGTTTGTGAGATGATCGGTGCAGACTATTACCGCCTGCCGGATTTTGTGCTGGAGGGAGGCTCCTTTCATGTGGACGGGGAAGGCACGGTACTCACAACGAAAATGTGTCTTTTGAGCAGAGGACGCAATCCGCATATGACGCAGGAGCAGATTGCGGAAACGCTGTGTGATTATCTGGGGGCAGACAAAGTGCTGTGGCTTTCGGACGGCATTGACCCGGAGGAAACGAATGGTCATGTGGACGATGTGGCTTGCTTTGTGCGCCCGGGCGAGGTGGCATGTATTTATACGGAGGATGAGTCCTCTCCGTTTTATGAGACGGCACAGCAATGTTACCGGGAGCTTTGCGGGATGACGGACGCCAAAGGAAGGAAACTGAGGGTGCACCGGGTCTGCTGTCCGAAAGAACCGGTGCAGATCGGCGATGATTTCCGGATCGATCATATGCCGGGCACGATTCCGCGTGAACAGGGCGAGCTTTGCATTGCTTCGTATCTGAATTTTCTGATCACAAACGGTGCGGTGATCGTGCCACAGTATGGAGATGAAAATGATGCGCTGGCATTGGAACAGATACAGGAGATCTTTCCGGAGAGAGAAGTTATTGGCGTATATACGCGCGAGATCGTATATGGCGGTGGCAATATTCACTGTATTACGATGCAGCAGCCGAAGTGCAGGTGAGATCTATGTGGTGACAAGGAGGTTTTAACAATGAGAAACGTAACAGTAGCGGCAACGCAGATGGCATGTACATGGGATCGTGAGGAGACGCTGGAGCGGGCAGCAGGCCTTGTTGAGGAGGCGGCACAGAAGGGTGCCAACATCGTTCTGTTGCAGGAGCTTTTTGAGACACCGTATTTTTGTCAGCAGGAGCGTACGGAATATCTGAAGCTTGCAACCACAGTGGAAGAAAATCCGGCGATTGCATATTTTCAGAAGATGGCAAAGCAGAAGGAGCTTGTTATACCGGTGAGCTTTTATGAAAAGGCGGGCAACACCGCATTCAACAGCGTGGCAGTGATCGATGCGGACGGAAGCATTCCGGGCGTTTACCGCAAAACGCATATTCCGCATTCATTATTATATGAAGAGAAATTCTATTTCACGCCGGGTGACACAGGCTTTCGTGCCTGGAAAACGCAGTTTGGTACGATCGGTGTAGGCATCTGCTGGGATCAGTGGTTTCCGGAGACGGCAAGAGGGATGGCACTGCAGGGCGCGGAAATTTTAATGTATCCGACAGCGATCGGCAGTGAGGCGGTGGAGACGATTGATTCCATGCCGCATTGGAGACGATGCATGCAGGGACACGCGGCGACAAATATCATGCCGGTCATCGCATCAAACCGCATTGGCACGGAGACCGACGAGACGAGCATGACCTTCTATGGATCCTCGTTTATCACGGATCACACCGGCCAGATCCTGCAGGACGCGGATCGGGAAAGTCAGACGGTTCTTGTGCAGAGCTTTGATCTGGATGAGATCGAGGAGTACCGCAGATCCTGGGGAGTGTGGAGAGACAGACGACCGGAAATGTATGGGATACTGACAACACACGGGAGGTAGAAGAAATTTTGCTTTTTTAAAGGTTATATGCTACAATATGGCGATGGTTAGATGCGACTAACTATCGCCATGTTTTTGTTTTTGCATATAGATAAAGATAAGATAGAATCAATATGTGATATTTTGTCTGAAACCCTGCAGATTCTATATTTGCAGGAACACAGAAAGGAGACAAGAATGTCTGAACTGATTACACTTAGCATTCCGTTTCTGGGGACATCTCTTGGGGCGGCGATGGTATTTTTCCTGAAGGATAAGATTGCACCGCAAATTGAGAAGCTGTTGCTTGGATTTGCGGCGGGAGTGATGATCGCCGCTTCTGTATGGTCTTTGCTGATCCCGGCGATCGAGATGACAGAGGCACAGGGGAAGCTTGCGTGGCTGCCGGCGGTGACAGGATTTTTGCTCGGCATTGGTTTTCTGCTTGTATTAGATACGGTGATACCGCATCTTCATCTAAAAAGCAGTGAGCCGGAGGGATTTCACGCCGGACAGCCGCGCCTGTCCAAAACGACGATGATGCTTTTTGCGGTGACACTGCATAATATCCCGGAGGGAATGTCGGTCGGGGTTGCATATGCGGGAAGTATGATGAAGGGGGCGGGGATCACGGCGGCGGGAGCGTTTGCTCTGGCGTTTGGTATTGCGATCCAGAATTTTCCGGAGGGGGCGATCATTTCGCTGCCGCTTTGCGGAGAGGGGATGAGTCGCAGGAAAGCATTTGTGTGCGGTGTGTTGTCCGGGATCGTGGAACCTGTGGGTGGCTTTATCACAATTCTGATCGCGGGGGCGATCTCTCCGGTGCTTCCGTATCTTCTGGCATTTGCAGCGGGAGCCATGATGTATGTGGTGATCGAGGAACTGATTCCGGAATGTCAGGACGGGGTACACAGCAACATCGGAACTATTGGGGCGGCGCTGGGGTTTGCTCTGATGATGGTGCTTGATGTGGCACTGGGGTGAAGTCCGGGGTGACACAGATGATAGTTCACGTGAAATTGGTGTGCTGAAAGGAATAGATTGCCCCATACTAGCCTTTTGGATAGTTTACTTATTATATAAATGTTGTTATATTTGATGTAAAATACACCTAATTTTGCATAAACGCAGGAGAATGCGTTTGAAAATGCTGTGTATTTTCGGAGAGTTAAAGGAAAAAGTATGAAAATTGAAACAAAAATGGAGGAATGTGTATGAAAGGAATGAGAAAACGTCACCGGAAGAGGCTGACAGCGGTTTTTACTGCCGTTGCACTGATCTGCACAGGCGGTGTGCTGCCGGAGAACATGGCTTATGCAGCGGAGCAGACAGAAGAAGGTGTTGCAATTGATAAGGAGAATTTTCCGGATGAGAACCTGCGAAATTATCTCAAAGAAAGTGGATTTGACAAGAACGATGACGGTTATTTTTCGCAAAGTGAGCTGGATGCCGTCGAAGAAATGGAAGCAACATATAATAAACTGGAAAATCTGAAGGGGCTTGAGTATTTCCGGAATCTGAAGTCTTTGGATATCCGATTGAATAATATCAGCGGAGAACTGGATCTGCAGTTGTTCCCTAATCTGACCAGTGTTTATTGTGATGATAATGAGATTACATCTATCCGGTTTGGAGAGAACTGTAAGCTGGAATTGATAGGATGTAATAACAATCAGATCGAAGTGTTGGATGTGAGTGGATTGGATCACCTGGACCAGCTTGTCTGTACGGGTAATCCGCTCAAGGTATTAAAATTTAATGAGAAATGGACTTCTATCAGATTGTACTGCAATGAATGCAGTCTTACAAGTCTGAAAATTCCGGAAAGCCTGGACGCATCTGAAACTCAGATTAACTGTGAGAATAATGTTACCTATTTAACACAGAAAAATATTGACTTTCTGGATCCGGAAATGTTTCCGGATTTTGATACCGGAAAGATTCAGAAGGTCGTGAAGCTGACAAAAGAACAGGCAGAAGCCGGAAAGAGCGGAACGGATATTTTTGATGAGTTGAAAGGCTCCGATTATAAGCTGACGGATCTGCAGCTTGGGGATCGGATCATTTATACCTATGACTGTGGAATAGGTATGAGCTTTGATTTTACCGTGCGTGTCGGATATTCTGAGGAGATGTTTCCTCCGAACAGACCGGATGGAATACAATATGTGGAGTACACCGTCAGCACTGTGGGAGAAGTACCACTTCCGGAAGGATGGAAATGGAAGGATGAAGATGCAGATCTTGTACTTCCGTTTGGAAACTGGTATGAAGCCACCGCAGAATATGTGGGTGACAATGCAGAGTATTATGCGAACATATATCAGGATGTAGAGATATGGAAAGATTACTGTCAGCATCCTAATGATATGCGGGAGCTTAAGGATGTGCAGGAGGCAGACTGTACGCAGTCTGGATATACCGGAGATTATTACTGCGGTGTGTGCGGGGATCTTCTGTATAAAGGTGAGTATATTCCGATACAGCACCGGCTTGAACTGGTCGAAGAGAAGGAAGCCACTCAGACTGAGCCGGGCAATATACAGTATTTTGTCTGCTCTGCCTGTGGAAAGCTTTTCTTAGATGAGGACGGATATCATGAGGTGGGGATAGAGGATGTGACAATCCCTGTTCTGGAACCGGACCCGACCGATGAGCCGGTGCCGGCTCCAAGTGAGGAACCAACCGCAGAACCAACGGAGCCGAATCCGACGGAGGCGCCCCTGCCAACGCCGGGAGTAAGTGAGACACCGGTGCCAACCGAGGAACCAACCCCGGTGCCAACGGAAGAGCCAACGACAGCACCGAGTGCAGAGCCGACCCGTGAACCGGAGATTACGCCGGAGCCGACGACAGCCCCGGCACCATCGGAGGAACCAACGACGACACCGATGCCAAGTGAAGAGCCAACGACAGCACCGATGCCAAGTGAGGATCCGACAGTGGCACCAACCGCAGAACCAACGGAGGAGCCGAAGCCAACTGAGGCACCCCTGCCAACGCCGGGAGTAAGTGAGACGCCGATGCCAACAGAGGAGCCGACCCCGGCACCGAGTGAGGATCCAACTACAGCGCCGAGTGAGAAACCGACGGCTGAGCCGACCCGTGAGCCGGAGATCACACCGGAGCCGACAACAGCGCCGGCACCAAGTGAGGAGCCAACCACGACACCAATGCCGAGTGAAGAGCCAACGATGGCACCGAGTGAGGAACCAACCATGGCGCCAATGCCAAGTGAGGATCCGACAATGGAACCAACCGCAGAACCAACGGAGGAGCCGAAGCCAACTGAGGCACCCCTGCCAACGCCGGGAGTAAGTGAGACCCCGATGCCAACCGAAGAGCCAACCCCGGTACCAACGGAGGAGCCGACAACCATGCCGAGCGAAGAGCCGACCATGGCGCCGGCACCGACAGAGGCGCCAACAGCAGAGCCGACCCGTGAACCGGAAATCACACCGAATCCGGTAGACCCAACGGTGGCACCGGCACCGACCGAGGCGCCAACAATGGAGCCGACCCGTGAGCCAGCGAAAACCGCTGCACCGATAGAGCCAACGAAGGAGCCGGTACCGACCGAAGTGCCAACGCAGAAACCGGAAGTGCCGGAGATCACACCGGAGCCGACAGTCCCGGCAGTTCCGACGGTTGTACCACCTGTCCGGACACCTGTTCCGACACAGACGGTACAGGCAACACAAACTCCTGCGACACCGGCACCGACCCCTGTTTCAACTCCGAAGACGAATCGGAAGAAGCCGGCAAGGGTTGGCAAGATCATTACCTCTTCTGCAGGCTACCGTTTCAAGGTGACAAGCAGCAAAGTGAAAAATCCAGAGGTTGCACTGTATCGTCCGGGTTCCGGACGTAAGGAAGTAAAGATTGGTACGAAGGTAACGATTAATGGAATTAGTTATTCCGTTACTTCGGTTTGCGAGCGGGCATTCCGCAGCAACAAGAGAGTGAAAAAGGTATCTCTGGGTTCCAGAGTTGATAAGATTGGAAAAGAAGCATTTGCAAACTGCAGAAATATCAAAGTTCTTTATATTTATTCTCCAAGACTGAAAGCATCAGATATTGGAGAGAACGCATTTAAGGGCATCAATAAAAGGGTTAAGATTTCCGTCCCAAAGGCGAAAATGAAGGAGTATAAGGAGCTGTTCCGCGAGAAAGGATTAAGCAAGCAGACGTCCGTGACGACCGGAAAAGTGCAATAACATTTTCGGGATGTCATTACAAAGTGTTATGGAAGTAATAAAAAAGTATATCTTTACAAATGATAAAACCTTGTCTATAATAGGTGCATAATTTCAATTGGATTGAAACAGGCGATGGAGCTTATAAAAGTAAGCACGTCGTCTGTTTTTTTCTTTACATACATTGAAATTAATCGTAGCCGGAGGAGAAGACATCGTATAGAAGGGAGACATGACTATGAAAACATTAAAAAGAGTAAAGAGAAGAGCAATTTCGGTATTGATGACAGGTGCACTGGTAGCGACAATGCTTACCGGATGCGGAAGTAGTTCAGATGCAGGAAGTTCATCCGGGGCAGGCAGCAGTTCTGAGGCGGGAGGTACAACTGATCTGAGTAAGGTTGAATTAACCGTTGGAACATCAGGAACATACGCACCGTTTTCTTATTTTAAGGAGGATGGAAAGACACTGCAGGGTTTTGATGTGGAATTGTTGAAAGCATTGCAGGATAAGCTTGGATTTAAAATTAAAAATGATACGATTCAGGATATGGATTATGGTCCGCTGACAACGTCACTGACGCAGGGACAGATCGATCTCGGTGCCGCAGCACTCTGTGCGACTGATGAACGAAAAGAAGTCATGAACTTCTCGGATATTTATTATGACGCAGGTATCATTGTTGCAGTTGGTAAGGATAACAACGACATCAAGTCTGTGGATGACCTGACAGATGGCAAGTATAAGGTAGCAGTCCAGACCGGAACGATCGCTTACGAATATGCAACATCAAAGCTTCCGGAGAAATGTCTGCAGAACTTTGATTCTCAGGCGTTAGCATATAAGGCAGTCGAGGGTGGTCAGGCAGATGCGACGATCTACGATGCACCGGGTACCTCTTATTCAATTAAGACCGGTGAGGTAAAGCTTAAGATTGTCGGTGATGAGTTCTACAATGGTCAGGCACCATACGCACTTGCATTCTCCTTTGATATCTGCAAGAAATATCCGGATATCATTGAGCAGTTCAATAAGGCAATTAAGGAGCTGCAGGATGACGGTACGATCGATAAGCTGAAGAAGGATTGGTGCGAATAAGGTGAAAAGTACTTCTAAGACTGCAAAAAATTTGCAGTCAAGAAGTACTACAGTTTCACTTTTGAAAAAGCTTCGCTTTTTCGCATAGAAATTTGCAGTCAGGAAGTACTACAGTTTCACCTTTGAAAAAGCTTCGCTTTTTTGCATAGACCAATATATTATCTTTTTCGTAAATACACATTGCCGGGGCGCTTGAAGGTGCCCCGGATTTCATAAGGAGGCAGGACATGGGGATTGATCTTGAATTATTACAGGCCATTGGTCCGATGCTGTTTCGTGGTTTGAAGGTCACCATGGAGATTGCGGTGATCGGTATACTGTTTGGCTTTGTCCTTGGTTCTCTTTGCGGATATGCTCTGCAGAGCCGCAATAAGATTGCAAAAGGAATTGCCAATATTTATGTATGGATCATGCGTGGTACCCCGATCGTGGTGCAGGCATTGTATGTATATTTTGTGGTGCCGGAGATCATCGGACTGATCAAGGGGGAGAGAGTGGTGCTGGATCCGACATTGGCCGGTATCCTTGTTATCACATTAAATGCAGGTGCATTTATATCACAGCTTGTGCGGGGAGCACTGGACAGCGTGGATATTGGACAGAAGGAAGCGGGAGCGTCGCTTGGCTTAAATCCGATGCAGATTATGATACATATTATAATTCCACCGGCATTTCGTTCTATTATCCCGAGTTTGTTTAACCAGTTTATTATTTCCGTAAAGGACACGGCACTTCTGTCCATGATTTCGGTCAATGAAATTACAAGACAGACGCAGAATTATGTTATGAGAACCTACAAAACGATTCCGGGATATACCGTGTGTGCCATTTTCTATCTGGTACTTTTGTCTGTCCTGATGATCGTACAGAAGATGGTTGAAAAGCGGATTGCCAATAAATAGGAGGTGCCATATGGGAAATACAATGATAAAGGTAAACCATCTGTCGAAGGCATTTGGTGATCTGGAGGTCCTGCGGGACATTAATATGGAGGTCAGCGAGGGAGAGGTTGTCTGTATCATCGGACCGTCCGGCTCAGGAAAAAGTACATTCCTGCGCTGCATCAATCAGTTAGAAACACCCACCTCGGGAGAAGTTCTTTATAAAGGGGAAAATATCTGCGATTCAAAGGCAGATATCCGGAAGTTCCGGGAGGAAGTGGGAATGGTGTTTCAGCGGTTTAATCTGTTTCCGCTCAAGACGGTACTCGGAAACGTGACGATGGCTCCGGTTCTGACAAAGCATCGCAACAAAGCCGAGGCAAAGGAAATCGGTATGGAGCTTCTGAAAAAAGTTGGTCTTGAGAGCAAGGCACATGTGATGCCGTCAACCTTATCCGGTGGTCAGCAGCAGCGTGTGGCGATCGCCAGAGCACTAGCTATGGAGCCGGCAGCGCTGTTATTTGATGAGCCGACATCGGCACTGGATCCGGAGCTTGTCGGAGAAGTGTTAAATGTTATGAAGGATCTGGCAAAGGAAGGAATGACTATGATCGTCGTTACGCATGAGATGGCATTTGCAAGGGATGTGGCAGACCGCGTCATCTTTATGGCAGACGGATATGTCGTGGAGGAAGGTCCGGCGAAGGAGGTTATGGAGAATCCGAAGGAAGAGCGTACGAAAGCATTCCTGTCCAGATTCTTAAATCAGTAGTGTCCGATAAAAAGGACAGTGACACCGATAATGCCATATGTCCGATAAACAGGATAGAGACACCGATAATGCCATATGTCCGGTAAACAGGATAGAGACACCGATAATGCCATATGTCCAATAAATAGGACAGAGACACCAATAATGCCATATGTCCGATAAATAGGACAGACACGATAATACGAAACCAGGGCGTTTGCACCAGTGCCGCGGTGCAGACAGAAAAGAAGCCGGATTCGGCGGCACAGAATCGAGGGAGACTATGAAGAAATTTGTCGTAACGATCACAAGAGAATTTGGAAGCATGGGACGTCCGATCGCAAAACGGTTGTCAGAGCTGCTTCATGTGGAGTATTATGATAGAGATATTGTCGAGGCGGCATCACAGAAGCTGGATCTGCCGGTTTCCGTCATTAGTAATGAGGAGGAAAAGGACACTTCCGGATTTTTTGAAATGCTGTTTCCGCTCGGAACAGAATCTGCAGACCGTCAGACAAGGATCTTTCAGGCACAGAGTGGCATCATCACGGCACTTGCGGCGAAGGAATCCTGTATTATCGTAGGACGCTGTTCCGATTATGTCCTGCGCGATGAGCCGAATGCATTTCATGTGTTTGTCTACGCATCTTATAAGGACCGTCTTGCCAACTGTACAGGACCTCTCGGTATGAAGGAAGAGGAAGCCAAGAAGATGATCACGGAGGTCGATAAAGCGAGAAACCGTTATCACAAAAGATATGCGAAGTTTAGTTCGTCCGATCCGGCGCACAAGCATTTGATCATCAACAGCGGACTGCTGGGAGTGGAACAGACTGCGCAGATTCTTGCGGAGATCGTACAGATGCGGTTTAAGGATGATGAACCGGACGCATAGCAGGGAGGCGATGCTTGTGGCAAAACAGAAAAAAAGAACATTTGCAGTACCCGCTATTCTGGCGGCAGGGAGTCTCTGGGGATCCATGGGACTCTTTGTTCGCGTTTATAACGCAAGAGGGCTGCAGAGTATGGATATTGTGGCGATACGTGCAATGGCAACGGTGATCGCCATGTTTGTGTTTATGATATTTTTTCGCAGGGAACTGCTTCGGATCCGTTTGCGGGATCTGTGGTGTTTTCTCGGAACAGGGATAGGCAGTATTGTTTTCTTTAATTACTGCTATTTCAAGACGATTTCCCTGACCTCCATGTCGGTGGCAGCCGTACTTCTTTATACGGCACCTGCGATTGTCATGGTTCTGTCGCGCATCCTTTTTGGCGAGCGCTTTACGGTTCGGAAGGTGACGGCACTTGTCATGACATTTGTCGGCTGTATTTTCGTGACGGGGATCATCGGAGATGCCGTCTCATTAAATGCGGCGGGGATTCTGACCGGACTTGGTTCGGGCCTTGGATATGCACTTTATTCGATCTTTTCCAGGTATGCGATCGACCGGGGATATCATTCTCTGACGATCTCTTTTTATACCTTTCTGGTGGCGGCAGTGACCACGCTTCCGTTTATCAACGGAGCGGGCATCTGGAGTGTGACGGTCAGCAGCGGTGGCATGATCGCATTTTTTCTGGTATTCGGCGTGATCAGCACCGTGCTTCCGTACACATTATATAATTATGGTTTAAATACGATGGAAAATGGCCGTGCTTCGATCATTGCATCGGTTGAACCGCTTGTGGCAACGCTTCTTGGAATTGTGATATTCCACGAGAAAATGAGTCTCGGAGGCGTGGCGGGAATGGTTCTGATCCTGGGCGCACTGGTGCTTTGCAATATGAAGCCGGCAGAGAAATAAGAAAATTTATGCCAGCAGCTCCTTCAGGAAGATCTGCAGTAACCGCTGTCCCTTGTGGACGAGGCTGTCTTTTCCGTCCTTAACGCACCAGTCGTAAATGATGCCGCGCTCCAGCGAGAAATAATTATCGGCGAGTTCTCTGGCATTTTCGGAACGGCGGAACTCTCCCTTGTCCTGTCCCTCTTCAATGATCTGCGGGATCAGAGAATAATAGAATCGCTTTTTATTCAGGAGATTGTGTTTCGTATCGATGTCTTCCATATACAAATGTTTCACAAGAGGAAGAGGAACCTCCGTCTCGATCAGATGGAAAAGCTCACGGTTCAGATAAAGCAGTGTCTCGTAGCGGCTGAGCCGTGGGTTGATCTGCACCATCAGGTCTGCGTATTTGCGGTCAAACAGATCGCCGAGCGTGTATTCCAGATCATCCTTTTCCTGAAAATACCGGTGGAAGATTTCGGATGTCACGCCGGCAAGCTCCACAACATCTTCTACAGATGTAGAATCATATCCTTTCTCATGAAATAATTGCCATGCGGCGCGCACGATGCGGCTGCGGTCACTCTCTTTCGGTGCCTTTTTCTGTGTACCCAGAAGAAATCCAAGCTCCAGCGGATCCTCCGGATCAAGAAGCCATGTGTTCATGCCGGTCATATAGGCACTTCCGGTAATCTGAGGGATGATGCCGCGGTAGTCGCCGACATCGACCTCCTTCGTTGCCTCTCCGGTGAAAAGCGAGCCGGTAACACTCTCGTAGACAAATGGTGTGTGCAGGGCAAGCTCACCCTTCGCGTAAAGAGCCGCCATTTTCGCACTCGTTCCGGTACCGCACGGAGAGCGGTCTGCCTGCGCCATGCCGAAGATCACGCAGTTTTTCATGTCCGCCTCCGGCTTGTCGGTATGGCTGTAAAACTCCACCAGATCCACGGTTGTGATGTCCAGATACGGATGCTTGATCGGCACGGTTTCATTGATCTTTTTCAGGAGCAGCATACCAAGCTCCGACAGAATGTCAACGTTTTCCATCGTGATGTCAATACCGATCTGCTCTGCGTCAACCAGAGCAAAAAACGAACCGCCAAAGGAAATATCATACGGGATCATGCCGTAGCCCTGAATGTCGATCGTCTGGTTTTCCTTATAGAGAAAGGCGGGAACATTCAGAATGCTGACCTGCTCCGCTTTACCGTTCTGTACTTTGACGCGTGTGCGGATCAGACCGGAAGGGGCATCCAGCACAACATCGGTGTAAGGCTCGGAAACATCGACCATGCCGGTTTCCACCAGCATGGAGGCGGTGCCGATACTGCCGTGTCCGCACATGTTCAGACATCCGCCCGAATCCATAAAGATTACGCCGTAGTCCGCTTCCTCATGCACCGGCGGTGTCAGCAGTGCGCCAAACATATCGCGGTGACCGCGCGGCTCCAGCATCAACGCCTTGCGGTAGTGGTCGTAATGGCTGATCAGATATTCCTTCTTCTCCATCATAGTCTGTCCCGGCAGCTCCGGAAATCCATCGTATATGATGCGTGTTGCTTCTCCCATCGTGTGGGAATCGATCGTGCGAAAGGAATGCTCATAAAGATTCTCATTATAGGTACAATTCATGCAAATCCCCTTCTTTCTGTATATCATGTTTCAATTCGACAGTTTTTTGTAAAATAAAAGGCAAAGATGCATAGAAGCTGCACCCTTGCCTGACTTTATAATCATTATAAAACAGACGGTGACATAGGGGAAACGACATTTTTTAATGAATGGTATAACGGTTTGTTATGGGAATAGAGACTTAGGGAGGAGCTTAGTCCTATCGCAATGCCTACCTGTGTTTGTGGCACTTTTAAAGCAAGCGAATATAGACTGTATAATACTAATATTCATGAGAAGATTGCGGAACTGAACAAGCGTGAATTGCAGAACAAAATAGTTGTTGATTGAGGTCGAAACTGATTGACTATGTTGTACAGGAAAGGTACAATTTATTTGAGGTCGCAAATTGCGACCTCAAATAAAAAACATAGGAGATGTTGATTTGTCTGATAATATAAATGTACCTGTAATAGTTGATAGCACAGAAGAAAACATTGAGAATCTGATTCATTATGTACGTGGACAGCAGGTTATGATAGATAGCGATTTGGCATTGCTTTATAATGTTGAAACAAAAAGATTGAATGAAAGCGTTAAAAGAAATGCGAAACGTTTTCCGAATAATTTTTGTTTCCAACTGACCGAGGATGAATATGCAGATTTGAGGTCGCAAATTGCGACCTCAAACACAGAAAATACATCTTCAAAAGGAGGACGAAGGTATTTGCCATATGTTTTTACAGAACAGGGAATAGCAATGCTATCAGCAGTATTAAGGAGTGATGAAGCTATTCAGGTAAGTGTAAATATTATGAATGCTTTCGTAAAAATGCGACGCTTTTTGGCTGAAAATGCTTTGATGTTTGATAAGCTAAATAGTTTGGAATTAAAGCAATTAGAGTATCAAAAGGAGTCTAATGAGAAATTTAATCAGATTTTTGCTTATATTTCGGAACACGAAGAGGTGGGTCAAAAGATATTTTTTGAAGGACAGATATATGATGCATTCAGTCTTTTGGTAAGTCTTGTAGGAAAAGCGGAACAATCAATAGTCTTGATAGACAATTATGTCGATGTTGGGACGTTGAATATTCTTGCAAAAAAGAAAGATGGTGTAGATGTAACAATTTATACTGTTCGCAGAACACGTTTGGCAAGTCAGGATATTGCAAATTTTAACAGTCAGTATCCAACATTAACTGTGAATTATACGGGAGTTTTTCACGATAGATTTCTCGTTATAGATGAAGAAACAGCATATCATATTGGTGCATCGATTAAAGACGCAGGTAAAAAATGTTTTGGAATAAGCCGGATTGAAGATGTCGGAATTATTTCAGATATACTTCAGCGTTTAGAAATTGAAACGGAAGAAGCAAACAATTAAATAGCGATAATGGCAGTAGCCATTATGGAGATGTAAATCTCTGTACGCACGGTGGTGCGAGAGATCGACTAATCAAATAATGGTTAGTCGCCTACTCGAATGCTGATTGATATGCGCTGCAAACACACTGCGAAAAAATTAAGACATATTTGGACGATTATATGGTACAATTACTTTATGAAAAATATAAGATCTTAATAAGACAGTGGGGATGGTTATATATAACAAAGAAAAAGGATTAAAAAATAGTGAACAGTAAGGAGCTAATTATAATGAAAAGAAAATATTTCATTTTAATTGTTTTAATTTGTTGTCTAAGTCTGTCTGCATGTGCGGATTCCACAAAACAGTCTGTGAATAATGGGAAAAAGGTATCGGAAGCAACATCGGAACCAACGATGGATCCGGTGTTTGCAGAGGAGAATGTTATAAACAGTTTTTATGATACTATGTATGAAGTCAGAAATGATTTGAAAAAATATACATATTCGACGGTTGCAGAGGAAACAGAAAAATTAAAGGAACCATTTAATGAACTAAAAAAAAGAAAAAGATACAAACAGGAAAATATAAAAAATATTTTACAACCATAACATCATCGAATTCTTTCCAGTATATTAATGACGAATTCCTTAAAGGGAAAAAGAATTTTGATAAAAATCGTTATAAACAGAAATCGTACGCAATTATTTTACAGAATTGTCTGGAAGTATTGCTGAAAGAGAAAATGCCAATTGAAAACGCTAATAACAACGAGATCATAACGGAATTGAGAAGACATCATTCAGATGCCAGAAATCTGAAAGGCAGCATGAAGATAATGAAGGCGTTTAAGAGTACGGGGCTGAAGTCATATATATTTGATTTTGATTCGAGCCGCTTTATGTATATCTATCCGAATGCCGGTGGTTGGTTTTATTTAAATGATAAAACAGACGGTTTTGTTCCGATGATAAAAATTTACAAGGCGGATGACAATATAACTTTTTCGGTAATACACTGTCTGGATGGATGGAAAAAAGATCCGCATTTACTTTTTGTGTCTGGAAAGGAGAAAGTGAAAGTTACCGGCGTGCATGATTTTGATTTTATTGTAAAGTTGTATGAATTACGGCGTAGTGCGAAGAAAAACAAAACTTATGACAGATTTAAAAAATTATTTAACACGGGGAAAAAAGTAAAATTAAAAGTTGGAGATAAAGTAATACAAACTTATGGTAAACGGGAAATAAAAGATATGAAAAAATATTTCGTAATGACTGATATTTTGATAGAGCTTTATTCATAGATAGCGACTTACCTTACCCCTCTTGTTTTTCGTGTAAATTCGGGTATAACAACTGCCAAATCACGATTTAGTAAATCACGATTAGACACTCTTGAGGAGAAGCTTTCTGATCGGGAAACAGGATGAGCTGGTAAGAAAAGTCAAAAGCTATCGGATAACAATGGCTTAAAGTTCTTGGAAGGTAATTCAGAAGTGGCAGAGATTACGGATGAGTTACTGGATGCGCTGCTTGATAAGATAGTGGTCTATGCAGACAAGACCATAGAATTAAGATGGAAGATCTCTAACAGAAGCAACTAGGGATTAAAGCTGATATAATGGAAAGGAAAAAAAAGATTAAGAAAATGTTGTCAATTACTTGACACAAGATGGAAATTATATGCCGCCGGTCGAATTTATGATCCTGCTCGGAGACATTTACGGAATCAGTATCAACGAAATTCTGGCAGGGGAGCGGGTGGAAAATGATAAGATCAAAGAAGTCGCAGATGACAATGTGGCGAAAGTGTTGGGAGAACTGGAGGGAGATTACCGGAAATTTGAAACCAGAATGATCCTCGTTCTGGTCATCAATGCAATTCTGGTGATCGCGATCATCATATTGTTGCCGATACGAAATTACAAGAACGTGATCATATTTATTATGGTTCTTGCAATGGCATTTATGTCCAATGTAGTGAACATGGCTGCGGTTGCGGCAAAAAAGGAAAGCATGGGGAAATATTTCTGGTACAAAGTATATAGAAATATATAACAAATATAGAAATGTATAGAAATATATAAAAATAAATGCGATGCACAGACCGCAAATATTTAAGAAATGAAAGTTGGAATATACTTTCTTTTTTTGCCGATTATCAAAACATCTGAATGTACCGCGAAAAAAATACAATTTTTTGAGGACAACCTTATGTTATCATTTTCCTATGACAAAGGTGATACATTATAAAATGTTGGGGAGGAAGAGCTTATGAAAAAGGTTTCTATAAGAAAAAGAATGATTAGTTTTATTTTGGCAGGAACAATGTGTTTTAGTTTATGTTCATGCGGTGCAAAAGCTACAGTTGATGATGTTGTAGATCAGGTGGCAAATGTAGTTCAGGCAGAGGATGAAAATGTTTTGGCTGTAAAGAATGGCACAAACAGCAATTATCCGGAAGTTACTTATGGTGAAGCGTTTGAAGCTTTTTTTGAACTTCCTACATGGAAATATTTTAAGGGTACACAGGAAGGCCCCGATGATGATGGAGACGGTGAACCTGATTATACGACTGATAATATTGATGTAGTTGAGTTTACAGGCACTTGTACATATCAAAAAGTTGAGGTAAAGGCATTGATACAGTTTACGCTTGATAATGAAGGGGATACATTTGATGCAACGTATCTTTCTTTCAATGAGGTTCCGCAATCAACGTTAATGTTGGCGGGATTATTGAGTAAAGTATTTGAAAGTTATTTGGAAGATCACAGTAATGATGCAACAGAAAATACAGTAGAAAGCAAAACTGATACAGAGTCGGATGTTACAAACGACATAGATTCTACATATGATTATGAAGCAATGTCATATGCGGGGAATTATGTTGGAAATAATGGATATACCATCTCGTTTAGTGCATACTCCTCTGTGGAAGATGATGAAATTGGAGTTGCTGAAATATCTCGTAATGGAAAGCTTGTTGCAAGTCAGCCTGTATATATTTGTACGGACAGAGGGGATTGGTCCGGTGAGGATTATGATCAGTTTTATATAATGAGTGCTGATGGATATAACGAATATCTTGGATTTTATGAGTCCGAAGGAAGTATGTGGGTTGATTACAATGGACCGGGAAAGAATTATGATTCTTTAGAAATGTCGGAACATTACGAATCGTAAAAAATGACAAACATAAAAATCATTTCACACTGAAAAAATAAAAAAGGAGGGAAGAGCGAGTGACTTATCTCCCCCTCCCTTTTTCGCATAAATCCGGGTATAACAACTGTCAAATCACGATTTAGTAAATCACGATTAGACACTCTTGAGGAGAAGTTTTCTGATCGTGAATAACAGGGATGATCCATCGGACTTTGCATTTCTTTTGTTTGACATAAAGTATATAGAAATATATAATAAATATTGAAGTATATAGAAATGTATAAAAAGATATGAAGTATATAAAAATGTATAAAGGAGTGTGGCGTCCATGGAGAATCCTTATTCCCTGGTATTTGGGAAAATGCCGGGAAATTATATTGATCGTGAATTAGAGTTAAATGAAATTATAGAGACTTATCTGGAACAAGAACCAAGTATCCGGGCATATGCTCTTACAGGTCTTCGTGGCTGCGGGAAAACAGTTGCGCTGTCATTTGTGGAAAAATATTTTCGGAAGCGGGAAGATTTCATTGTTATTTCTTTGAACAGAGATCTCGATATGTTTGAACAGACATTGGAACATTTGTCGCAGAAGAAACTTTTAGACGAATTAAAGATCAGTGTTTCTGTGGTGGGTATCACTTTGGAAAAGACGCAGTCGATTGAAAGTGCAAATCATAAGATCGAACAATATTTGGAATGTATCACAAAGAAAAAGAAACGCATTTTATTTACAATAGATGAGATTTCCAATACGCAGAATATCAAAGCCTTTTTTCAATCATTTAATATCTGGTTAAGAAAAGATTATGACATTGTAATATTAATGGCAGGATTGAAGAAAAATATTTTGTCTTTGCAGAAAGATGATCGTATCAGTTTTTTGAAACGGGCAGAGAAGAAAGATTTAAAACAGTTAAGCTTAAATTCGATTATGTTGGATTACCAAAAGAACTTGCAGCTGACAGATAGGGAAGCCGGTGACATGGCATTATTTACGAAGGGCTATTCTTATGCGTTTCAGGTGCTGGGTTATCTGTGTTTTCGGACAAAGAAAAATTACAAAGAAATCATTGATCAATTTGATGAAAAGATGACGAATAATGTTTATGATATTATCTGGGAAGATATGTCACAAAAAGAAAAAGAGGTTTTACAGGCAATGTTTCAGGCGAAGGAACTGACGACCCGGGAAATATTGCGTGTTTCACAAATGAATAAGAATACTTACAATGAATATCGTAGAATTCTTATTTCGAAAGACATACTGATTGATAAGGGATACGGAAAGATCGATTTTACGTTGCCAAGATTTAAAGAGATTGCCTGTCGAAATATTGAATTGGGGTTTTGGACAAATTAAAAGTGATTACATCATTTCCATTTGACGACTCCCATAACATAGTGTTATGATACACGAAACGATATCAACGGGGATGTCCTGAACACAGGATGTCCCCGTTTTTTAAATTGTGGATATAGGAAAATGCTCATAACGTGGTGTCAATTATGGGAAGGAGTGGTTGGATGGACATCAACAAATACATTCTTTTTGCTGACGTGGCGGCGACAAAGAATTTCACGAAAAGCGGGGAGCGTATGGGCTACACGCAGCCCGGTGTCAGCCATGTGTTAAAGGCGATGGAGCGGGAGCTTGGCTTTCCTCTGTTCCTGCGCACGCCGAAGGGGGTTACGCTGACCTCCAATGCGGAGACGATCCTGCCGCTTGTGCGCGAACTGCTGGCAGTTAATGAGCAGCTCACGCAGACGGTCAGCAACATTAACGGACTTGAAACCGGTCATCTCTGTATTGCTACATTTGCCAGTATTTCCAGAAGCTGGCTGCCACAGGTCATCTTTGCGTTCAAACAGAAATATCCGGGTATTGAGATCGAGCTGCTGGAGGGCGGCACGGATGATATTGTCGGGTGGGTCGAGAACAGTCAGGCGGATCTCGGACTGCTCAGCAAAAAGCGTGCCAGTTCTCTGCGCTGGACGCCGCTTTACGAGGATGCACTTATGGCGATTCTGCCAAAGGATTATCCGGTCAATGGCAGGGAGGCGATCCCGATGAAGGAGATTGAGAAGTGGCCGTTTATCATTTCGGCGGAGGGCGTGGATTATGATGTTCACAACGCCATCCAGAAGGCGGGGATCACGCCCGACATCCGCTACACCTCGACAGATGATCATACCGTTATCTCCATGGTATCCAATAATCTCGGCGTCAGTATTCTTCCGAATCTTGTGATTGGCACGGCGCAAAGCAAGATCCTTGCGCTGCCGCTGGAACCGTATTTTTCCAGAGAGCTTGGAATCGGTGCGCGTGCGGATTCCGGGTTGTCGCCGGCGGCGAGAAAATTTGCGCAGACGATCAAGGAGACATTACAAATATCGTAAATAAAGATGCGAAAAACCGGCAGATTGTGATATGGCAGTCTGCCGGTTTTTCGCTCTTCTCATAACAGTTTGTTATGGGATGGATGCAGGATTGCTTCTTTACTTATGGTCAGACCTACCGTATACTAAGTGCCATAGCAAGGAAGTCAAGCAAAATGAAATAGAGCAGAGGTGATATTCGTATGGAAGATATTTATGAATATCCTTTGAAACAACATCTTGGAGAGCAAGTTGTTCCCGTGGTTGTCGATGGCGACAGCGTAAACCGGGGGCAACTTGTTGCGTTTCAGAGGGAAAACACTCTGGGAGCAAACCTGTATTCCAGTGTAAAGGGAGTCGTCACGAAGGTGACAGAGCAAAGCATTTTCATTAAAGCTGTCGGAGAGCAGACAGCGGACTACGAGCCGTTAAAGGGGAGCGAGCCGTTAGAGCTGATCCGGGAAGCGGGACTGGTTGGACTGGGCGGAGCCGGATTTCCAACCTACGCAAAACTTTCCAAACCGTTTGAACACGGCGGCACAGTGATCATCAATGCGGCAGAATGCGAACCGATCCTTTCCCATAATATAGAGAGGATCAGGCAAAAGCCCGAACAGCTCCTGCGGGGGCTTCGGATCGCGATGGATGTGGTTCATGCCACAAAAGGAGTGATCGCGATCAAGGAGAAACATACTGAGGCGGTGAAGGCATTGAGGGAAGCCAATAAGGATCCGGACATTTCGCTGACACTGCTGGAGGACATGTATCCGATGGGCGAAGAAAGAGCCATTATCAGAGAGGTGCTTGGAAAGCTTTTGAAGGTGACCGATCTTCCGCTGGCGGCGGATGCTATTGTTACCAATGCTGAGACCGCCTGCAGGATTCAGGAGGCAGTGGATGAACATAAACCGTTTATCGACAAGGACATGACGGTGGCAGGAAAGATTGCAGGCAACGAGCAGGATAAGCTGATTCAGGTATTCCTCGATGTGCCGCTCGGCACAAAGGTTTCCGCCATGTTTGAGAAGGCAGGCGGGCTGGGGGATTCCTATGGCGAGCTGATCATGGGAGGACCGTTTACCGGGAAACGGACATCGCCTGATGCACCTGTCATCAAGACAACCGGCGGACTGATCGCCACGGAATGTTTTCCGAAGGGACCGGAAAAGATCGGCGTTCTTGTATGTGCCTGCAGTGCCTGTCAGGAGAGAATGGAGCAGATTGCAGCCAGTCTTGGCTCGGAGGTTGTGGGAGTAGAGAAATGCAAGCAGGCGAAAGAGGTGAAGGGCAGTCTCAAATGCGAGAATCCGGGCAGATGTCCGGGGCAGGTGCAGAAGGTCATGGCATTAAAGAAGGCCGGCGCACAGGCGGTGCTGATCGGCAATTGTACCGACTGCTCCAACACGGTAATGTCGTGTGCGCCGCAGCTTGGGCTTCCGGTGTATCATTCAACCGACGCAGCCCTTCGGGCAGTTAATTTTCATCTTATTAGAAAGATCAAAAATAGATAAGGAGGAAGCACTATGTCAATTACAAAGGAAACATTACAGCAGCATTTAAAGGATCCGGCAATCTTTTGTTGCCGCAGGGAAAAGGGACTTGTCATCAGTGAAGCAGATCTGGAGGATCCGGGACTGTTTGATGACATGGAAGAGGCAGGACTTCTTACCTTAAGCCCGGAAGGCCTTCGCATCGAGCAGGTGCTTGGAAGCACCCTGCTTACGGATGTCGAGGCACTGACACCGATCACGAAAGAAGTAGTAGATAAAGTGAATGACTGTGAGGAGGCAGCCGCAGAACCGGAAACACCGGCAGCACCGGAGCCGGTTGAGGCAGCACAGACCCCGGTTATTCGCACCACGACAGGAGGGAATGGCATGATACATATTGAAATTGATAAGGCATCAAACCTGGAGGGCTTTAAGCTGGACGTACCGGTAGGAGGCGGCGTGGCAGCACCTGCTGTTGTGGAAGCGCCGGAGGCACCGGCATCTGACGAGAGCATCAAAAAGGTGATCCGCACCCTGATCAAAAAGCACATTAAGATCACCGATGTGGAGATTGGAGATACGACATCGATCAAGGATGGAAAGATTACGATCGACGGTTCGATCGTGGATAAGGCGGTCAAGGAGGATCCTCTTTGCAAGAGCCTTGCACTCGATGTGATCTATCCGGACAAACGTCATGTTTACACCGAGACGATCATGGACGTCTGCCCAATCGCAACCAAGGTAGAGGGTGAGCTTGGCGAGGGCGTTACCAAGGTCGCAGACGGCGTTGTATTTATGCTGACCGGTGTCGATGAGGATGGCGTACAGGTTCATGAGTTTGGTTCATCCGAGGGATATCTTGATGAGAAAATGTACTTTGGTCATCCGGGCTGTGCCGATGAAAATGATATTATCATCCGCTGCCATGCCGTGATCGAGAGGAAGACCGGTATGAGCCGTCCGGGTCCGTTTGCCGCACATAAATGTCAGGATTACATTATTCAGGCGATCCGGAATGAGCTGAAGAAATATGACGGTGAAGTGATCCGTGAGGAGACCTGCGAGGACATCCGCCGCAGCGGAAACCCGCGTGTCGTACTGGTAAAGGAGATCATGGGACAGGGCGCAATGCATGACAATGTTATCTGCCCGACAGAGCCGTGTGGTATTCTCGGCGGTCAGAAAAACGTAGACTGCGGCAACGTGCCGATCATGCTGACACCGAACCAGGTGCGTGACGGTTCCATCCATGCATTGACATGTATCGGACCGGCAACAAAGGAAATGACAAGACATTACATCCGTGAGCCGCTGGTAGAAGGACTTGCGGCAGATCAGGAGCTGGATCTGATCGGCGTTGTCTGCGTCGGTTCACCGCAGGTCAACGATGAGAAGATGTGGGTTTCCGAACGGCTCGGATCTCTGCTCGAAGCGCTCGATATTGACGGCTGCATCATCACGACAGAGGGCTTTGGAAATAACCATATTGATTTTATCCAGCATATCGGTCAGGCAGGTAAGCGCGGAATCCCTGTTGTGGGCGTTTCCTTCTGTGCTTATCAGGGACAGCTTGTTGTTGGAAATGAATATGCCTCAGCAATGGTTGAGGAGAATATGGACAAGGGCGGCTTTGAAAATAATGTGGCCGGCTGCTCCTGTGTAACGAAGGAAGTCGCAACCCGTGCAATTCAGATGTTGAAGAATAAGATGGCTGGTGTAGAGATCAAGCCTGCACCAAAGAAATGGAACAACGATGTTATCAATGCGAATAACAAGCTGTTAGGACTTCCGGAAACAAAATTGCTTGATAACGGGACATTACACTAATGGATTATATGATCAATCCGATCAAAATGGGAGGACTCATCAAGGAAGTACAGGATGACCGGATCAAAGTCCATCTGCACGGTCGTCTCGGGGTCATCACGATCCCGAAGCGTCTGGTCATCACTTCCGAACCTCTGGAGCCGGGTCATGAGATGGAATTTTATTTCAGCTACATTCAGGTTGTAGAAAATCCCTACGATTATGACAGCTCCGATATGGTGACGGACCATGAGATCGAACCCTGTCTGCTGGGAGGCCGCATCGTGGAGGTCAACGACACGGCGGTCAAGGTAAATATCATGAATGATCTCGGCTGTATTGCCGTTCCGAGAAGATGGATATTTACCCCTGTTGTCCTGAAAAACGGACAGGAAACGGAATTTTATTTTAGCTGTATGAAGGTTGTCGGGAAACGGGATATCCTGGTGGAATCCATCTAGCACAGGGAAGCAATAATGTTTGGAGTATTAAAGAAATAGTTTCGATGATACAAACAGCTACGATTGAAGAATAATAACAGTATTCAGTGCCTGCGGGATGACATCCATTCCGGGAGAACGCACAGATAAGGAGGCAATTATGAATTTAACGACAGTAGAAGGAATGCAGTCAGAAATATTTGTACCGATCACACCAAAGCCTGTATTTACCGAGCTTAAGAAACCGCTCAGCGAGTGCAAGGTCGCATTTGTCACAGCGGGAGGTATCCACAAAAAGGATCAGACACCGTTTAACACCTCCGGCGACTTTTCTTACCGGATCATTCCGTTCGATACGCCGTCTGACCAGCTGATGGTAACACACGGAGGCTTTGATAATTCAGACATCAACAAGGATGTCAATGCAATGTTCCCGATCGACCGTCTCCATGAGCTTGTCGACGCCGGATTCATCGGATCGCTGGCAGATGAGACATACACCTTCATGGGAGGCGGCGGAAATGTTGAGAAGTTCCGTGAGGAGACAGGACCGGAGATTGCCAGAAAGCTCAAGGAGCAGGGTGTTGATATCGTTCTCTGTACCGGCGGCTGCGGCACCTGTCACCGCTCCGCAACCATTGTAACGCGCTGCTGCGAGGAAGCCGGCATGAGCTGTGTTGTCATCGCCGCACTTCCGCCGATCGCAAGACAGCAGGGAGCACCGCGTATCACCGCACCACATGTGCCGATCGGTTCCAACGCCGGTGAGCCAAACAATATTCCACAGCAGACCGCCATCGTCAAAGAATCTCTGGAGTGGGTGCGTGACTGTCCAAGCTACAACGGAATGAAGGTGCTGCCATATGAGTACCGTCACAACGTATAACGAGATGGAAAACGTACAATGCTAAGATTATAAGCTTTTTAAAATTAAGCGTCCGCTTTGCTTTGAAAAGTCTTTGCCGAAACCGTACCAAGAAAAATCAAGTTTATTTTGAAAAAACTATTGAAAATGATTTTTGATTGTGCTATGATGACTTTCGTAAAGAGCGAAGGTGCTTCTATTTCAAGATAGAAGCGCCTTTTTTGTTTTCTGAAAAAGGCAAATACGAAGATATGTTATTTTTGGAAGGCAGGAGAATGGTTATGGACAGAAAGGTGGTACGGATATGTTAAATTCTGGAGATACTGGATTTATGATGATAGCAACGGCATTTGTGTTCTTTATGACGCCGGGGCTTGCATTTTTCTATGGTGGACTTGTCCGCCGGAAGAACGTGTTGAACACGATGCTCTCTTCGTTTTTTATTATGGGGCTTGCCTCACTGATGTGGGTGCTTGTGGGATATTCCCTTTCCTTCAGCGGCAACTGTGGCGGCGTGATCGGTAACCTGAAAAGCTTCTGTATGGCAAATGTAGGCTGGGAGCCGGGTGCATATGCAGACGGAATACCGGCATTGCTGTTTGCAGCATTTCAGATGATGTTTGCAATCATTACGCCGGCACTGATCACCGGTTCCGTGGCAGGAAGAATGCGTTTCAAAGCACTGTTCGCATTTATCGCACTGTGGCTTCTGATTGTGTATTTCCCGATGGCACATATGGTATGGGGCAAGGGAGGACTTCTCGGAGAGGTGCTCGGCTCTGTCGATTTCGCCGGCGGCAATGTCGTACATATCAGCTCCGGTGTCAGCGGTCTTGTGCTTTCTTTGATGCTTGGCAAGCGCCGCGGTTACGAGAAAACAGCATACCGCACACACAATATTCCGTTTGTTCTGCTGGGAGCTTCCATCCTCTGGTTTGGATGGTTCGGGTTTAATGCAGGAAGTGCTCTGGGCGCCAACGGTCTTGCCGTACACGCTTTTATGACAACGAACACTTCAGCAGCCTGTGCAATGCTTTCCTGGATGGCGATCGATATGATCCGTGATGGAAAGCCAACCGTGATCGGTGCCTGTACCGGTGCGGTGCTCGGACTTGTGGCGATCACTCCGGGAGCCGGCTTCGTACCGCTCTGGTCTGCAATTATCATTGGTATCGTCGTCAGTCCGATCTGCTATTTCATGATGTCTGTTGTAAAGAAGCGTTTTGGTTACGATGATGCGCTCGATGCATTTGGATGTCATGGCGTCGGTGGTATCTGGGGAGGTATCGCAACCGGAATATTTGCACAGAAGTCGATCAATGGTGTTGCCCGCTGGGATGGATTGATCTACGGTGATTATCGTTTATTTCTGGCGCAGGTGATCAGTATTGTCGCAACGATCGCCGTGGCGATTGTCGGAACACTGATCTGTGCATCCATTGTCAAGCTGTTCACACCGCTTCGTGTCACAGAGTATGATGAGCGCATGGGTCTTGATGAGAGCCAGCATGGAGAGAGTGCATATCCTTCCTTTAACGGTCTGGACTAATGCGGTGAACAGCGAATGGCTTGGATTTGTGCAGTGAAACATATTGATTGAAATGGAGGTAGGAATCATGATTAAAATAGATGCGATCATTAACGAAGATAAGATGGAGGATGTAAAGGATGCCCTGCAGGAGCTGCAGGTGCATGGAATGACGATCTCTCAGGTGATGGGCTGCGGTACGCAGATGGGATATAAGGAGAAGGTCCGGGGCTATGATGTGGATATCAACCTTCTTCCGAAGGTGAAATTCGAGATTGTTGTCTCCAGCCAGGAGTGGGCGGAGCGCACGGTGGACGCGATCTGCCGCACGGCACACACCGGAGAACACGGCGACGGTAAGATCTTCGTTTACGAGCTGATGGACGTTGTCCGCATCCGTACCGGGGAACACGGACCGAAGGCCGTGTGGGCGGCGGATCAGACGGAGTAGAGGTAAATATTCCCTGTAGGTGACCGGACGTGCTGCGGATGACGGTGCAGACGGCATAAATGCTGAAAATCAGGCTCCCGGTGTGAAAGTAGTTGATGAAATTTACCAAATTATTTTTTTGGTAGCATTTTGCCCCGAATACATGTATAATGAAATATATGACTCAAATTTCGTGCGCACGCGCAAATAAAATTGGGAGCTGATGGAGATGGTATTTGTAACGGGCGATACCCACGGCGATTGGAAGAGCAGACTGAACAAGTATGTTTTTCCGGAAGGGGTAGAGCTGACAAAGGATGACTATGTGATCATCTGCGGTGATTTTGGAATCTGGGATGACAGTCCGAGAGAGAATGGCAATCTCGACTGGCTGGAGAATAGGAAATTTACGACATTGTTTGTTGCAGGTAATCACAGCAATTATGATATATTGGACAATCTTCCGGTGGAGGAATGGCATGGCGGTAAGGTGAACTTTATCCGTCCATCCGTGATCCATCTGATGAGAGGGCAGGTTTTTGATATTGACGACCGCAGTATCTTTACGTTTGGCGGTGCGAGCTGCCATGATATTCCGGACGGCGTGCTGGAGCCGGATGATGAGCGGATCGAGAGCTGGTACAAGATGCGTAAGATGTTCCGGATCAACCATCTGTCCTGGTGGGAGCGTGAGCTTCCGTCTGAGGAGGAGATGCAGGAGGGTTTAGATAACCTTGCGGCACATGGCAATAAGGTTGATTATATTATCACGCACAGTCCATGCTCCTCTATTCTGGAGCAGATGGATGGATACCCGGATTTCTATCAGAAGGATTATCTGACGGATTATCTGGATCAGATCAAGAACACGACAGAGTTCGAGGCGTGGATGTTCGGTCACATGCATGTGAACGTCAGCTTCGAGGAAGAGAAGTGTCACTGTATTTTTGATGAAATCGGTAAGTTAATGTAGAGCAGCAAAGAATCAGGAGTTCTTTGCTGCTATTATTTTGTCCAGCTCATCGACAAGGAATTGTCTTGAGGTTACTGTGATGGCGTGGATCCCCTGCTTTCTGGCGCCTTCTGTATTGTCGGCGCGGTCATCGAAGAAGAGACATTCATCGGCAACAAGATCATATTTGCGAAGAAGTGACTGGTAGATCTCGGCATTTGGCTTGATCTGTTTTACCTGAAAGGAAATGATGCCACCGGACATATCTGCGATAAACGGAGCATTGTCGGTGTGCTTGTGAAACATTGTTTCCGGATAATTGGACAGCAGATACAGCGTGTAGCCAAGCCCCTTCAACTGATGCACGCGCTCCCAGACATCCTCTCTTGGAACATGCATGTATTCGCAGTGATTGATGAACCACTCGATCGTATCGCCGTACTCCGGATATTTCCGGTGGTAGCTTTCGATGATAGCCTGCTCTTCTCCGGTGGAGGAAAGATCCATGCCGGACCAGAGTGGATCTGTAAACATGGCAGTGCCGATCTTGATGGCGTCCTCGCGGGAAAGACCGTGATCCATCAGCATGTCCTCCCAGCGGTATTCGAGCAGAACGCTTCCGATGTCGAAGATTATATTTTTAATGTTTGTCATATCGATCATAGTTGTTTGTCCTTTCTTGTGCTTGCGTTTATGTGTAAAGGAATATATTATGTAAATTAACAGCTTCGGCAAAAGCTGTACATTTAGAGTATAGCATAAAAATACAGTCTGTGGGAGCTTGTTTCACGGCTCCCGGACAATGGAAAGGTACGTTAGGACAATGGGAATGATCAATCGGGATGACATGTTAGAACTGACAAGGCGCATGACTGTCAAAAGAAACTGCTTTGACCGCATTGCGGGCGCATATATGGATGAAGAAGGTTTTATTGATGGAACCTTTAATCAGCATTTTCTGAATCTGACCGCACCGGAGCGGGACAAGAATTTGAAGCTGGCGAAGGCAGTTCCGTTTGCGGAGACGAATGTGCAGCTGAAGGAGTACGCTTACCGGACAAGGGGCCTTTCCGATGACAGCATGCGAAAGCTTCTCTGCGCTCTGAATGAGAGTGAGCTGAAAAACGATGCTCTGCTGGAGATGTTTTACGAGGAGGTCGGACGTCATTACCAGAGAAGCGGCGGTTTTGCGGTGTATGTATTTCACGGCGGTTACGATATCCCGCGGAAAGGAACGGACGGGGAAAGCCAATGGGAATCCGAGGAGGTTTATGATTTTCTGATCGGAATATTCTGCCCGCTGGAGGACGATTATGAGCCGGGAGAGCCGGAATGCGGATTCCTCTATCCCGCATTTAAAAATCGAAGCGGGGACGGGCGGTTGATCGATGTTTTCCGGAAGGAGCCCGGGGCAGCAGAAAGCGCACTGCTGGAGCTGCTTGGAATTGATTAGGAGATTTCTGTTAAAAAACATGATAAATTGTATGTGAAGAAGCACTAATGCAGACAATAAAGAAAAGCACCTGAACGGTGCTAATCTTCATAGTGAAATTTACAAGAATATATTATGAGATTTTTGTTGCTGTCAAAGTTATATGTAAGTCTGTGTTCGTCCGTTATTCGTCTGCTACATACTTTCCTGTGCTTTAACGGTTCAGGCTTACCGATTCCCTCTAATAAGCCATCGCGGTCTATGCTTTTTATAAGCTCGTTGATCCGTTTTACAATCTTTTTATCTTCCTTCTGTCAGTCCGTGTATTGCTGCCATGCAGTCGGAGTAAATACTACATTCATTATTCGTATTCTCCTAACTCATCAATTGTCTTTGTGATAAAACCACCAGCTTTTGCTTCCGCCATGGATTTATCCAGCATAGCGAGGTATTCCGCGTTTCTTTTCGCTTTCATAAGCGCATTGTATTCAGATTCTGACATCATCACTATATTTTCGTTTTTAGGTCTTGAAACAATCAATGTTTCCCCTCGGAAAACCTTATCACATAATGCCTTGAAATTTTCTCTTACATCCATGCTCTTTACTGCTAACATGCTTGACACCTCGTTTCTGTACAAAAAATCGTATGTTTTTTCGTACTTTTATTATATTCTTCTATTGTTTTCATGTCAATGGATCTTATGCAGGAAAATTTGAAAAATTGTGACAATACAAAAATTATGACATAGAAACAAATTTGATGATATATTTTTCGCGGTCAGAATGCTATGGCTTCATCGGATTTTAAGAAAAATATAAGAAACACCGGTAAAGAAAAAGGATCCGAAACAACATCCATTCTCAAATATTGTCTCAAATCCTATATTTCAGCGTTCCCGGAGGGAATCGAACCCCCAACTGCCCCTTAGGAGTAGACCCGATACGACATCGGGAAGTGGCATCTAATGCTTAAAAATGC
>ERZ1673752.1392-NODE-1392-length-34043-cov-77.904525_pt1 | contig 34043 bp, 38 predicted proteins | sample MGYA00580195_ERZ1673752 | MGnify/ENA primary metagenome ERZ1673752 (study PRJEB41218, sample SAMN15661744) | gut metagenome | host: Homo sapiens | place: Canada: London | collected 2015-08-20/2019-03-30 | study: EMG produced TPA metagenomics assembly of...
TCGGCTGGGACGTGGCCATTCTGCCCGGCGGCAAGCTGGAGCTCATCGAGGGCAACCACAACCCCGGCATGAACATCGTGCAGGCACCGGCCAAGCACGGCGTGCACGACAAGTTTGCGCACATGCTGCTCGACTTTTACGGTGACCCGGCGCAGTACGCCTACGAGACGGTGAAGCAGCCATGAGCAATTTCACCTTTTCGCCCACGGATATTCCCGGCGTGCAGATCGTCGACGTAAAGAGCTTCGACGATGCGCGCGGCTATTTCATGGAAACCTACAGGGCGGCCGACTTTGCCGCTGCCGGCATCACGGATGCGTTCGTGCAGGATAACCAGTCCTGCTCGCACCGCGGCGTGCTGCGCGGGCTGCACTTTCAAAAGCGGCACCAGCAGGCAAAGCTCGTGCGCGCGATCTCGGGCCAGATCTTTGACGTCGCCGTGGATCTGCGCCGCGGCAGCGCGACCTACGGCCGCTGGGTCGGCGTCGTGCTCAGTGCGGAAAACCGCCGCCAGCTCTACATCCCGCGCGGCTTTGCCCACGGATTTCAGGTGCTGAGCGAGCAGGCGGTCTTTGCCTACAAGTGCGGCGACGTGTACCACCCTGAGGACGAGGGCGGTCTGCGCTACGACGATGCGGACATCGGCATCGTCTGGCCGGGACAGGACACGCCCATCCTCAGCGAAAAGGATCAAAACTGGCCGGCGCTGCGTGCGCTCGGCATCGAGCTGTGATGTAGCAAGCGCTGCGGAGGTGAGATCATGAACATACTCGTCACCGGTGCAAACGGCCTGCTCGGGAGCTCCGTTATGACGGAGCTGCGCCGGCGCGGTCATCACGGCATCGCCGTCGGGCGCGCGCCGCAGTGCCGCAGCACAGACGCGGCGGCGTATGTGCAGGCAGACCTCTGCGATGCATCGGCTGTGCAGGCGCTCTTTGTCGGCGTGCAGCCGGACGCGGTCATCCACTGCGCCGCATGGACGGACGTGGACGGTGCGGAGCTGCCGGAAAACCGCGAGCAGGTGTTTGCCGTCAACCGGGACAGCACGCAAAACGTGGCCGAGGCCAGCCGTGACCACGGCTGCAAGCTGCTGTATGTGACGACGGACTATGTCTTTGACGGGACGTATCCCGCCCCCTACCCCGCGGACTACGACCGCTTTGCCCCGCTGAATGTCTACGGGCAGAGCAAGCTCGACGGTGAGCGTGCCGTGTGCGGCACGCTCGCGCAGCACTTCATCGTGCGCACCTCGTGGCTCTACGGCGCGGGCGGCAAAAACTTCGTGCGCACCATGCTGCAGCTGAGCCGCACGCACGATACGCTGCGCGTCGTATGCGATCAGGTCGGCACGCCGACCTATGTCCCCGATCTCGCGCGGCTGCTCGCCGACATGGTCGAGACCGACCGATACGGCCGCTACAACGCGGTCAACAGCGGCGGCTACGTGAGCTGGTATGACTTCGCCTGCGAGATCTTCCGCACCGCCGGCATCCCCATGACCGTGCTGCCGGTGACGACCGAGGAATATGGCCGCAGCCTTGCCGTGCGGCCGCACAACAGTCGGCTGGACACGGCCAAGCTGGCAGCCGCCGGTTTCCGGCCGCTGCCTGACTGGCAGGACGCGCTCGCGCGCTACCTCGCCGCAGAACAACCATAAACGACCGGGGCGTCCCGCACCAATGTGCGCGGACGCCCCGGTTTTCTGTTATTCAGCGCTTGGGCCTGATGAGCGACACGAACGACTGGATGCCCGTATCCTGCGAGCCGCGCGGATAGACCAGCAGCGTGCGCGCCTTCGCCTTGAAGCCCTGCACCGGGCGAAACACCACACCGTCGATCCCCCAGCAGGCGACGCTCGCCGGCATGATGCTGAAGGCGATGCCGGTGTTGATGATGAGGGCGATGCTGTAAAAATCGTCGGCATACATGCGCTTATTCTCCCGCAGGCCCATGTTGGCATACATGCCCGCGATCAGCCCGGCCGAGGGCTGACTGTCCTGCGCGCGGTTGAGCACGATCGGCATGCCCTTGAGCTCTCTTGGGTGGATCTCTTTTTTCGCCGCCAGCGGGTGCGAAGCGCTGATCATGACCATGCACGGATCCGAGAGCGTGACGCGGCTGTCGAGCCCCTTGCCGAGCTCCACGCCGAAGCCGGAGAGCACCGCCATATCCAGCTGCCCCTCGGCCAGACCGCTGAGCAGGCTCTGGTTGCTGCCGAGCTGGAACTCGATCTCCGCCTCCGGGTGCTGGCGGTGATATTTGCGGATCTGCGAGACGATGGTCCACAGCTCATAGGCCCCGGCGTAGCCGATGCGCAGATCCGTCGCGTTGCCGAGCGCAACCTTCTTGCCCTGCGCCGCGGCGCCGTTGTAGCGGATCATGAGCTGCCGGCACTGCCGGTAGAACACCTCGCCCGCCGGCGTCAAGCTCACGCCGCGCTTGCCGCGCACAAACAGCGCGTAGCCGAGCTCCTGCTCGAGCAGCTTGATCTGCTGGCTGACGGCCGTCTGCGAGATACACTGCTCCTCGGCGGCACGGGTGAAATTGAGGTGCTCTGCAGCCGATAAGAACACCGGAAGGCGCTGAATGCTCACAGTTTCCACACTCCTTGTCGAATAAGCAACGCTCAGCAGCGAAATATTGCTTTCTTTTATTATATCCATAACTTTTTCTTCTGACAAGGTCATAAAACGATATTGGACTGCGCTCTATAAAAATGATACAATTTTAACAAGACGAGCATCAAGTCACACCCGTTCAAGGGTCATCAAACATTCCGTTTCATAAGGAGGACAAATACCATGGAAAAGATGCGTTTTGAAGGCAAGGTCGTCATCGTGACCGGCGCGAGCTCGGGCATTGGCCGCTCGACCGCGCGGCTGTTCGCCATGGAGGGCGCCAAGGTCGTCGCCGCGGCGCGCCGCCTGAAACGGCTGGAAGACCTGCGCGATAAGGTCGCGGCGGAAAACGCCCCCGGCGTCATCCTGCCGGTCAAGACGGACGTGCGCGACCCGGCACAGATTGAGGCCATGTTCGACACCTGCCTCAAGGAGTTCGGCCATCTGGACATCCTCGTCAACAACGCCGGCGTGCTCGACGGTCAGCTCCCCATCCATGAGACGACACCGGAGGTCTACGACATGATCTACGAGACCAACCAGCGCGCCGTGTTCCTGTGCTGCCAGCGCGCCATCAGGATCTTCCTCGAGCAGGGCACGCCGGCGAACATCGTCAACGTCGCCTCGGCAGCGTCCCTGCGCGGTCTGAAGGGCGGCGCGATGTACGTCACAACCAAGCACGCCGTGCTCGGCCTGACGCGCAACATCTCCGCCTCGTTTTTCGAGCGCGGCATCCGCTGCAACTGCATCGAGCCCGCGAACATCCTCACCGAGATCAACAAGGTGCCGCGCGAAAAGGGCATCGGCATCCTCGAATGGCAGATGCGCGCCGGCAAGGCTGCTCCGCTGCACACCATCACGAAGCCCGGCGAGAAGAAGCCCATCCTCGGCAAGCCGAAAGACTGCGCCAACGCCATCGCTTACCTGGCCGACGACGTTGCCGCTCGCTACATCTCCGGTGCGGAGCTGAAGGTCGACGCCGGCTGGCTCAACATGTAACCGCCCACATCTGCTGAGAAAGGAAACGCTACTATGTCGACGCATTATAAAGATTACTACGGCACCCATATGCCGTTCGGTCAGTTCCCGAAGTTCGGCGTTCTCTCGAGCGTGAAAGTGCTCATGACGGGCACGAACATCGCCGGCCCCTTCGCCGCGAGCATCATGGCCGAGATGGGCGCGCAGGTCGTGCAGGTCGAGTCCCCGAACATGCCCTGCCAGACCCGCGGCAACTACGGCTACTCGCAGGATCACCGCAACACGTACTCCATCACGCTCAACACCCGCACCGCCAAGGGCAAAGAGGTGCTCGAGAAGCTGATCGCGTGGGCGGACATCTGGATCGAGTCCGGCCGTCCCGGCACGTATGCCAAAAACGGCCTGAGCGACGAGCATATGTGGAAGATCAACCGCAAGCTCGCCATCGTCCACGTCTCCGGCTACGGCCAGACCGGCCCGGACAAGAACAAGGCGGCCTACGACGTCTCCGGCCAGGCCATGGGCGGCTACATGTACATGAACGGCACGAGCCCCACGTCTCCCCCGCTGAAGGTCAACCCGTACCTGTCCGACTATGCCACCGCCTACAACGCCTGCATCTGCGCGCTGTCCATCATGACCAACGCGCGCATCACCGGCGAGGGCGACGCATGCGACGTGTCGCAGTATGAGACAATGTTCCGCCTGCTGGGCAGCTACCCGGCCGAGTGGTTCAACAAGGGCTACCCCGGCCCGGGCGAGCCGGTCAAGTACCGCACCGGAAACGTCAGCGACATCGCGGCAGGCTTCTCGTTCTACGACTGCAAGGACGGAGGCACGATCTTCATCGGCATGGTCGGCGCCGGCAACACGAAAAAGGGCTACCCGCTCGTCGGTCTGCCCACGCCGGGCGACGGCACGGACCCCGACTTCCCCGAGGGCATGACGGGCTCGCTGAAGTCCCTGCCGCGCGGCCAGCGCATCGAGGCGGCCATCACGAAGTTCTGCGCCGAGCGCACCGTCGATGAGGTCGAGGCCATCATGAACAAGGCCGGCATCCCGAACCAGAAGGCCTTCGGCCCCGCGGACATCGAAAAGAGCGCGCAGTACGCCGCCCGCCACGACATCGCCACCTGGACCGACAGCGTCTACGGCGAGATGAAGGGCATCGGCATCACGAACAAATTCAAGAAGAACCCCGCGCAGATCGTCGCCTCCGCGCCGACGTTCGGCGAGCACAGCCGCGAGGTGCTGGAGTTCCTCGGCTACACGGAAGCGCAGATCGACGACATGTACGCCAAGGGCGTGACCGCGACCATGGATCCACGCGAGACAGCCATCCAGTGGCACCTCAAGGACTGGCAGTTCTTCTGGAGAGACGACCAGGCCGAAAAGCTGGATCTGTAAAAGCATCCTATAACCATATAACCATAAATCAAAACGGAGGTTCCAAATATGGCTAGTTACAATCCCGGAACCTACGAGGGCACCGGCCGCGGCTACGGCGGTAAGCTCATCGTCAGCGTGACGGTATCGGAAAACCGGATCGAATCCGTAAAAGTGACGCAGCACAAGGAATACCGCGGCATTGCCTGGGGCCTGAACACGACGCCGATAGAGCGCTACCCCAAGCTGATCGTGGAGTACCAGACGCTGAACATCCCCACGGTCGACGGCGCAGATCTGACGTGCGCCGCCATCCTCGACGCGACGGCGGCAGCACTCAAGGCTGCCGGTGCGTCCAAGGAGAACATTGCCGCGCTCAAGGCTGCTCCCGCCCCGAAGGCGCCGGAGTACCAGGACGAAGTGCGCACGGTCGACGTGGTCGTGTGCGGCGCGGGCGCAGGCGGTCTGGCCGCAGCCATTGAGGCGAAGCTGGCCGGCGCGGAAGTCGTCATCGTCGAAAAGCAGGGCATCACCGGCGGCGCCACCGCGAGAAGCGGCGGCAAGCTCCTCGGAGCCGGCACGAAGTGGCAGAAAAAGCAGGGCCTGTACGACAACACGGACATGGTCTATGACTACCTCATGGACGTCGGCAACCGCAACGGCAAGTTCATGGACGAGTCGAAAAACCGCTATCTGGTCGATCACCTCAACCAGACGCTCGACTGGCTCACCTCCATCGAGGCGACCGTGAAGGGCGACCCCGCGGAAGTGCTCGCAGAGCCGTGGCAGCCGCTGTCCAAGCCCGTGGAAAAGGACGGCGTGCTCAAGACGCACTTTGACGTGCTCGACGTCGAACCCATCCACGTCAGCCTGCAGCCGTGGCGCGTGCACAACTCCCCCGGCGGCGGCGGACAGACCAACGGCGAAGGCGGCGAGATCTCCACGCCCCTGACGCTGTACTATGAAAACGACCTCGGCGGCGAGATCATCTACGACACCGCCATGAACGAGATCCTCACGGACGAGGCAGGTGTCGTCACCGGCGTGACGTGCACGCGCAAGGGCGGCGCCAAGCTCACGCTCTACGCGAGAAAGGGCGTCATCCTTGCGACCGGCGGCTATGCCCGCAACAAGGAAATGGTCGCGCGCTACCCCGTCGCACATTACTTCAGCAACGTGCCGCACGGCAACGTCGGCGACGGTCTGACGGCTGCCGAGAAGATCGGCGCGCTCAACTACGAGCATCCCGCCGTGCAGGTCGTGTACACGAGCCTGACCTGCGGCATCGGCATCAACGACGAGTCCGGCCTCATCGTCAACGACCGCGGCGAGCGCGTCGTCAACGAGTGGAGCTATCAGTACACGGTCAGCGACGCCATCGCCCGCTCCGGCAGCAACTGCGGCTGGTATATCACCAGCGGCAAAGAGCCCTACGGCGGCGTGCAGTACGGCTACAAGTCTGCTGTCGCCGGCAAGTCCAAAGATCCCTGCGCCACCTCCATCGAGGGTCTGGCCAAGAAGATGGGCTGCGACCCGGCAACGCTGCAGGCAACCTATGACCGCTACTGCGAGCTGGTCGAAAAGGGTGTCGACGAAGACTTCGGCAAGCCGGCCGAGTTCCTGCACCCGATCAAGGGGCCCAAGTTCGTGGCCCTGCGCATGCACCCGTGCGTGACCGTCACGTTCGGCGGTCTCGAGACGGACGTCTCCGCGCGCGTCATGAAGCCCGACGGCTCCGTGATCCCGCACCTGTACGCCGCGGGCGAAGTTGCCGGCACCGGCATGTACGGCACGCAGTACCCGACCTGCGGCACGTCGATCGGCAGCGCCCTGTTCTATGGACGCATCGCCGGCCGCGCCGTCACCGATCAGGCTTTGCTGTAATCTCCCCCTTACAGCATCCCAGATACGCAAGCGCCTCAGAGTCAAACTCTGAGGCGCTTGTTTTTTGCCCGGCAGCGCGTCTGCCGGGCGGATTTATTCCTGCCGTAGGCTGGCGTCCGAGTGAACGACCGCCTCCCAGATTTCCCGTTCCGTCATGTCATTGCTCTCCTTCACAGATTCACCGCGATCAGCGACACGCCCGACAGCACCAGCAGCACGGACGTGAGCCTGCGCACCCATTTTTCGTCCAGCACACGGCTGCACTTCATGCCCGCAAACAGCCCCAGCGCCGCAAATGGCAGGAGCCAGGCCTTCGGGTCCAGCCGCCGCCGGTTGTTCCACGTGAGGATCAGGTTGGCGGGATAGCCCAGCAGCAGGTCGATGGCGAAATGTTGGCGTTGTCCGCGCCGAAGCTCAGGATCGAGGTCAGTACCAGCGTGTTGGCAAAGCCGCACAACCCCTTGATAAAATATGCGGTCGCTGCCGCGATCACCCACAAATACATCCGCTGCCCCGTTTCTGCGCCCCTGCGCCAATTTCTGTGCTCAGCATAGCAACGAAGTTCACGGTCATGCTTCACAAAAAGGAAAATCAATTCAACGGATTGTTTATAGTAAAAAGGAAGCATCCGGTTCGGATGCTTCCTTTGTGGTACGCCCGAGCGGATTCGAACCGCTGGCCTACAGAGTCGGAGTCTGTCACTCTATCCAGCTGAGCTACGGGCGCATATTCAGCAGGAGATATTATAGCAAAGTCCGGACAAAATGTAAAGCAGGATTTTCTGTTCCCATTTGACGGCGGATATGCTATACTGGTCGCAAGAAACCTGTATCGGAAGGACACACCCTCTATGAACCATAAACGCCTGCATACCCGCCTGCTCGCACTGCTGCTGTGCTGCGCGCTCGTGCTGCCGCTGAGCGCCTGCGGCGAGGACAAAAGCACCACGCAGCAGATCTTTGCCATGGACACCGTCATGGACCTGACCGCCTACGGCAAGAAGGCCGACGACGGCATCAGCGCCGCCATCAGCATCATCAACAGCATGGACACGCTGCTCGACCCGGAAAACGAGCGCAGCAAGACCTATGAGATCAACCACGCCATGGGCGGCTCCGTCGTCGTCAACGAGCAGATCGCCAAGATGCTGCGCACGGCGCAGACCGTGTACGAGCGCTCGGACGGCGCGCTCGACCTGACGACCTACCCCCTGAGCAAGCTCTGGGGCTTCATCGACCAGAACTACCGCGTGCCGTCGGACGCGGAGATCGAGCGTCTGCTCCCGTGCGTGGACATGAGCAAGGTACAGCTCTCGAGCACGGACGACAGCGCGAACTCGCTCGTGACCATGCCGGCGGACATGTCGCTGAGCTTCGGCGCGGTGGCCAAGGGCTGTGCGTCGGACTATGCCATTCAGGCCATGCGCGCCGCCGGCGTCACGAGCGGCGTGGTGTCCCTCGGCGGCAACGTGCAGACGCTCGGCAAAAAGCCGGACGGCAGCGACTGGAACATCGCCGTGCAGGACCCGAACGACACCGGCAGCTATCTCGGTTACCTCACCGTGGGCGAGACGGCCGTCATCACCTCCGGCAGCTACCAGCGCTTTTTCACCGAGGGCGGGCAGAAATACCACCACATCCTCTCCCCCAAGACCGGACTGCCGGTGAACAACGGCCTGCTGTCTGTGACGATCGTGTGCGAGGACGGCACCATGGCCGACTGCCTGTCGACCGCGATGTTCGTGCTCGGGCCGCAGGCGGCGCTCAACTACTGGCACACCTACGGCGGGTTTGAGATGGTGCTCGTCAAGTCCGACGGCCATGTCATCCTCACCAACGGCCTGTACGGAAAATTCACGCCCAACGGCGACAACTATGTCGTCCAGTATGAAAGCTGATGGATAGGAAACTGCAAGATCGGGAATTTTTCCGGCGCGACGTACTCTGCGTCGCGCCGGACCTGGTTGGGCGCATTCTGGTGCGCCGGCTGCCGGACGGCACGCTGCTGCGTGCGCGCATCACGGAGACGGAAGCCTACCGCGGCGCGCAGGACACGGCCTGTCATGCCTGCCACGGGCGCACAAAGCGCACGGAGGTGCTCTATCACGACGGCGGCACGATCTACGTCTACCTCTGCTACGGCATGCACTGGATGCTTAACATCGTGACCGGGCACGTGGACGAGCCGCAGGCCGTGCTCATCCGCGCGTGCGCAGACGGCGCGAACGGCCCCGGCAAGCTGACCAGGCGACTGCAGATCGACAAGGCGTTCAACGACGGCGATATCACGACCTGCCCGGAACTCTGGATCGAGGACGACGGGCGGCACTTCGCGCTCGAGACCGATACGCGCGTCGGCATCGGCTATGCCGCGCCCGAGGATCAGGCGCGGCTCTGGCGCTGGAAATGCGGCGCACAGGAGGATTGCACATGACCTACACACCGGACACCCCACTCGAGGCGCTGGCCGGCATCGGGCCGAAAAAAGCGCAGGCATTTCAAAAGCTCGGCGTGGCGACGCTGCGCGATCTGGCGGGATTGTACCCCCGCCGGTACGAGGACCGGACGCAGTTTCGCACGATCGCGGACGCACAGCCCGGCGAGGCCGTGTGCATCCGCGCCGCGGTCGCGGCCGAGCCGCGCGCGCAGTATGTCCGCAGTGGGCTCACGCTCGTCAAGGTGCGCATCGCGGACGACACCGGCGCGCTGGACGTGACCTACTTCAACCAGCCCTACCGCAAAAACAATCTGCACGCGGGCGAAACGTACATTTTCTACGGCAAGGTGGAAGCCAACGGCTTTCGCAAGACGATGACGAACCCCGTCTGCGAGCAGGCGGCGCGCTGCGGCAGCGTGACCAACTGCTTTTACCCGGTCTACCCGCTGACGACCGGCGTGACGCAAAACGACATCCGCAAAGCCATGACGCCCGCGCTGCACGCCTGCATCGGGCAGCTGCAGGATGTGATCCCGGCGGACATCGCGCGCACCTATCACCTCGCACAGCAGGACTATGCCCTGCAGAACATCCACCAGCCGGCCGATGCGCAGGCGCTCGACACGGCGCGCAAGCGGCTGGTGTTCGAGGAGCTGTTCGTGCTCTCGACCGCCATGGCGCGCATCCGCTCGCAGCGGCGCGCCGAGGGCGGCATCCGTATGAAAGCCGCCGACCTCGAGACATTTTACCGCACGCTCCCCTTCTCGCCCACCGGGGCGCAGCAGCGCGCCGTCGCCGCCGCCGTGCAGGATATGATCTCCGGCGTGCCGATGAGCCGCCTCGTGCAGGGCGACGTCGGCTCGGGCAAGACGCTCGTCGCCGCGGCGTGCATCTGGTTTGCGCACGAAAACGACTGCCAGAGCGCCTTCATGGCGCCGACGGAGATCCTCACCGAGCAGCATGAACACACGCTGCGTACACTGCTCGAGCCGTTCGGCATCCGCGTCGGCCGGCTGACGGGCGCAATGACCGCGCGGCAGAAGCGTGAAGTAAAAGAGGCGCTCGCCGGCGGCCTGCTCGACGTCGTCGTCGGCACACACGCGCTCATCAGCGACTCGGTGACGTTTTTCCGTCTCGGTCTCGTCATCACGGACGAGCAGCACCGCTTCGGCGTCGAGCAGCGCGCCGCGCTTGTGCGCAAGGGCGAGCAGCCGCACACGCTCGTCATGAGCGCGACGCCCATCCCGCGCACACTGGCGCTGCTGGTGTACGGCGATCTGGACGTGTCGATCATCGACGAGCTGCCGCCCGGCCGCCAGCCGGTGCAGACCGTGTGCGTGGACGAGCGCTACCGAGCGCGGCTCAACGCCTTCATCGACAAGCTCATCGGCGAGGGGCGGCAGGTGTTCGTCGTCTGCCCGAAGGTGGAGGAGACAGACGACGTTCCGTCCGATCTCAAATCCGCCGAAGAGCACGCGCAGGTGCTACAGCGGACGTTTCCGCAGCACCGCGTGGCCTGCATCCACGGCCGCATGAAGGCCAAAGACAAGGACGCCTGCATGGCCGCCTTCGCCGCCGGAGAGACGGACATTCTCGTCTCGACGACGGTCATTGAGGTCGGCGTGGACGTGCCGAACGCGGCGCTCATGATCATCGAAAACGCCGAACGCTTCGGCCTCTCGCAGCTGCACCAGCTGCGCGGGCGCATCGGGCGCGGGCCGTTTCAGTCGTACTGCGTGCTCGTGTCGGACGCGCACACGGACGAAGCGCGCGCGCGCCTGAAGGTGCTGTGCGACACGGCCGACGGCTTTCAGATCGCGGAGGCCGACCTGCGCCAGCGCGGCCCGGGCGACTTCTTCGGCAACCGGCAGCACGGTCTGCCGGCGCTGCACATTGCCGACCTCGGCACGAACATGACCGCTGTCAACGACGCACGCGACGCGGCCCGCGCAGTGCTCGCCGCCGACCCGGCGCTCTCCGCGCCCGAGCACGCGGCGCTGCGCGCCCAGTGCGCGCGGCTCTTCGCCGCCAACGACGGGCATTTTAACTAATGTAAACGGAGGCATCCCATGACCATCGCACAAATTCTCAGCAAAATGATTGCCGCATCCAATGGCAATATCCACGACATTGACCACCTCCTGCGCGTCTGGGCCTACGCCTGCACGATCGGCGAACTGGAGGGACTGGACGCGGAGACACAATACATTCTGGAAGTCGCCGCCATCACGCACGACATTGCATGCCCGCTCTGCCGCGAGAAATACGGCAACGCCAACGGAAAATATCAGGAGCAGGAAGGCGCTGTGCTGGTGCGCAGCTTTCTGGCCGACACCGGCATGACGGAGGCGCAGATCGCGCGCGTGGCCTACCTTGTGGGCCATCACCACACGCTGCGGAACATTCACGGCCCGGACTACCAGATCCTCATCGAGGCGGACTACATCGCAAACGCCTCCGAGAACGGATACGGCAAGCAGAGCGTCATGCACTTCATGGACACGGTCATGAAAACCGCGAGCGGCAAGCACCTCGCCGCCTCCGTTCTGGGCATTTCCGCAAGTAACCTCGGCTGCGCCGGCCGCTGACGGCGAGCACGCTACGAAACACACAGGAGGCAACGGTATGAAAATCCTGCTTTTGAGCTGCAGCACCGGCGAGGGGCACAACCACTGCGCACTCGCCGTCAAGGAGGCGCTCGACGCGCGCGGACACGAGACATCCTTCCTCGATATGCTGCACATGTTCGGCGCCCCCGGGCCGCTGAGCTTTGACAAAATCCTCAACCGCATCTCGACCAAGGCGCCGGACGTGTTCGGCATGATGTACCACGCGGGTGCGATGTACAGCGCGACCGGCGTCACCTCGCCGGTCTACATGGCCAACATCCGCCACGCACGGCAGCTCAACGCCTACATCCGCGACAACGGTTACGACGCCGTTGTCTGCTCGCACCTGTTCCCGATGGAAACGCTCACGTTCCTGCGCCGGTGGGAGCGCTGCGAGGTGAAATGCTGCGGCATCCTCTCGGATTATACGTGCATCCCGTTTCTCGCCGAGACCGACCTCGACGCTTACTTTCTGCCGCACAGCGAGGTGCGGGAGCTGTGCATTCAGGCCGGGATGCCGGCCGAAAAGCTCATCGTGTCCGGCATGCCGGTGGCGGCGCGCTTTCTCGCGCCGATGGACAAGGCCGCCGCGCGCGCCGCGCTGGGACTGCCGGCAGACAAAAAGATCTACCTCATCATGACCGGCGGCATCGGCTGCGGCGACGCCGTGTCGCTGTGCGACGCGATCCGCCGCGTGCCGGATGAAAACGCGCTGCTGTGCGTGCTACCCGGCCGGAACGAGGCGCTGCGGCAGGCGCTCGAGGACGCTTATCATGGGCAGGGCGTGCTGACCGTGCCGTTCACGGATCAGGTGCCGGCCTATATGCACGCGGCCGACGTGCTGCTGAGCAAGGCCGGCGGCATCTCCAGCTCCGAGGCCGCCATGCTGGGCGTGCCGCTCGTGCACACGATGGCCATCCCCGGTGTGGAGACGGAAAACGCCGCGTTCTTCGCGCGCCACGGCCTGTCGTTTTTCGCGCGCAGCGTGGACGAGGCGGCGCGCTTTGCCGACAGGCTCATCTATGACCCGGCATGTGCCGAACGTATGCTGGCCGCGCAGGCCGCCTGGCTGCCGCGCAACGGCGCAGAGCAGATTGCCGCTGCCGTCACGGCACAATGAAAAGCGAAAACAGCGCCCTGTGCGGGAAAACGTTCCTGTACAGGGCGCTGATTCTTTAGATATCGCTTCCGTCCAGCTCGAGCGTCTCGGCCAGCCGCGCGGCAAAAGCTTCCGGCTGCCCGGCGACAAACTCCGCGTGCGCGCAGTCCGGAAACGCGACGAACGCCGTCTCCGGCAGCAGGCGGCGCACATGGCGGATGTCCAGTGCACGCTGGAAATATTCCTTGCTCCCATACCAGTACGACACACGCGCCGCCGTTTGCAGGCGCTTCGGCAGCGGATAGTGGAAACAGGAGTCAAACACGCGCCAGACATCGCGCCGGTCCATCCGCCCCAAGATCATGCAGACATCCTCCACCGCCGCCTGACCGAAGCGCTGCGCCGGAAACGCCCGGCGGATCAGCGCCAGGTGCCGCTGCGCAAACCGGATGACGAGATAGTTGCGCAGGGAAAAGCCCCGCGTCAGCCACCGCGGCGCGCGGTACGGCGTGATGGCCGCGTCGAGCACACACGTGCGCACCGCCACCTTCCCGTCTGCCAGCAGCCGCAGCGCGACCGCACCGCCCATGGACACGCCGTACAGCCCCCAGAGCGCGCTGATGCCCCGCTGCTCCAGCCAGTCGCCCAGTTCGGCCGCGATGGCCTCCACGCTCGTGTAGGGCGTCTTTTCGTCCGGGTCATGCGCCGGCAGCGCCGGTATGATGAGATGGTACTGCGTCTGCAGCCGCTCTGCCGCCGGCTGGAACATCCGCCAGCTCAGGCAGGCGCTGTGCAGCAGCAGGACAGTCTTTTCGTGTTCGGTTCCGAATTCATGTATGCGCATGGACGTCCCTCCCGAATTTGCATTCTGAATTATGATAGGCAGATATGCGCCGCGTTGTCAAGCGCGGGCAGCAAAAAAAAATCGTCCGCCCGGAAGGGGAATCCGGCGGACGATTCTTTGTTGGGGACAGCGGTCACGCACAGGCAAAGTGCGTGGTGTCACACCGCTGCAGGGAATGGGGGAAGAGAAGAGAGGTGAGGTGATTTGGCTTGATGCGTCTGTTGTTGGTATCGGTAACCGGAGAGATTCCGGGTACGATCGGAAGAAATTAACCGACGAGCGCCTTGCCGAGCGCCTGGCAGGCCGCGAGGGCCGCGTCATCGGGCGCTTCGTTGCAGATCACGCTGTCGCACGCGAGCTGGATACCGGAGCTGCGGCAGTCGCGCTCCCAGTTGTGCATCCACTCGCCGCCGCCCCAGCCGTAAGAGCCGAACAGGGCGACACGTTTGCCTTTCAGGCTGGACTTGCAGCCGTCGAACATCGGCTCGAACTCCATGTCCTCCAGAACTTCAGAGCCCATGGCCGGGCAGCCGAGCGCCACGGCGTCATATCCGCCGACGGCGGAACCATCCACATCGGAGGCGGTCAGAAGCACCGCGTCCGCGCCGGCACTTTTCATGCCCTCGAGCACGGCGTTGGCCATGGCCTCGGTGTTGCCGGTGCCGCTCCAATAGATGACTGCTGCTTTTTTCATGATGGTAACATCCTTTCATTTTGTGCTGTATTTCGCTGCTGCACGTTCACGGCGAGCTGCGCAATGCTCGAGCCCGCGTGCAGACGTTGGCAATAGATCTCCGTGCACCGCTGGTATTTTGCAAAGAGGTCGCGCGCCCGCTGCTCGTCGCCGTACACCTTCCAGAGGCCGGCGTACTTGAAATCAGCCGCGTGGTGCTCGATGAACCCTTTGACGTCTTCCGGCGGATAGCTCAGAAACAGGCCGATCTCGTGGGGGAATTCGTCGTACGCGCGCAGCCGCTCGATGAGCTTCATCAGGCACTGCTCGCTGCTGCCGCAGACATAGCCTGCGTGCCGCAGAATCTCTGCTGCCAACTGGTCCTGCAGATCCCGCTCCAGATCGCGTGGGCGGTACAGATACAGCAGTGCGCTCTTGTCCGTGAATCGCAGCGGGAGGAGGCAGAGTCCTTTGGGAACCAGCACCTGGTTATACTGGCGGATCTCCATGAGCAAAGTCTCCCGGTTTTCATACGGACAAGGGAACAGGCTGCCGGTCTTGATCCCGGCCAGTGTCGGCGCGCAGAGCCGTACGACGTTTTCCTCCGACATGGCTTGCCTCCTTGTCTGTGGTTGTTTACCGGTTTTCGCGCAGTGAGCAATGCTGCGCGATTGATGGTTAAAGTTGCCTAACTCATGTGTGAAAAGCTGCGCGTTTTGTTGCTTTCTGATGCTATGATACTGCATGATACACCCGGCATCCGCTCCAAATCATCGGAACATGGCTCCAAAATGAAAAATGTCGTCCGCCCCACCGTCAGACCGCCGGTGCCTCCGGCGCGCAGCTGTCGCAGTCGATGCCGCTGCGGTAGGCGTTGGGCGAGACGCCGATGACGTCCCGGAACGCTTTGGCGAACTTGCTGCCGTTATCATACCCAAACTGGCCGGCAATATCCAGCACCGTGCGGTCGGTCTGCCGCAGGAGCCGGGCAGCGCCATGCATTTTCTGCGCGCGCAGAAACGCCGCCGGCGACATGCCGTACACGCCGCGAAAGCTGCTGTTGATGAGCGTGGCCGAGGCACCGAAGCGCTGCGAGAGCTCCGCGACCGTCAGCCGCCGCTCCGTGTTCTCGAGCAGATATGCGCCGATCTGCTCGGCAAGCTGCACCTGCGCCTGCGGGTAGCTGTGCTGCGGCTGGGCCGCCTGCACGGGGAACGCGCTCAAAAACAGCAGCAGCTCCAGGATCTTGACTTTGAAATAGCCCTTGCGGATGGCCTCCGGCACGGAGTAGAGCTCGGCAAAAATGTGCGCCACGCCCTGTGACGAGCGCGTGACAAAGCAGGCTGAGTCCGCGCAGAATTTTTCGATGAGTGCGCTCGGCCGCACCTCAACGTCCTCGAGAAAGCACGACAGGCAGTCCGGTGCGCGTGCCGGGTCGATCGACACCGTGATGCCGTGGTAGTGCCCGGTCGGGAAGCGCGCCGGAGCCGCTGCCGCCGAGCGCCGCACGATCGCCAGATCGCCCGGCGAAAGGAAAAAGCACGCGTCGCCATACGGGTAGGCGATGCGCCCCTCGCGGCAGTGGTGGATCTCCAGACAGCCGGGCGCGCGTGTGCGCTGCATGGCGCAGGCCGTGGCGTGCACGTCGTGATACACGATCTCAATGCCCGGGAAAACCGGGAAGACCGTCTGCACCACTTCCCCATCGGTGCCGCCGAGACGATAGACCGTGTGCTCGGCATCCTGATGCAGCACCGTCGCCAGTGTGTCCGCGAAAGTTTCGTTTTGTTTTGCTGTGGCCATTGCGCCGCACCTCCCGTTTTTAGTTAGATGTATCTAATTTAGTAGGAAAATAAAAGCGCCGTTCCAAACGGCTCTATGTATACTTTATTATATCGTGCCCCTGCCGCCGCGTCAAGCGGCAGAGTACAAAAATGCCCTGCGGCCAAAGACCACAGGGCGTTTCTGGAGCTAGTGATGTGACTCGAACACACGACCTGCTGATTACGAATCAGCTGCTCTACCGACTGAGCTACACTAGCGAATATTCAAGCATCAGCACTTGATTTTTTCAACCTACAGCGCTTGATTGCAACGTTTGAATCTTACTATATTCCGCCGCATTTGTCAACACCTTTTGTGCGAAAAAATGAGGGCAACAAAGTGCTGCCCTCACAATCATCAACTAATTATGTCTTGCTTATCAGCCTTATCTACATCCGCATTCTTTTGCGTTTGTGTGCCAAAATAGAAGCTTATAACCACAGTAAATATAGTTAAAAACTGTTCCGCAGTAATATGCCCTAGTGCAGACAGATACGCGAAAACTGCGCATAGAATGAGCGTTATTATGCTCTTAACGTTAATTAGCTTTGCTAGTTTGTCTTTCATTTGCAGCCATCTCCTTTATGCTCCAAAACAGTGATTCTAGTTTCGTGATTATGCACTGTTGTGTCAATTATATTAATGTCTTTCTTCTGCCCCTCCAAGGTGGTGCTCAATGTTGCAATACCATCTTTAAGGCTCGTCATTGCTTGTGTGTTGCTTTTTATGATTCTGCCAATGGAGATAACGAAACTAATAATAACAGTAATGCCTATAAAAATTTCCCATGTCATATGCCGCACCTCCTTATGCTGTTCTTTTCCAGATATAAACAGCCAAGTATGGAGGCATATTATTGTGAGCTTTGCTATCACCTGTTTGTCCTGTCATAGATGCCGGTGCCCACCATGTATTTTTACTTCCTGTCTCTGGGAAACCAAGTGCTGCTCCTTCATCAGGGCCGCCAGCATTTGGGTAATAAATCACATGGTTATGCTTTGGCATCTCAGCTTGTGTTAGCGTGTGTGTTGCTTCGCCACCAGTTGAGCCAGCTTTATAAGTAGCACCAGCAGCAAGTAAAAATGTGTCCTTAATTTGCTCCCATGTGCCACCAAATAAGGTGCTTGGATTAACGCTATTAAGACTCATGTAAATACTGTTAACAGGATAAATAATATCAATAATATTCCGGTTATTGATTTTGAGAGTGCCATTGACGTTAAAATCTGCTGCACCACTGCTATCAACTCCCCAATCGAAAATGGGCTGTGTTTTGCGTGTCTGCCCTCCGCTTTCAATGGTTGCTAGCTTGTCTATTGCGCGTGCTTGAAAAGTATAGGCTTTTGTATAGTCAAGCCCACTAATGCTAATTGTGGTGCTATAAGTGTTATTGCTCTTAGTCACAGCCGCGCTTGAATTTCTCCACGCAGTAAAAGAGCCGTCTTGTGCCTTATATCTGTATTGGATGGTTAGTGTATTGCTTGCCGCGCCAAAATTGCCATTCCAATAGTTGCCGCTCACTTTTAACTGCGCAACACCACTTGTGCTAGCCGCTCCTGCTTCAATGGAACATGTCAATTTAACATAATCAACAAGCGTGTGTTTAGAGCTAATCTGATTAGTAAACCAACGACTGTCTGTCGCAGTAACCTTAACCAATCCGTCTGTAACAGCCTTAATTGTGCCGCTTCCGCCATTAATTGTTGTGCTGCCAATGGTAATACTCTGCGACTTAATAGTTGCGCTATGCTTAGCAACTGCATTTGTCTTTGCTGTAACATTGCTATAGTATTTTACGAATTTTGATTTATTTCCTGTTAGCGCAACTGTTGCTGCATTACTGTCGTAGGATTCGACAGTAATAGATGGAGCACATTGTGCTTCATTACAGTTGGCCTGCATTTGGCATACTGTAGTGCCAATCTCTTGATTGCCATTATATGTTATGCATTCGATTATGCCTTTTCCCATCTTTATATTTGGTATTTTTGCATAAAATGTTTCTGGTAGTGTGAATTTAACACTAGTTTGTGTTGTCTTTGTAGCAATCGTTCCAGTCAAGCCGAAAAAATCATAAGTTAGAGTGTGCGTGAAATTAGCAGAAGCTCTATTAATTGTGATTGTGGCATCACTACCAATGTCTGCCGCGCTACAGCTAACACTACTTGCTCTTGGAATAGTGGTTAGTGTTAAGCTGGCCTCTTTACTTATTTCTCCTGCGCTAATCCTTGTGTCCATCCATGTGTTAGCGGAAACACTGCCTGTGCCGTCACTGTTGTGCGAAACAGTGAATGTTTCATCGAAAATTGTAACTGTTGTGTTTGCTGGCAATGTATATTCAACACTACCGGATGAGCCATTAAACACATAATATCCTGTTCTCGTGTTAACATTGTGGCTCTGTCCAGTCTGTGTGCTCGTCCATAGCATTCTGACTTCACTTGTGTTGTTGGCAACGCTATATGAAACCTCTGTTAAAGTTAAACTATTTGAAACAGCCATCTACCCACCTCCTTAGCTCCTTATCCAGAAGCAACCTGTGCGGCTGCCATAGTCCTCAAATCGGCTATTATTACCGATAATAAGATAGGTTGTAGCGTGTAAATTCTTCGCGTCTACACCTGTATTATCAGCGGTTAAAACCTCTTCTGAGCCTTTATAAATGCTCATGCCGTCCTCATCAATTGTTGTGCTCATTTCTGAGTTAGTTTTACTAATCGTCAATCCGCTATCGTCAAATTTGAATCCGGTTGAGGTTGTGACTTTGCTTGCACCCTTTGCAACCTCAGTACTAATTGCAAGCTGCACTTGTTCGCTCGTCATAGTTGCATTAACTTTATTTGTCAATGGCTCAAACTGAGCGGCATTGCTCTGGTTTTGTTCACCAATACCCTTTTGCATATCAACAATCGTGCTATCAATGTCGCTTTGCTTCTCAACGATAGTTGCAACACTTGCAGATATATTATTCTTCTCGACTTTAAGCTGTGAAATATCTGTTGTATTCGTCTTTTGCTGCCCTGTAATGGCGTTAATCTTTTCCCATGCAGCATCACATACAGCGGTTGTGTATTCTGTGCCTGTAGGATTGTTGTAAACTATTTTGCTCCTTGTCCAGATATATTTACCCTCTTCCCAAGCCGGTTGTGATGCACTCCATGAGCCTCCTGCAAGCTCCGTCTGTGAGGTGCTAATGTAATACTCAGTTGTGACGCTAGTAATGCCTCTACCATTTGTGCCATTTTTGCCATCAACGCCATTAATTCCGTCTTTTCCGTCTTTTCCGTTAGTGCCGTCTTTGCCGGGAGTCCCATCCTTACCGGGCGCACCATCAGCTCCGGGAGCACCGTTTTGTCCGTCTTTACCATTTTTGCCGTCTGCACCTTTTGCACCAGCTATGCAAGTGGCATTGCGTGTAATGCTTGTGCCATCTGTGTAAGTAACTTTTTGCCTGCTCCACATATACTTGCCCTCTTGCCATGTGGGTGCTGTTGTGCTCCATGCGCCACCTGTAGCAGAAGTGGTGCTAGTGCTAAGGTAATATTCAACATCTACTTGCTTAACCGTCTTTTTAATCGCTTGAGTCTGACTACTCACCTCAGAGGCTAGTAAAGTAATTTGCTTTTCTTGCTTATCAACCCTTGCATAAGTCTGTTTAATTGCATCGCCCAAACTTGTGGGATTGCTCTCAGTCTCCGTGCTGTTTGCGTCATACTTCCATTGCGTTTTTTCTTGTAAGCTGCCATCATATTTAATAGTGTCATTCAGCAAATAGGCAGTTAAGGCTTTATTATCTTTAGTTATCAGAGCAATTTTATCTCCCACTTCAAGCGCTGGGTTGCCTCGCCAAATGCAATCGAATACATCAATGCTAATGTTGCCAATGGTTGTTATAGCATTGTGCACCAGAGCGGCTATATCTTCGCGCAACTCCCAAAAAGCATTGTCTCTTACATACTGAGTGCTACCAACAAGCGTTGTGCTCTCAGAGACATTATCCCCTAGCTCAGTGCACATACAAATTGTTTGCAGCCTATGCCCCACTCCGCTTTTTAGCGTGATATATTTTGATTTATCAATGCTAATAACAGCGTTACCGCTCTTATCAAGCTGCTTGAAGCATAATTTATTATTGGCATCAATGTAGTAAATAGTTTGTGTAGCCTCTGCCACATCATCAAGTGCCTCTCTGAGTGTTTCAGTGCCATCAAAATTTGCGCCATTCTCATAGCTCAAAATAAAATTAGTGTGCCCTGTTGCAGACACACCAAGTGTAGAAGCACACGCTTCAACAAATTGTTTTATTGTATATGGCTTAGTAAGCACCAATTCGCTTACAGTGTGCTCAGAAGCCTTATAAATGGCATCATACGCAGTTACAGATAGCTCATTAGTATTCTCATCCCTGTGCACTTCTGATACCTGAAAAGTGGGATATATCTTATATTCTATAGCGCCATCGGGCAACTCTGCGCCAAGGCTAATCTTTATAGTATTGGCTGTTGAAATATTTATCTCTCTCTGCACATCAATCAAATGCACATTTAGTCTATGGCAAATGCCAAAACCAAAAAACTTACCATCTTCGCCCACTCGCTGAATGTCAAAGCTTATAACTTTATCCGCTTGTGTATAAGTAGCCACCAAAGTAGAGCCATTATATAGCTCTACCTTGGCTTTAATTCTACGCACAGAGGCGGAAATAGCAGAATTATATGCGCTTGTTGTAGCTAGCATATTTCCACCTCCCTTTTATAGCTCATTAAATTTGAGATTGAATTTCTGATACATTATTTTTGAATCTTGAATCGTATAATAGCTAATATCATGTGATGCAATGATGCAGCTTACACCAGTTTCAAGTAAATTTGTCTTTGGATTGCGGAAACTAATGCTTACGCTAAAGGCATCTATTGCAGCTAATAACTTAGCCATTGCAGTTGCATCGAGTGGAATTATCTCCACCTCAAACGTGCGCTTTTTATTGATATAGTCAACTACTGTGTCACAATTCGCGTTCTGCTGGGCATTATAATTAACATCTGTGCTAATTTTCAGGCCGCTAACATAGGCGCTAAAATCTGTGCTGCCAATTTTAAAGTAAGCCATAATTCCACCCCCTTTATACTATATTTAATGCTAAGCTGCCGCGCTGTCTAGTGAGCGCATTAATGCTATCTACGCTAATTTCGGCAAAAGTCTTGCCATCCACTTGCATGATAATAGGCTGACTGCCGCCCATCTTGCTAGACAATTTATCAGCAATCTTATCAAGCCATTGTGTGTTGTTTTCAAGAGGAACAATTGCCTCAGCACCAGCCTCTCCTAGGCCGCTCAATCTGCCTCCATTATTAAACAGTGTTGGAGCATCAAAGACGCCACCTTTAGCGTACCAGTCAATACTAAACTTAGGCACTTTAGGCGGCATCAAACTAAATTCACCTGAAATATTAATGTGCGGCATTTTAAGCCTTGGCAAATGCCACTCAAAGTTAAAGAAGCCTTTGATTTTATCAATCACATCTTTAACTGTCTGCTTTGCTGCTTCTAGCTTGTCTTTAATGCCTTGCTTGATATTGTCGAATATATTTACAACTGTCTCTTTTGCGGCATTAAAACCGTTACTGAATTTCTCCTTAATATTATTTACGACATTGCTAACCGTCTCTTTTGCGGCATTAATTTTCTCCCTAATGCCGTCTTTGATTCTGGTAAAGTGCTCAATCACCTTGTCTTTTGCGGCTTGAATTGTGTCGCTCATCTTCTGCTTAATTGCATTGAATTTTTCGCTAGTAGCCTCTTTAATGCTATTTACCTTATCTGCAATGCCTTGCTTTAGATTGCTGAACCATTCTTTCACTGCCTCAACTGCACTTTCGATTGTTGAAACCATCTTATCCCATACTTCTACAACTTTTTCTTTGATTTCATCCCAATGTTTTACGCATAGGACAATAACCGCAATAACAGCGGCAATAGCAGCCACAATGAGAATATAGGGCGCTAGAGCCACTAAAGTAGCAGCAGCGCTTGCTAGTTGTGCAGCAATCAGAGCGCCAAGAGAAACAACCTGTGCTGCATCCATAGCTGCTTTAATTGCAGCCACAGCATTATAGGCAATAACAGCAGCAGTAACAACACCTACAGCTACCGCAACCGCTGTGAGAATTGGCTCAATAGTGCCCCAATTTTCAACGGCACAATTGACAATATCAGTCAGTATGTCGTTTACTGTTTGTATGGCGCTAACTATATCGTCAAAAATGGCTTGTGCCTCTGGGTGGTCAGCAAGCGCATTATGTATACTTTCGACAAGAGCATTAAAGAATTCTCCAATCCTCGGCGCAATATTATCAATGACTTGTCCAACTGAATCAATCAAATCTTGTGTGAGTTGATTAATGTCAGCATCATTATCCATCAAGCCTGTTAACCAGTTTTGCCATGCCGCTTTCATCATTGCAACGCTGCCTTGAATGGTAGTTGCTGCTTCTTTGGCACTTGTGCCTGTAATGCCCATTTCTTCTTGAACAGCGTGAATTGCTGAATACACATCGCCTAGGTTGCTAATATCGTAATGGATACCAGTTAGCTTTTCTGCATCCGCTAACAGGCGCTGCATTTCTTCTTTTGTGCCGCCATAGCCAAGCTTGAGGTTATCCAGCATTGTGTAATTCTGCTTTGCAAAACCCTGATAGGCATTCTGAACAGACTCCATGGAGCTACCCATTTTATTAGCATTATCGGCCATATCAGTTATTGCCATGTCCGCAATTTTTGCCGCCTCTGCTGTGTCTCCATTTAATCCTTGCAGCAAGCTAGCACTAAAGCTTGTTGCAATATCCATGTATTGATTTGCGCTCATTTGCTGATTCTTATATGCGTCTTTCGCATACTGCTCAACAGCGCCAGCGCTGTCCTTAAACAGAGTCTCTATGCCGCCCACAAGCTGCTCATAGTTGCCATAACAATCAAGTGCTTGCTTGCCAAGTGCAACAACACCTGCGCCAGCAGCAGCCGCACCAGCAGTAATAGCTTTGCCAATCGTCTTACCAACTTTTGCTACACCATCACCCATTTTTTTGATAGTGTTATTAGCATCTTTAGCATAATTTTTTACTTCGTCTTTAAAGCTACCCATTGTTTTTTTTGCCTCTTCTAAGCCTTTTTTGAATTGGGCAATCTCGGCTTTGATAATTACTTTTAACTCTTCATTCATTTGCATCCTCCTTTCCAAATTTTTTGTTGAAAGCTTCCGCAAATTGTTTAAATCGAGCCGCTGATAATTCATCTTGTTTCTTTTGCTTTTCTTCTTGCATTTTCTCTGCATCAAAAATATTCGGATATGCTTCTTCAATGGAGGGCATCTTTGTAGACTTGTTATAAATACGTCCTACACTAACACCAATTAAGTCAGCTAGTTGATAGTCAAAATAAGCCTGTTCCTGCGCCTTTTGTTTTTTCATTCTTCGTTTGCTTGCAAACAACCGCTCTAGCTCTGCAAGTGTCATGCTCCAAAAGTCTGCCTCTGAGATACCCCAATCAAGTGCATTATCTAATGTTTTAAAGATGGTATCACTAAAAAAAAAGGGAGCTGGGCTATCATCAACCCTGCCCCCCTCAATTAGTTTTTTTCGCTTTTGTCATTCTCTGGAATCAAGCCAGACACTTTATATATATCAATAATAACCTTAATAAAATCACTGGCACTATGTCCATCTGCTATATAATCATCATAAATATCATAAGCATCATTAAGCGTTAGCCCATGATTAAGTTGCTGCAAACTGGCATTGAGCACAGCCACCATAGTAGTTACTGTGGGGAATGTTTCACCATCACCAAAAATAGCTACAGGATTGCACCCAATCTGCTTTTCAAGCATAACAATATTTCTAGTGTTAAGTCTTAGCTTGTAATCCTTATTACCAGCAGTAAAATCAACATACATCATAAATCTCTCTCCTTTAAATTAAAAATAGTAGTGGAGAGTGGAGAGAAATACTCTCCACTACTCCCAATTGGGTTATATTAAGCAGCAGTGCCCCAAGTCATGGCGCTGTTAGGCTTAACCTTTAGTGTGTAAGTTAGTGCAGCATTAACGCCAACACCAGCAAGAGTTACAGAGCAAGTGCCACTAAAAGTGCAAGTGGTATTGTCTGGAAGAGTAACCTGCCAAGAGCAAGAACCAGTTAGCCCCTGTAGAGTCGTAAACTGCTCTTTCTCATACAAGAAAGTGAATCCTAGAGAATCACCATAATTTAAAATGCCATCTGTATACATATGTGCGGCATCAGCTAGAGTAGTGATTTCGATAGCTTCTGCTTCGCCGCCTAAGTCAGGAATTTCCTGTAAGTTTGTTAGATTGGTAAAAGAAGCAGCTTCCCCACTCTTATAACCAAGCTTAATTCCCTTAGAAATAGTTGCCATATTTCATACCTCCATAATTAAAAATCTTCGAGTCCTAAAGCCTCATAAGTCATAATCTTTTGTATCATCGCAGAATTGTTGTCATACATTTCATTGCAGCCAACACGCTTAAACCCTAATGGGCGTAATACTGTATCAATCTGCAATGCGTATTTCTGCAAATCTGCTATTTGTGTGCTCCAAATTTTCACTTGATATTGTAAGCGGCTATAGCCTAAAGTATCTCCTTCTTCTGCCGCCACATTGGATATCTCCATATAGCTGATACAGGGAGTTGCTAGGCCGCTGTGCAATGTCATTTCATAATGCACATCAATACCAATAGTTTTGAGGGCACTAACAAGGTTGCTATGATAATCAATCATTTAGTAAGCCCTCCTTTATTAATGCTATAATTTTTTCTCTGTTCTCATTGAGCGCTGGGCGCATATATGGCTGTGGGTGCTGTCCCCTTGTAATATGCGTTTTCTTTTTATCGTCTTGGTAAAGCCAAGGCACATCTTTGCGCCCATCTCCATTCTCAGCGAAAAGGCCAGTGCCATACTCAACATATGGCGCATATTCTAGTGGGCTGTATATGTCCGCATTAATCTCACTGCCATCTGTCTCAACTTTGCTTGCAATACTGCGCCTCAATGCACCTGTATCTTTAGGTGCTTTCTTTTTTGCTTCTTTTTCGACTAAGGAAGCAGCCTTGCCTACAGCCTTTTGAATGCCATCTAAGTCATATAGCTTGTTCAGCTTATAAAGGATTTTGTCATATCCATTGAATTCCACATCGGCCATTACTCGCACCTCGCCATAAAAACCTGTTTGAGTCTGCCATATGGATAGACATAGAGCACCTTAAGCTTCTCAGAGTCGTATGCTATTACATATTTGTCATTTATTTGTGCATCGCTTGTAAGCCCAATATACTCTGCCTGTGCATATAGCACATTATCCTCAATGCGCTTAGAGAGCACATTAATTGCCATTTTTACAGTGCCTTTTTTATCGCTTAAAGCCGGTTGCCCATATGCATCTAACTCGCCATAAATACAATAATCGTAGTTTCTCATTTGAGAGTTAATCATATGTTCACACCACCTTGATGCGGCGCTTGCGGTTGAGCACAGCTAATATGTCTGCTGGATAGCCGTCAATATATGACGCAGAAACACCACTAAAGCTTTCACTTGCAAGCCCCTCTGTGCCTATGCGGTTAAGTTTAATCACAGCAATGCGCTCTGCTATAATCTCTAGCTCATAGTCAAGCTCACGATTGCAATAACCTTGTACTTCGGCTAGTGCCATCTTAATAGCCAAACCAATTTGAGCGTCAGAATAATTAACGGCTGCATCGCCAAGCATTAATTTAACTTCTTCAATCATTTTGTAACCTCCTTTTTATTGGGAGGGGAGGTTATCCCTCCCCATTATTAAATTGTCAATCAGGAAGCGGCCTCAGAAATCTTGCAAGCCTTGGTTGCATCAGTAAGAGCAACGATGTAGCAATCGCGGAGATAAATGCTATTCTTGCGCTTATCTGCGTCGCGCTCCTGCTCAACTTCAACGTCCTTCTTCATGAAGAGCGTAACAGCCTCCTTAGTCATAACATAAGCCTTATCAGTTAGAGCCTTAGTAGCAATAACAGGAATACCAGCAATAATGCCAACCTGTCCATTATAAATAACCTCGCCCATTTGCGCAGACTTGTAATCAGCATCCTTGCGTAATGCGGCCTTCCAAGCGTTAGGAATAACAATGAAGATACCGCTCTCATCCTCGACATTGAGCTCAGAGATAGCATCAACGATTACATCATAGGAAAGAGCCTTGCCCTTAGCAAAAGTAACACCCTGTACTAGTTCAGCACTGCCAGCAGAATTCTTTGTAGCAAGAGCAGCGTAAAAATCAGAAGTCATTTTGTTAGTCATAATCTGAGTTGCGCCCTTGAGCATGAAGTCAACAATGAGATTGTCCTTCATGAAGTCCTCATCGAAATAATCTGCTGCCTGTTGTACCATCTTAACTGTGTAATCCTTTCCAGCATAAGTGATAGAGCCGCGAGTAGAAGCAGTGTTACCAACACCAACAGCTAGCTCCTCGGCAACGCCGGAATAAGTGTAAGTATTAATTGTTTTAATCATTCCTGCTGTAGCGGTTAGGCTATTGTCAACAGTCATCATAGAACGTGCATTAACCTGAGTGGTTAGTAAATCCTTTGCCTTAGATTCAATAACCTTATTAGAAAAAACAGTATTTGCCATAATAAATTCCTCCAATTAAAATTAAATTTTGTTAATTAAAAAGCTCATTAAACTTCTCTGGATTTGTGTTATAAAGTTTGTCTAGTTCTGCCATACTTAACTTTTTGGCAGACTCCTTGGTGATTTCGGAAGAAGAGCCACCATTACCCTTTGGGCTGTTATTGGCTAGGCGCTTCTCAACTTCCGTCTTAACAGCAGCCTTAAATAGCTTGTCCAGTGTATCAATGTTGGCCTGTGCTTGCTCAATATCTTCTCCGATAGAAATAATATCGGCAAATTGAGCGCTTAAGCCTCTGCTTGATAAAACACTCTTTAACTCGCTCTTGTTAGCCTCAATTTGATATTTTGCTAGCTGTTCCTCTAGCTCTGCGATTTTGTTATCCTTCTCTGCCTTTGCTCTCTCATCACCATCAAGCTGAGCCAAAGAGAGCTGCTTCTGATATTTCTTTTCTTGCGTTTTAAGAGCGGCTGTAACCCTTTTATCAGTTTCGGATTGAATTAGTTTTGCAACCTCTTCTGCTGTAAAAGTTTTATTCTGCTCTGGATTCTCATTGTTCTCATTCTCATTAACACTAGTGTTGTTCATATTCTCATCCATAATAAAAAACCTCCATAAGTTCTAGCTCATTGACTAGCCCTTTAATTTAATGTGAGTTGCTTGTTTAACGTCTAGCCCCTCAAAAAGACAATAAAAAAGGAAGCTTAACGTTTCGTTAGGCTTCTTAATCTTTAATAACCGGCACGATGCAGCACCGGCAATTAGGATGCGCGGGAATCGGAATTTGCGCATTAATATTAAATTTCTTTTTATCAAGTCTTGCGCATATATCACAAGTTCGGCTATCTGTATCAGCTAGTATTTCTACCTGCTTAATGCCATAGCTCTTGTACCTGTCCTTAGCAGCTTGAGTCTCAATATGCGCAATCTCAGTTCTGGTTATTGTCTCAGCCCTGTGATAGCTCACATCAAAGCGCTCCATAAGTGTCTGCTTCAATTGTGTAGTTTTTTTGCCGCTAACAATGCAGTCAATCAGACTATCATTTAATGTTTGCTGCAAGTCGTTGATATTATTCCATACTCTTGTGCTCCACGACTTGCCATCAGCACACCATATTTCTTGCGCAACCCTTGCAGCGGCTTGCTCATTAATTTGATTAAATGCGGCATCCGATACCATAGCTGTAATTGCTTGTTTATCATCAGTTAAAGCCATATATATATGCTTATATTCGGCCTCAAACTGCTTGGACATTACATTACACTGCTTGTCTCCAAGCTTCTGCAAACGCTTATTTAATTGGGCTTGCATCTGATAATATTTGTCCAACCGATATAAGTCAGCAACAGTAACAGGCTTGCCCTCTTCGGCTTGGTTGAGTACCTTGTCATAAAGTGCTTCAAAGTCTTTAATGGTTGACTGCATCGCATTTGCATAGTACTTGGTGAGCTGCTTATTTATTGCATTAATGCTTTTGTCGCTATAATTTTTTTGCGCGGCTAGCATTCTTTTCTGCCAATAGTTCATGAATTTTCATCCTCTTCATCATCTTCTGTGCCGCCGAAACCATATAGCTCAATATTCTTTTGCTTCTGCTTGTCTACTCTTTCAAGCTCGGCTTTTACATCAGTAACTTGCGGAATCATGCTTAAGAGTGTTTCATCGCTGACTGTGCCCTTGTACGCATTGACGATATTAACAATGCTCGTATAGTCCTCTGGAATGTTGCGCTTGAATGTAATTTGCACATCTCTATAGACTTCTTCGCCAAGTTTTAAAGAGGCCACACCAGCAATTAGCTCAACACGGCGCTGTAGTGCCTTTTTCATATTGCTTACAATTGTTGCTGCCTTTGTTTCGCAACCTGTTAAGCGATAACGAATAGCCACACCTGAGCTAACACCGCCCACAAATTTCTCGCTTGAGAAGTCTGGGCACTTAGCAGTGCGATAAATATTATCATGCACACGCTTTAAAATATTTTCAATCTGAGTATCACTTGCATTTTTGGTTAACCAGCCCGCATTAGCACCAGAAGGCAGTATAAGCACTCTATTTGCCTTCATTGCGGCTATATCTTCTGTTTCAGCATCGACACCCTCAAGCATTAAATAAGCATCACAAAAGGCGCTAAAATCATCAATCTCGCCACTAAGCAGCTCATTATATGCATCCTGCAAAGTGATAATGCAATCAAATATGCTGCGCTCATCTTTATCGAGATAGAATATATTAGCTGGACATTGGTTAAAATAATGTGGCTCTTCTGAAACAAATTCTAAGCCGCCCTGTGTGCCGTGCATCTGATAGTGTTTAATGGCCGTGTCACCATAAACGTCCACATTATATAAGTCGCTATCATCCCAATCATTAGCCTTGTACCAGCGCACAAAGTACATCAAATCACCTGTCAAGCTATCATCATAAACGCCAAAACAGCTAGTAGGCTCAATGAGTCTGAATCTAACTTGGCCTTGTTCATCCGTGTACATTAGCTCTGCTGCCACCCCATAAATAAGTGCAGCATTCAAAAAATCGCTATCCTCGTCTTGGTAGTCGTTATAACGCAAGCAATCCATAATGCTATCAATGTCATTGTCTGAGCTATAGCTGATATAACCGGGTGAGGCTATGTAACCGCAATAACTGCTCACAATGTCTGCGCAGAAATTAGTAACGACTCTGCTAATGGGCTTTGATGCATCTGCATAGCTTTTGCGTAATATTGCCTGTGTGCCATCATAGTAATTTTTGTATTTTTGCAGCTTCGGCAAAACGTTAGTGTGATACTTACTAATCATCTTGTATAGCAAATCTGGTGTAAGCTCTGTTTCTCTATTTAAATTAAACATTTTCTCACCCCTTAATATTCAACATTATATCTGTCAAATAATGCTTTGACTTTTTCGTCTTTTAATATCTTTTTTTGCTGCCCCGGATTGAGAGCGTTATACATAGTAAGAAGGGCACTTTTAATTTCAAGATTATAAGCAATAACTTTATCTACTAATGTCATTATTCAGTCCTCCCACTTAGCAAAGCATCCAGTGCATCCTCAAGTTGTTTGATTCGTTGCTCTGGGCTTACATACTCTGCTTTGCGTTTTGCTTCGGCTTCATCTGCCGCCTTCTCTTCTGCTGTAGGCTCTCTGCGCTTAATCGTAAACTTGCCATCTTCTACAGTATAATAACTATATTTGTCTGGTAATGACTGTTTACGCTCTTGCTCTGTAATCTCAATATATGGCTTAGTTGCTTTGCCAAAGGAGACAACTTTGCCAGTTTGTGCATCATAATTAACTTTAATCATTTAATTGCCTCCTTTACTTATACCAGATAAATTGGATGCTATCATCTGCGCCGTCACTATTTATTATTAGATTATTACCATCATAAAATAAACTGTGAATTGTACTACCTATAGCATATGAATAGTTTCTATACGTACAATTGCCAAGAGTCATATTTTGTTCTGGTCTAATATCTACAAAAGCATAATAACCTCCACTATTATAAATACAGATATATAATTGTGTGGCATTATATAAATTACTATCACTAGAATCTGTTGTATAATTACCGCCTGTAGAGATATATTGTGTATAGTTATCAGACGTTAATAGAGTCGTTGCATATTGTGATTTATTGATATAACTGTAATCTTGTGCTTTTGTCATTGCTATTGAATAATCGCACGTGTAATGGTATCTAGCCAATTTATCATTATTGTCAACAAAATTACTCAACACAGCAGGATAAAAATAAATGTATTGAGATGTACCAATGCTTTGACAATAAACACTGTCCATTACTTGTCCATCAATTGTTACAATGCATTTTGACAAATCCACATAACTGCCGTTACCTATATCCCACAAATAAGTTAACCATTCTTTAAATTGTGAAGCTCTTTCTGCTTCTGCAATTTTTCCAGTTCTAAAGCAAATAGACTTTATGCCGCTTCCACTACTACCACCAGTTGCACTAATTACACCATCTGCAATTGTAATGTTGTTGCCAGCAGTTAAAGTGTCTTGTTTAGTTGCAAGCTCTGCTTTAGTTGCATAATCGCCTGCCGGTGCTTTCTGCGCTAAGCCATCATCAACATACTCCTTAGTTGCAATTTGCTTAGCTGTTGTGGGTGCAGCGGCCACCTCAACTTGCCGAATAGAGGGTGTATCTCCAGAATCACTAGCATATGCAGCAAGTGGGATGGATGTATAGCTAATGTAGTTATTTGCATATTCTGAGGCAGTAATATTGTAAGCCCGTGTAAAAGTATTGCCGTTAGCCTTATCCGCGCGCAGCGCAAATCCTTTTCGACTGTCGGAAGCAGAATAATAACTCCACATGCTAATTACCGTTTTAGGGGAAAACTGAGAATCATAAATGTTAAGTACTTTTGACGGATATGTATAACTGCCATAAAAGTCATTACCAAATATTCCATTTTTGATAAGAATTGCGAAAGCTTCGACTGATGCGTCTATTCCGGCCGGGGTCATATTCGAGCTATTCATAAGCAAACTAAAACCAAATATTGCTTTTTTCATGTCTCCTGTGGCGGTTGAGTAATCAAGAGGAAGCATTACCCCATTTTTTACAAATACAGTTCTATTTGTAGTGTTAAGCCCTAATGGTAAAATACATTCAACAGGCAATAATCCGTTAGCTGTATCTACAGCCCCAATATTTTCACGCGCTTGTTTCTTCTGCTCAGCAGTCAACGCCTGTGGAGCATACTGCACCGAATGAGCTGGAATTTTGCCCTCAAGTCCTGCAACCTCTGTTTTTAACGCACTATTTGTAGCAAAATCGCTATCATTCTCAAGCTGACTAGTTTTGCTGGGAATGTCAAGCACAACATCACCTGTCATGCCATTAACGCTATCAACAGCGCCTCCACCTAATTGTTGAATAGGGGCTTGCAATTTAATCGTTGCATTGCTGTTTTTTAATTCTAGTGGCATTCGCCTCACCTCCCTATATAGATTGGTGCAGCAAAGCCAAGACTAGCACCCTTGTAGCTAATGCGATACCAATAGCGGCCTAGCTTGCCTTGTGTGCTGTCTGCTGGAATAGTGAACACCCATGCATCATTTGTAAATCGGCCTTGGAATTCACCTAAAAATTCTTGATTTTTATCAAAGAAAGATAAGCTGCATCCGCTTGTAATATCTTTGCCGTCTGCATCTGAAATGTCTGCAATAATGTTAATATCTTCGCCGCCAACTGCTCTAACGGCATTGTATAGTAATTCAATCATATTAAATATCAACTCCTATAGTCCCAATAGGGATTTATCAAACGTTCTTAGTTTTGTCATTGTGTAAATGTCACTATAAGCATATCGACAAGCATCTATTGCGTGACTCCATTCGTGTGTTGTGTCCTCTGTCCACTCGCCTGTGATTTTGCTCTTTATGTAACTAAAGTTTTCAAGCTCAGCTATAAAATTTTTGCACTTTGGATGCACCACAATTAAATTATCCTGCAAAAACATAAGGCCAGCTTTTACACTGTCCTTCCCCTTTGCACAGCCTGTAGCATTAATACCTTGCGTCTTAAAATACTGAATGCTCCTAGGCTCTGCGCTATCGACAGAAATTTTACACCTTTGCAATCCCATATCTTTAATTGCTTGCGCCAATTCGCTCAACTGACAGCCGCTCTTGTAAAATTCATTAAAGACATAAATTGTCTTATTCGCTTTATCATAAAGAGTATCAATAATGGCGCTTTTATCAATCCAGCCCAAGTCCATGCCACATCTATGCTCTAAGCCTTGCGCGGCAAGCTGCATTGCATCAAATTCTTGCTCTCTCCAATTTTTAATAACTAGTCCATCTGGATTTGTACCCCAAAGCCCATCACAGAAAATTCTTGCTTTCGCTGGATTTGTCTTATAAAGGCTCTCTAATTGTCGCACATATTGTGTATCAAGAAATGGATTATCTCTAAATGTAGAGTGAGTATAGATTGCATCCTCTGGCAACTCTTCTTGTGTAAATTTATAAAGCCAAGAATTAATGTTAATTGGATTCCATGCCATGAGTATCTGCTTGTTTGCATTGCCGCCTCTCAAACGCAAGTTAAGCTGCTCGACAATATCCCTTGGCACTTCAAACACTTCTTCAACGAATACACAAGTAATACCTGCAATTGATAATAGCTTTGTTTCATCATCAAGCCCAAGAAATATAATCTCAGTGCCACTTGGCAATGTAATTACCATATTTGTGTTATTAATATTACAATATTGAATAATTTTCCACTTTGTTAGTATTTCTTTGAATAACGCAAAGCAGCTATTGCGCAATGTTGTGCCGTATCTCCTGCAAACCAAAATCTTAATGCGCTCATTTAGGCCGCGAATAATCAACTTCTGCGTGATAAAGTAGCTTTTTGCGCTACCAGCAGAGCCGCAATATAGCTCCCATCTATGCGAATAATCAAATAATAAAGGATAAAACTTAGGTACAAATAAATCCTTGCTTAACTGTAAATCAATCATCCGCAACACTAACCTTAATAATATTGGTATCTAGTTGTATTTGTTGCTGCTCAGGCTGCTTATAGCCGACATAATTAAGTAAATATTCAATTGCTTTTTGGTTTCCCTTGTTTGCGTTCTCCATAAGCTTTTTAACCGCCAATGCTTCATAGCTTCTAAACGTTTTTTCGCACAAGTCGTGATAATATTCCTGAAATTCCGGCAATTTGCGCCACACATAAATCGTGCTTGTATTGCACCCAACACGCGCTGCATATTCCTCTTTTGTAAGTTGCGGCTCTGCAACCATTAATTCTGCAAGTTTTACCTGTCTTGGCTTCAACATAACAGCCACCTCCTTTTTATTACTTAAAAATCCTCACTAAATGCACGATTTTTCAGGTTAACCCTATGAATAGGTATAATTACCCTCCCAAAGTGTCAACCTGAAAAACCATAAATAATTGTATTAAATTATATATGTCTTTTTGACTATCTTTTTATATCTTCTTAAATGTC
>ERZ1673752.1393-NODE-1393-length-34001-cov-13.837801_pt1 | contig 34001 bp, 55 predicted proteins | sample MGYA00580195_ERZ1673752 | MGnify/ENA primary metagenome ERZ1673752 (study PRJEB41218, sample SAMN15661744) | gut metagenome | host: Homo sapiens | place: Canada: London | collected 2015-08-20/2019-03-30 | study: EMG produced TPA metagenomics assembly of...
AAGAGCTAAGAAACTACATTCTTTTAGGCGATTCAGCTTCAGCGACAAAACTATATTATCTACTTAAAGATAATAGCTTTGAAGTAACCATAGCACCAACACCGAGAAATGCTGACCATTGCTGTGGTTTATGCATTATATACGAAGCTAAAGATAGAGAAAAGATAGCGATGCTCGCAGAAAAAAATTCTATAAAGATAGATAGATTCTGGGAAGACATAGTAAGAGATGATCCAAATAGAATGAGATTTTGTTAATATAAAAGGGATAGGCATAGGGCCTATCCCTTGATTTTTAATTAAACTTAACAAATAATTGTTAAAACTATAGCAAGCACTATTAAGACTAAGCCAAGAACAAATTCTATCAGGCCTAGTTTTTTAGCATAAGAAGCATCTCTTCTTTTATATAAAACATCTAAGTTAAAAGAATTTATCAAAGAATATTTCTTTCTAAAATAAATAAGATATCCGAATGTAGAAAAGACTGTACCTAAGATAAATAATAATATTTTCAAAATCAAGATAAGTTTCTACCCCCTAAGATAAACTATACTTCCCTATTCATTAATATAGTTTTAAAATTTATACCACCCAAGTAATAATAGTCCACGCTTTTAAATGCTTTATTCTTTAGAGCGTAGTCAAGAAAAATCTTATCCCCTTCCCAATGAGGGCTACGATAAAATTCATCCTCGCTCATAAACTTAAGACTGCCCTCAGAACATTCTTTCATCATGCCAGTATAATCATCACTGTAATATACATACATTTTATCATAAGCGTCAGCATCAAGGTCAATGTAGCGCACCTCGCCAATGTAGTAAAAGCTCTTAAGCTTGAGATTCGTCTCTTCATATACTTCACGCAAAATGCATTCGTCCTTCGACTCACCCGGTTCAATCTTCCCGCCAATGCCAATATACTTGCCATGATTAATGTCATTCTTCTTTTTATTTCTGTATAAGAACAAAAACTTATTAGTAGTCTTGTCCTTGATGTATATAACAGTGTAAGCTTGTTTTAATTTCATAATAAATTACCTTTTATTTGCAAAATTTATTCCAAAAATCCACCCAGCTGCCATGTACTTCTCTTTGGTCAATGTAAGTAAAAGTATCTTCATCATACCAATCATGGTTAACTATATCATCAATAGTCTCAGGAACAAAAAAGTTGAAAAATTCTTTCTTGAATGAACTTCCATACTGTAGATAGTATGCACCTACCATCTTTGTAAAATTGGTTTTCTTTACATCTTGTGGTTTATACAAAAGTGCTTCTCCAACCTGATTTAAATCAGGGCTTACTTCAAGAAAAACTAAACTTAGATCATCTTCCTTATAGCCAAGTATAAAACTTCTGTATTTATAGGAAACAGTACGAAGCACTGCGAAATTCGCACCACCAATGTCTTCTGAATAAGCATAAACTATTTTATATTCCGAACCATTATCTACTTGCTTATCAAAGATTTCTCTCATACGATTTTTGTTTTCATTGCTTTTTACATTATCTAACTCAACTGTTTTTTTTCCACCAAATAAATTAAACAATCCCATTTTATTGCCTCCTATCATAATTTTAATTTCTTCTGTTAGTTATAGTATTTTTGCGTTATTCCATTTATTAAGTCAGTATAAACAAACTCAATAATTCCATTCTATTCAAAAAGCCTTAAATGATAATGTATTTTTAAGCCGCTAACTCCTAAAGCATCTAAAAGATCTTGTGCCGTCTTTGCTGTAATGCCAAGCATTATAATTATTTTCAATCTTGTAGGATTACTTACTAAATTAATCTCTTTTAGTGTGCTTAATATGTGAACCTCTTTCATTTTCACATCATACTTACCATCTTTAGATATAAAATAGCATAAATTAATTCAACAGTCAAGTATTTTTTAACGTTAAGTTATATTTATTTTATCTATAATTATCCTTGGAAAATAAAAAAGCTACTAAGTATAATACTTAGTAGCATAATCTAATTTATACAAACAAACAATCTTCAATTAAGTCTTTATTCTTAAGCTTTTCTATCCACTCTTTTGGAATGGCTTCAATGCCATAAATAATTCCAGCAAGGCCTCCTGTGACTGCAGCTGTCGTATCTGTATCGCTTCCAAGATTAACTGCTTTCAAAACTGCATCCTTATAAGTAACTGTATTTAATATACACCATAGCGATGCTTTTAGCGTATCAAGTACAAAACCACCTGATTTAATCTCGCTTTCATCAACATATTTTATGCTATCATCAATATATTTTTTGCCATTTATTAATTTTCTTGCTATATGAATATATTCTATGCAAGCATTTTTTGATATTTCATGTGCGTGTGTTATAGCTGAAACATTGGCAATGTCTTCATCTGATGCTTCTGTAAATGCTAGTGGAAGTATCCTCATAAGTGATCCATTACCATTATCATGAAAGCTGTCCAAACCATGTCCAAGCTCAATAGCTCCGCGCGTTGTGCCTCCTACATCAAATACTTCGCCATTTGCAGTAAATTTGTCTTCATATAACCATGCTTCAAAATTCTTACGTATATCTTTTAAATCAATGAATCCCATGTCCTTAATTGACTTTACTGTGGCTAGTGTTAGCGATGTATCGTCGGACCATGTGCCTGCCTCTTGATTCCATGTGCCGTGGCCAATCATATCTGTGCAATTATATGTGTGTCTTTCTTTGAATTCGTACGGCACGCCTAAAGCATCGCCAATAGCAAAACCAAATATAGCTGATTTTAATTTTTACATGAATCCACCTCCACAATCATACTGATTTACATATGAAAAAAGACTAAGTATATACTTAGTCTAAATTGGCGCATCATGAGGGAGTCGAACCCCCGACCTTCTGGTTCGTAGCCAGACATTGTACTAGCATTTAACACACTTGTAGCCATTTTTGTATACTACCTGTATACCACCGCCGTAAATTGTGGGGGAGTGTAGTGCATTTTTATGTAGACAAAATTTGTATAAATGTATTATAGCATAGATTTTTAAAAATTGCAACAAAAAAAGAGGGTAAATTAATACCCTCTCAATTATTCTTCTATTTTATTTTCTTCTCTAGCCTTATCTACCATAGTTTCAGATAGCATATACATGACCATTGATCCAACTGCTCCAACTAAAGCAACAACCTTTTCTGTCGTTCCTGGATCGCACTTTGTAAAAGCAATTATACATACTACTAAGCCCGTGACTGCTGCCCAAAACTTACGGCTTGATAGTTTTTGTGCCCAATTAATTTTATCCATCTAAATCTTCTCCTTTCATGTCCTCTTCACACTCCTCATCTGAGTGTTTTATTTCTTTTCCTTTTATAAAGGCTAGTCCCCAAAGCTCTGCAGTAGTAAAACTAAACCAGCTTCCAACCAAGACATCAGAGACAAACAGCCCTTTGTAGTTGATGTATAGTACCGCCGCACAGAAAATTACATTCATAGTAATAATCAGCGCGACGATCCACTTGCTAAACCTCATCTTACTACTATCTCTTTAGTGTTTTGATTCCAGTCGACCTTGTAACCAAGCTTCTCAAGCAGTTCTCTTGCTTGTACATAGTTATGTCCACCTATAAGCTTGCCTTCAGCCTCAATCTTTTTGCCTTTAAAATCAAATTTAATTTTGTTCACAGTATCCCTTCCTTTCATCTCTTTTAAATCTTCTATTAGTCTGTCCCATGGAAAATATTTACCAGGGCAGTTCGGTTTTTCCTTCGGCGCGACCTCGTAGTGACCTATTATATGCTCACGATCTATGCTTATATCGTAGCCGTAAAGTCTCTTAACTGTATCAATGATGTAGCCATGCAGCCAAAGCGTTGCTTTGTATTGCGCATCAGTAAGTGCGCCTTCTCCCTCTTGGTAGCTAAATCCCTCATGTTCTATGGATATGGTAAACAAGTTTGCGTTTATAACCTTATCTCTGATTATGGGGTTTGTGCTGCGTTTGTAATAGTATTTTTTATACTTGCTACTTGACTGTGTACCATTGCACCACGCTGTATTTTGTATATCTACAAGCTGATAGATTTTACCTAGTCTAGTAACCACAAAGTGTGCAGATGCTTGCGACTTAGGATTGCATAGCCAGCTTATGGATCCCATAGCGTAGCCCTCAGTGATGTGATTTACTATTATGATAGGCTTCTCGCCTTTGCGTCCCTTAGTGTAGTTTTGACTATATTTTCTAATTATCTCCAAGCTTTTTCACCCCCATCTCCACTTCTTATAGGCAGTGCCTCTACATCTGGTTTGTACTTGTTTTTGACAACACCATTGCCGCCAACGAGTTCGTAATTTCTGCAGTTTTCTGCAAATATTTCATAGTCCTCATCACTTACATATTTTTGTCTCATAAACTTTGCGTGCTGATTTTTAATCTCTTGCTTCAAATGAGTTCTACTTCTTCTATTTGACAGCTCTATATAATCACTTAGTTTTGCGTCTAAGTTTGCGAGCTGTTCTTCATGTGCTTCAACACGCTTGTTAATCTCTTCTTGCTTTTTCGCGTTGTCGTGCATCCTGTCGTTGTACTTTTTAAGTTTAAAAAGCATGGTTGATACACCCCCTAGTGTTAGTACAATCGTGATTAGCTCTTGTACTGTTATTTCGTCTAATATTGTCATATACTACCTTCTTTTCCTAGATTTTTTGTAATTAGCTTTAATTTGTGATCTTGCATTTGTATATACTCACTGTTTTTTATAAGGCTTTTAATAAAGTTGTAGCTGTTTGCATTATTAGCATGTCCGAGCCAAGAGTTTAGTATTTGCTCTATCTTTATAGGTTTTACATTCTTATTATTAACTAAGTTTGGTATAGCCTTAACCTTGCGCTTTATTTTCTTTTTACTTGCGTTTCTTAATAGTCTGTGCGTGGTATGGATTTTAAATCCTATTGCATTGACTCCTTGACTTAGCGGAAATATTTTACTTTTCTTGCTATTTAATTCAAGACTAAGTTTATCACTTATAAAGTTTTTGATCTGCTCTTTTGCCTTTCTTGCTTCCTCTTTATTTTTTACTATTATAATCATGTCATCCATGTACCTTACGTAAAATTTAAGGCGCAAACTGTGTTTTGCAAATTGGTCAACTTCATTAAGATAGATGTTAGAGGATAGTTGCGACAAAGTATTGCCAAGTGGCAGGCCTTTATCATCTATAGCAGATGCTGTATCGACTAATAGATCTAAGAGCCATAGTGTATCTTTGCATTTTATCTTTTTTCTAAAGAGTTTCTTTAATATATCTCTGTCTATAGTGTAGAAAAACTTTTTAATATCAAGTTTTACTATATAAGCCTCGTCTACATACGTCCACTTAGCTTTTCTCATGAAACTAGAGATTCTGTCCACGCATTTATGTGTGCCTTTGTTATCTATGCTGCCGTACGAGTCATAAATGAATGTTTTAAAGTAAATTTGTTTCAGTATGTTATTAACAGCAATTTGCACCACTTTATCCTTAAAGCTAGGAGCATATATAAGTCTTTCTTTTGGTTCGTACACATAAAAACTAGTGTAACTATCGTGTTTATAAGTTTTATTTTCTAGACTTTCTCTTAAAATTTTTAAATTGTATGTTTCGTCTTCTGCAAATATTATTGCGTCTGGCGAATATTTATTTTTACCTAGTAGCACTTTTTTGTATGCTAGATACAAATTATCTTCAGCTATTATCTTTTGGTATAGATTGTTAAATTGTTTCGACAATTTTGATTTTCACTTCTTTCTTTTGGAGTTACTAAACAAATTGACTTTGTTTATGTGTTTACACATGTCGTGAAGGAATTAAGCTCTCTTGAATATGTCAAGTCGTGCTATTAAAACCATGATCTTAATAGTCATATATTTTATCTTCAGGACGGGGCGCCAACCGATGTTACTGTTCGTATTGTTGGAATTGTTGTAATTCGAGTACGAAACCCCATTGTAACCACGTATCAAACGGTTGGACGCGCATGCAGCCTAATCCCTATAGTTTTATTTTACGCTAGATTTGATATAGCCAGTTAGCATTTTACTTATCTCAGTTAAGCTTAGATCAATTTCTTTATATGCTCCCATGCTGATGTATTTGTTCTCTCTTGCTAGTTTTAAGATAAATCTTAGTGTTGCTAAATAACCTTCGCTTTCTTGCAAATAACATAACCTCTTCGATTTTACAAACTTTGCTCTGTACGTAAATTGATATAAGTTGTATAAATTTATTTTGATCTCGCTACACATTGCAAACTTTTCTGCTTTTGGAAAGTTCTTAAGCATTGGATATATCGTCTTAGCAAATTCTTCTATTCTTTTTAATAATTCTAAATTCTCCATTTTATTCTCCAGGCTACGCACGCTCTCGCGTGCCTCCGCCTTTTTGTCAGTGTTTAGCCGACAATTTTTAAGACGGGGCGCCAACCGACGCCACTGTACGTATCGCCGGAACTGCTGTAATTCGAGCACGAAACCCCATAGTAACCACGCACCAAACGGCCGGACGCGTTATTTCCTACTGTCTCTTGGCACCAAGTGTATGAACCGTTTCCAGCGCTACTATTTGTTTGTAAGTCATTGTCTGAGTAGCTGCAACCCCAATTGTCTGTTGGTGATTTAACATTATTTGGATATGCCCAGCTGCTTGGCGCCTTCGCATGTATTGGCAGCATTAAAGTGTTCCACATTGATTTATGGTTTGCATTTCCGTCATATCCAGCAATCATTGTCTTTGGGTTTGGCTGCACGTCCTTGCCTGTGCCTCTTGGTATCATTACTTCGTAGCTTTTGCCTTTAATTGTGATCTTTGTGTCTCCATAGACTGCGTTTGCAGCATTAATTTGATCCCAAGAAATACTGTGTCTGAAAGTCTTTTTAGCTATTAAGTAAACGTCGCCCTCGTATGCAAATTTAAGCCAAGGCTCGTTGCTATATTGACTAGTTCCAGCTGTTATCCCGAGCATATTTGCTAGAGCATCTCCACTTATAAAATCATTTGATGCCACTTCTCCGAACCAACCAGCATCCATTGTGCCTTTGAGTAACTTTCTTTCACCTGGTGCTCCTATTTTGTCATCATATATATTTTTAGCTTTTAGATCTGTAAATCCATGAGCAATTAGTAAGTCATTTACATTCATTTTTTAGCTCCTTTCTAATTCTTTCTTATAAATAAAGTCATTGCTATCGTAAAATAAATTCCACGTTTTAGTGCTTTTAATTTGCTGGCCTTGATATTCACTTAATTTTATCTTGCTGTATTTTGGTGCTTCTCCTATAAGCTCAGATTTGTAAGCAAGTTCGCCGTCAATTTTCCTATAATCAACAGCTTTATATATTCCGCTGTCAAGGTTTAGACCAATTATAGATAATTCTTCTACTATGGAGCTATTTTCATTCCAGCGCTTCTTTTCTTCATCTGTAACAGTTCTGTGTGTGCTGTCACTAGTAAGCTGTGATAGGCTTGTTTTGATGTCAGATTTACTTGCTTTGCCATTCCAAGTCGATTTTTCACTGTCTGTCACCAACCTATGAGTTTCATCATCAATCATTTCAGATAGTTTAGTTTTTACATCTTCCTTGTCTGCTTTGTGGTGTAGAACATTACTCATACCATGAGTAAAAGAACTAACATCGTCAAACATATTTTTTAAAACTTCTTCGATATACCCTCTATATTTTCTATATCCACTCACTTCATAGTCGTAATATTCAATATCTAATACTTTTGGTTTTATGTCACTCGTCTTAGCATATCCAGATAAGTCAACTTCAGTACTACCTATAAGCTCCCACTTATCAAGCCATAAATACTCAAGATATACGTTATTTGCCTTGCCTTTACTATCCTTTACAAGATATATAACATCATCTTGTCCAGTCGTTGGCAAAGCTTCTACCACTTCTTTCTTAAGTGTCTTTATCTTAGATAGCGCTTCTTGTAATTTTGGCTCAGTCACGTACTTGTCAAGATTTCCACTTGCAATAATATCTTTTAAGTTTTGTTCAGTCGTTACCGACTTGTTAAGCAAGTCTTGCAAAGTGCTTATGCTTGTACCAGCCTTAGTGTCAGTATCCTTAAGTTTACTATCAGTAGCATTACCTTGACTAGTTGATTCATCAAGTCCAGTCTTAGTAGTATTAGCTTTATCAATACTTTCATCAAGGTTTGTCTTAGTAGCTTCAGCCTTTGATATACTTGCATCGAGATTAGTCTTTGCAGTGTCAGCATTGCCCACACTTGTAGCAAGATTCTTATCCGCTGCATTTATCTTTGATACCACATCTTGACCCGTCTTAATTGATTGACCAAGCTTAGTATTTGCGTCAATTCCTTGAGCCGTCTTTTCTTGCAACGTACTTTGAGTGTTTGTTGCTGTGCTTATAGAACCTTGCAAACTAGCGTTCGTCTTATTACCTTGAGCAATATTAGCTTTTAAATCAGTGTTAAGCGTGTCAGCGCCCGTTCTACTTGCTTCAAGCTTTGTATAAGTCTCACTTGCCTTAGTATTTGATGTTTTAAGGTTTTCATTTAAGCCTCGACCCACACTTGTATTTGATACAAGCTCTTGATTGACTTTCTTGCCCTCATCGATGTGAGCGCTTAGAGTAGTGTCAAGGTTCTTACTATCTTTAAAAGTCTTTTCATAGCCTTTAATAAGTTCAAGTGCTTCATTGATTTTGTTAAAGTCAACAATTACGTTTTTTCCAACTGTTGCGCCATTTTGTATTGATTCTTCTACATGTAAGTCAAATATCTGTGAGCCAACCTTCAAGCCTTGAGCATCATATAAAACAAACTGAGCCTTATTAAGTCCACTCTTTGTAAACTGCTCGTTTACTGGTTTTACTATAAATTTATTGCCACTTATCGATGCTTCAACTTTAGTAACCTTGCTGTCATTACCTACATAGAACTCTAACTTATGTCCAGTGATGTCAATAGCGTTGTCAAGCTCATCTCTTACTTCAACTTCAAAGACCCTACCTGTATCTCCTTGCGTGGAGAATAAAACTCCATTAAAGCTATCATCAAATTTTAATTTTAACTTATGCTCTATCATATGCTAAGTTCCTCCACTTCGTTAGCTGGTCTACCAGCAAGCTTTATAAGTGCATCTTGCAAGTCTTTTTCTTTTTTCTTTAACTCCTCAAATTCTTGCTTTATTCTTTTCGATTGGCTGATTAAATCTTCTTTCCTATAGCCAATCCTTTCTATCTCTCTCTTTAAGTCGGCTTCAGACAAAGTATAGATGCTTGTCTCAGTAATTTCTACTTTGTCATCAAGCTTTTTTATTTCCATAATACTTTCCATGCTAATAACCTCCGTAACCAAGCAGTGCTTGTATAAATATGCTTGCGCTCACGCGTCCTAAATCGCTGTTGCCAATAGCTATAGTGTTCCAAGAGCCTATACTTAAATATCTTGATATATCCAAATCACTTTGAGCACGTGAAAAACTATATGAGCCTGTCAAGCTGCTGGTGATGTCACGTCCATTGACCAGTATAGTATAGTTTGAGCTACCTCTCTTTGTGATAATGCCAAAAATGGGGTCATGCGTGTGACCAGGTATCTCAAAGTCATGTCTATGGTTAGGTAAGTCAACTCTATGTCTATGGTCGCTAATACTTAGTTTGTGCTCATGTCTTGTGGTGTGCCAAAATGACTCTGTTCTACCTATAGTGTTTCTATCGCTTGGATCAAAAACGGCTAATCTAAGATGACTACCTTCTACATCTTCAATTCCATGCGTTGTACCATAATCTCCTCCACCACTATCAGTCGAAGTATAGTCACCGCCACCACTTTCGGATGTAGAGTACTTACGATCTTCATAAGTGTTTCCTCTTTGATAAGCTCTAAAGTCGTCGATGTAGATATTTAAGCTAGCCTTGTATATTCTCTTCGTTTCTCTAGGTATATAGATGTGCAACTCTAAAGGGTAGCCTCGGTCAACATTATCAGTCTGAGAGTCCTGCCAAGATTGCAAGATGCCCTCATCATCTAAGACAGTTACATTACCACTCTTATCACTAAGTTTTAAGCCATATCTGCCAGCAGCCCAGTTGCCAAGCTGCACACGCTCACGATTATAGTTATCCAAGACCTGTAGCCCCTTTGCCTGTGTAATTTTTATGTTATTATACATAACGTCTTGCTTGACCACTTTGCCGTCAAGCGTTGTAATCTTGCCATCAATAAGCTTTAAGTCATTTCTAACCTTGCCAGTCTCATCAACTATCTTGCCGTCAAGTATCTTGAATTGCTTACCTAAGTCACTATCAAAAAAGTTGTTATTGACGTTAATTTGTGCCGCATTTATCTTTGCATACTTACCAAGAGTGCCGACTATCTCGTCAGCAACTACTCCATCGGCAGTGAGAGCCGTTCTCCAATCCCAAGACCCGTCAGGCTTTTTGCTGTTTGCTATTAAAATCTTACCTGCACCCATATAGACCACTTTTGTAGGCTCTTTATCTATAGGCTTGTCAAAGCTGTAATAACCAGCAGGTAAATTATATTTGTTGCCTATTTTTAAATCGTAGTTGTATGCCGCGTCATTAAAATAAGTTTCTGTGATCTCATCTCTTAAATCATCAAGATATTCATTGAAGACGCGAGTTTGAGTTTTTCTTTTTGCGTCCTCGGCCTTTATCCTTTCAGATGCGCTGCTTACTATTTTGTCCCCAAACTCAAAGTCCGTAACTTCACCTTTTAAGTAGTCTTTTTTAATCTTAAAGACCCTTGTGAGATAATTTATGCCGATGTCTTTGCGTCTAATTCCTATAATTTCTCCTAATTCGACATCTTTTGCTATGCCCTTAGCCTTAAATTGTACTTTAGGTCTTGCATTTTCTTTTGTGTATTTATAAGTTGCCTCATACAGCTCATTTGCATCTTCTATGTCGCTAAACTCTATAACACCAAGCTTTGGACTTCCATCAGGGTAGCCATAAGCCTTAGTCGCTTCTTTTAGCTCGGCATAATCTTTTCCTTCGTGATTAAACTTTAGCTTTTCTTTGTTTTCATTTTTAATTTTTTTGCCATTTGCGTCAGTAAGCTCTAGTGTCTTACCTATGCCAATAAAGCCAGTATATAAATCATCCGTATTAGATTCAGCTGTAACACTTATAAGCTTATCACCATAGACAAAACTGCGTCCATAGTTTCTACTTATCTCATCATAAAGATCGATCCTTTTGTCATAGATCTTGCCATCTTTAAAATTAATATTGAGTTTAAACTCACAGTCCCATTTTTCTATGATCTCATAAAAGACAACTAGGGCAGATTTATTTTCAATCTCAAGACTTTCTATAGCTCTTGTAGAGTTATTTCCTACATGCCAGCCACTATCCTTTAAAATCTTTTCAACAGCTAAAGCCGCGCTCTCGTGCTCAATCTTGTTCTTGCGTATCACGCGTCCCTTTAAGTCATCAAAAAACATGTGTATGCCGTCAAAAGTCAGTTTGCCGTCTTCTTTGCTCACACTTCTTATTCTGTAGATGTAAAAGTTCTTATTATCTTTTACACCAAAATACTTTGCTTCTTCAGCCTCTTTACTATATGCAAAACTTAAAGTCGAAGTAATAGTTCCTCCAAGTTCAAAGGCTGCCGTATTCTCCAGGATAATGGAGGGGGGTATATTTTTTATTAAGTTTAAATTTATATCAAATAGATATGCTCCTATCATAAAGCACGCTCCCTATACCTTATATTAAGCTTGCCAGCACTTGCTCTTATCTCATCTTCACTATAGATAGTAAATTCGTGATAATCACTCTCGACAAAGTCTAAGTAGTGTAAGATATTTCTTCCATTAAGACTTATCATCTCGCTAGTAATCTTAAGCTCATCGCCTTCGTGAAATTCGCCATTAAGAATTATCTTCAGGCCACTAGTAATATTTGTGATTACAAGCTTATTGCACTCTTCACAGGATATAATCATCTCTTCAAGCTTAATAGGATACTTCTTGTACTGTAGGCTTGGTATTTTGCCGCTAGTTTCTCTTATGCTCGAATAGATAAATGGATCAGATGTGTGTATAGTAAAAGACCCTACCCCTATGTTACTATCATAAGGTGGGTCTTCAATACTTGCTACTTGGCCATAGCGCAAGCCGTCTTCGTCTCTGAATGAAAACTCGACTTCGCCATCAGTTTGAATGAGCTCCGTAAGCCTTTTTATAAGCTTTAAAAATTCAGAGTTTCTCTTTGCTTGAACTAAAAAGTATACCTTTATGTCCCTAGCAGGATAGGCCTTACTAATAAAATAGTCGCCATTTTTACCTGGTATATTTACAGACTCCAAACTAGGAGAGAAGAGCTGCCTTCCCTCCACATTTATCGTCATATAGCCTTTAAGGTATTTATCTAAGTTTACATTGTTAAACGTTATTGCGCAGTTGCTATACATATATACCTCCTAGTATGCAAGCTCAAGATCTATAGTCTTGTCTTGCTCATTTGATATAGACTCAACAAAAGCTTTAAAGTTCTTGCCGCCTATAGATAAATTTATGGCCATAGGCTTTGCTTCGCTAGCCTCATCACTTGTAAAGTCATAGGCATCAAGGCCACTCGATGCAAAAGAAATCTTCTTTGTAAAGTCATTCCCCATAGCATCCTCAACCCTACTCATAGCTCTTTCTACTGGAGAGATGTTTTTCTCTACACCCATGGCTAAGCCTAGCATAGTATTCTCTCCTATGCCAGCAAAAACAGTAGATGGTGAGTGTATTCCTAAAAACTTCTTAACTCCACCAACTATACCGTCTACAGCTCCTTTTACTTTATCAGTAACCCAGCCTACAGCTCCAGATATACCTTTCCATAAGCCTTTAAGTATGTTTTCACCAATGGAAAACATTCCATCTACAAGGCCTGTGAAAAATCCTGTAATCTTGCCTATAATGTCTTGTATAAAAGTACATAGACCATTCCAAACCTCTTCAGTCTTAGTTTTGACAGTGTTCCACGCATCAGCTATCGCCTTGCCGATATTTTCAAATGTTGTCTTAATCTTATTCCAAACATTTTCAATTACCTTTTTAATCTCGCCCCAGTGTGTTATTACCAAAGCTACCAATGCGCCAACAGCGACTCCAATCGCTACAAATGGATGCGCCGAAATTAAAGTAAACAGTCCACTTACAGCAGTTTTGACAGTACCTAGTATGCCTGTAAATTTAGTAAATGCACTTCCTACGCTAGTAACTATACTTGATATAGCAAGAGATGTTTTTAAGCCTACAAAGCCGCCTATTAAAGCAGTAATTACAGGTGTTAAAATGTTAAACTTGTCATTCAAGTCTGTAAACCATTTAATAAGCTCACTAAGTGTAGTGCTTATGCCGCTTAAAGCATCACCCAATAATTGTATCCCAGTTTGTACAAATGGACTGCTTGCAATATCAGATATAGCTTGGACTATACTTGCTATGATATCGCCTATAGCTGTTAAAACTGTTTGAACGATGCCACTTTGAAATATCGCTTCTATCCCTTGCCATGCAGTACTTATAGCAGTTTGCATTGACTCAAAAGCACTTCTAAGTCCATTGCCAAGTCCAGGTGCTAAATTATTTAAGCTTTCGCAAACGATATTAAATACACTCTCAGCCATAGTCTTGGCCATCGGTAATAAATTCCCAAATACAAATGTTTTAACAGATTCGAGTAGATTGTTGAGACTCTCATCAATGTTTTGACCCAAGGCAATGTTGCCCAATAGGTCGGTAAAAGCCGACCTCATCATATTGAACGAACCAGTAAATGTCGTTGCCGCTTCTTCAGCAGTAGTTCCAGTTATATTTAATTCGCCTTGTATAACGTGTATCGCTTGATATACGTCAGATAAGTTTGATATGTCATAATGCACGCCACTAACTTTTTCAGCTTCAGCTAAAAGCCTTTGCATTTCTTCCTTCGTTCCGCCAAAACCAAGCTTAAGGTTATCGAGCATTGTGTAATTTTGTTTACTAAAGCCCTGGTACGCATTTTGAATGCTCTCAAGCGACGAACCCATCTTGTTAGCGTTGTCGCCCATATCAATCATCGCCATATTGGCAATATCTGCAGCTTTTTTAGTGTCGCCACCTACAGAAGATATAAGCCCAGCACTAAATGATGTAACATTTTCCATATAGCTATTGGCACTCATGCCTACAGTTTTAAAGGCCTCAGATGCATTCTTCTTTACAATTTCAGCAGCCTTTGAAGTTTTTGTGTCAAATAAAGTCTCTATACCGCCAAGTGACTGTTCAAGGTTTGCTCCTTCTGCAAATGCTGTGCCAATAATCTTTCCTATACCTAGTGCAGATACACCCTTAACTATTGTGCTTTTTAATGAGCTCATCATGCTAGTGCCACCAGCTATACCAGCAGAGCCAGCCTCATCACTTACTATCTTCCTAAGCTCACCAGATATGCCTTTTGCCGATGGAATTATCTGCACATACGCTTTACCTAATTCACTTGCCATTTATAATTTCCTTTCTCTTTCTCATAAAGTCCTCACTCGTGTAAAAGACTTGATTCTTATCCTCAGTTTTATTGATCATATCTACTATCATCTTTGGACGATTGCGATTGTGTTTAGCGTCCTTAGTTTGAGCATAAAGGAGCAAACTTAGCCTATCGAGTATGCCAGCCAAAAGCAAAGTATCATTCTTGATTTTTGACTTACTCATAATAAGCTTAATTCTCGCCTCATCTCTTAAGCCACACGCTAAAGTAGCTAAATTTAAAAGGCCTATACTTTCCCATTCGTATAGGCCATAATATTCAGCTAGATCACAATAAAGAGCATCTTCATCAAGTCTTATCATGTAAGTGAGGACTAAGATTTTTTTAGCTTCACATTCTTGAATATCTCTGCAACTTCAAGCTGAAGTTTGTCAACTGGCACTGTTCCATCTTTTTCTCTTAAGTGATTCATAAGCTTAAGCTTGCCCTCATCTCCAAGAAGTAGTGTAATAACTTTAGATATTAAAAGAGGATTTGCTTCGGTTTCGTACAGTGCGTCCAGGAGTTCAAAATTGTTTAACTTGCTATAGCTTATTGAGTACTTAAAGCCGCTCTCTGTAGTCCCGTCAATACCCTTAATCTTCTTTTTAGCTTCAGCCATTATTTTTCACCACCAAAGATGTATTCATAGTGTTGATTGCCATCTTTATCAGGTAGCGCTTCGATAGTTATTTCATATCCAACAGCATCTTCGTCAGTATACTCAATATCTCCAACCTCGCTTATTACAGCATTAGGTATTACTATTCTTTTTAAGATATTGTTTTTTAGTATCATCTCAACAACGTAGCTATGAGCTTCAGCTGAATCTGCATTTGCCTTTAGTTTAATTCCAGTTTTAAGATCTCCCTCTACATTGTTCTTGCCATATACAGTCTTTAGTACGTCAACATTAGTTGTCTCTATAAGTTTAAAAGTAAAAGTATCTGGCTTTTCTGTCGATATTACTAGGACAGTATCTCCACCCCAAGCTTTTATTTTGTCAGATTCTGGGCTGTTAGCGTTTGACAGACCATCTTCAGAGATATATCCTAAAGATACTAAACTTGTGTCAAGCTCACTCTTTGCGTCGTTTGGTAGAGTCGCAGTCGTTTCTCCAACATATACTGCTCCACCAAACTTAGGCTTTGCCCAGCTTACATTGTTTACATTACTCAAATTAATCACTCCTTTTAATAATATAGATCAAATACCGCTTGGTATCTGTATCTTTTAGTCTGTGTGTCTGTAAAGTTGTAGTCGCTATCAAGCTTTACCGAACCTATGTCTTCAGTCTCTATAATTTTAAGCATAGCGTCTACCACTTTTTCATTAAGCATGGCCACTTCTTCCATAGATTTAGCATAAGACTGCACGGCAAAACTTGCTCGATTGATTCTATCGACTCTTGCTGAGCCAAGCTTTTCTATCACTACATAGCTTTTTTCTTTTTCTTTCTGCTCTTCCATATACACAGGCACTTCTAATTTTTTACTTAAATAATTTAAAATAATATTTTCAATCATCTTTATTGTCCCTTTAGTGCTTTTAAAAGCGTATTGCTTTTTAGGTTGTGGTAGTAAGCTTTGTAACCATCCGCTCTTATATTTGCGTGTAGTCTCTTCTTACCAGCTCCAACTTTTAACTCATAGTTATAAGCTTCGCCTTTAGCATCTGTCTTATCGCATCTATTTAAAGCAGCGTTCCCGTACTCTTCAAGTATCTCTTTCATCTCTTCGCAGAGTAAAAGCTCGCTTACTCCTTTTTTGTTGAGTACAAATTTTACCTTACTCATAGCGCTCCACCATGACTTTCTTGTGCCACCTAAGTGGTACCATCTCTTCTATGCCCTCTGTGACATTTCCAAAAGTTCTATATTTTTTACCAAATATAATCACTTCTCTGTCTTCCCACTCGTGCGTATCACCTTTTGGTATGCCTAGGGTATATACAGCTTTTTTTCCATATAGATCAAGATTGTTTGTGACGGCTTCGGTGTCAGTAGGAGATACTAAGACATCTTCAACTTCAATCTCCCTATCCTCATATATAGGACTGTTAAAGCCGTCTACACCGACCTTTACCTTATCAATCAAAGTGATCTTTATACCTTTAATCTTGCCCATAAAAGTCAATCACCCCGTACTTTTGCGTCCTTAGCCCTAATCTCTTGAGCTCGTCCTTCTTTATAAAAAGGCCTCCACCAGGTACTAAGTAAGTACCGCTAAATGAATAGCCAAGAGCCGACTCTGCAGATTGCACCATAGGCTCTTGATCTGTAGATGTCATCAAGTTTCTTGCGACTATATCACAGACTATAGACTTGTATAGATCTAAATAATCTTTATCCTCTACAAGCTCATCGATGTCCTTATTCACTCTTTTAGCTTCAACCTTTAAGTTAGCTTCAACCTTATCAATAAGAGCCCTTGCTCTTTCAATCTCATCTTGCTTAAGAGGTCTCCACAAAGTCATAAGTTCATCTATGCTAAAGTAAGCCATACTACTCACCCTTTTTATTATTTCTTTTCTTAGGCTTTTCTTCCTTTGCTTCCTCTGCTTTTTCAGCTACTTCTTCAGTTTCTGCTGCTTCTTCAACTGTTTCCATTTCTTCAACTGTTGCTGCTTCACTTACGCACTCCCAGTCTTCACCAGATAATAAACAAGGGCTATCAATTGTAGCCCCTGTTCTTTTGTTAACATATATCATATTGACCACCTATTCAGCTTTGATTGTTGCAAAGCTCTTAGCGTCAAATATGCCCCATCCTAAGTAAGCTTCTGCTCTTAAGTAGACTTGATTGTAGTTTTTCAAGTCTTGTTTCTTTCCATCTGGATCACCATATTCAATTATTTCTAGTGGTATTTCTTTTGCATAGCCCCATTTAAACATATTTTCAAAGTCACCTACTATTGATTTAAGTTTGTTGTTAGCGCCAACTGTTGTGTTGACATCTGCAGTTAAGCCGTTTATCTCTCCAGGGTTAGCTCCCCAAGCAAGCTCAGGATATACTCTAGCTCCATTTGCTTTAAGTTTCGCAAGAGCTGATGCAAAGCTTGTATCTAACGCCATACCTGTAACTATACCTTCTGAGCCTTGTACTAAGGCTATAGCTGCTTCCGCGTTTTCATCTGGCTTAGTCTCGTCAAATAAAACGTTTTGTGTAACCTTTTTTATAAAGCAATTATCGCCTATTACAGTTGATACAGTCTTGCTTCTAGGGTTGATTCCATGTATAGCCATAAGGTCTAAACCTCTTGCTAGTTTTTTCGCGAAGCCGTCATTGAAACTTTTTAACATATCAAGTTGTGTTTCTTCAGCCGCATACATAAATTCGTCTGATACTCTTGCTCCGTACTCTACTTTGATTGGCATAACTTTGATTGGCTCAATAGTAACCCCGCCTTCTCCTTTTTGTCCATTTTCAGCTACTATGTCAATATCCGAGTCCATAGTAAACGTAAATAGCTTTTCACCTAGAAACGGTATAGGTGTTTGGTGTGATAACACCGCTAGTGATGATCTACCTTGTACTTTATTGACAAGGTCAGATACTAATTCTTCATTAAATAAAGCTCCTTTTGATAATACTGGCATGATTATTCTCCTTTCAAACCATCTAATAATTTTTTGTACGCGTCATCCTTCTTTGGAGTAGTTTCAATATTCCTCAAGGGTGGCGCTTCTTTCTTAAAGTAAGCTTGCAAGCTTTTTGCGTCCTCGGCCATAGACTCTTCATCGTCGCCTTGTATTCTATCGGCTAGGTCGTAAGGTATCTTATACTCCATGGCAACCTTTCTTTTCATCTCAGCCTTTTCATATGCTTGAAGCTTCTTTTGTAAAGTTTCAATCTCTGCTGAGCTTTCCTTAGCCTTACTTAGCTCTGCTCTCAAAGAGTCATAGTCCTTGTACTTTTCCTCTACTTCCTTGCTTAGCTTATCTCGTTCTCTTTTAAGTCTGTCCTTGATAACTTCATCAAGTTCTTCTTGCGTTGTTATAGCTTTAAATTCTTCAGCCATTCTTATTCGCTCCTTTCCGTTTGCCCTCGTCAGGTATTTATATTAAAAAAAGACAAGTAAAAACTTGCCTTTGCTTAATAACTAATATATAATCTTTTGTTTCTTAGGCTTTACATAATTCTTGCAAGCCCAATGTGCTAGCAGCGCACTATCCATTAAGGATATGTCCATCTCTTCAAATTGTGCTCTATATCCAAAGCCGCCTTGGCTTCCTATGTTTCTCTTCTCACAGTTTGTAGCAACTTGCGATAGAGAGGCTTGATCCATATGCGAGATGGTCTTTTCATATATAGCCTGCTCCCATAAAGAGTTAGCGTTTATAATCTCTTTTACAGTCGGCAGACAAATATTCTTAATCTTAAATGCTCTTAGCTCCTCTTGTAAAATGTTTTGCCTACTAGCCCCATCTATAACTATAAGTGCAGGCTTAGACTGCTTCATAAAATCTATAAGCCAGTCATCACCATTTTTGACCGATTGACAGTCAATAGACTCTATAAAGACATCATCAGATGCAGTTTTAACAGCTATGCTAAGAGCTGCGTTCCTGCCATCTTGACCAAACTTAACTCCACAAAATAAGCTTCCCTTAAGTTCAGGAAGCTTATCTACCTTACAAGCTAGCCAATCGACTTCGCTTATAGCTGATTTTTGATTGTATTTAATCCATAGACCTAGCCTTTGTATGTTAAAGTCTACTATGTCATTACCTATCTCATCTTCTACACTTCTTTCAGTGAATATATTGCCTAAGGACGGATTTGTCTTATACCATAGCTTTTTATCGTGTGGATCAGATTGCTCTTCAACTCCCCACTCACACCAAGCGCCATTCTTACTTGCTCCTTCGATGACATCATTCTTGAAATCAACAAAGACAGTACCAGCGCTTACTACTGTTGGCGGAGTACCACACATCAGAGTCTGAGGATTTTGTGAGTCAGTAACGACATATTTAAGAGCTGACTCTTGATCAGCAGTGTACTCTTGAGCCTCATCAATAATAAGTAAATCAAAGCCTTCGCCAAGACCCCCTGTAGTAGTTCTTGTTCTAAACTCCACCCTACCGCCCGTCTCTGGTATCTCAACCCTTTCTCTTCCAGTTGCTCTTAGCGATTCATACGTGATACCTATCTTGTCAAGCACCCTGCATAGCTTTTCCCACGATGCGTGCGACGTTGTCGTTCTGTGCGCCGTGTGGTTTATCTGCTCGCCTTCCATGATGCCATATAACTCACGCATAAGAAGTATCTCACTCTTACCATTACGTCTAGGCAGAGAGTAACCAAACTTGGTATGCACCCATAAATGATTCTTATTGTACGCTAGTATATGCTTTAGTATCGTTTCTTGCCATTTTTGAGCCTTATTACCAGATTTCTCATATAGATCTATAGCTTTTTTGTAGTCGCTTTTAGTGTATCTCTTAAGCTTAGAAAGAGTTGGCGTCTGACTACCTATCTTCTTTCTAGCCACTCTATCACTCCTTTAATATTCGTCCTTTATGTCAGCAATAATAACTATGATATACGCTATAATTCCAAATAAAAGCAGTGGCGCCCATATAGGAGCAAGTACCCACAGCCATGGCCATGTAATATTGCCAGTAAGCTTAAGCGTTATAAATACAATAGCAAGTATCGTCATAAATCCTGCACCTCTTGGTCTCTTTCCATTTTTCTTCATCGTTACCTCCTAAATTTTGCAATAAAAAATCGTGCGTTATAAAACACACGATTGATTTCTCTATATTTACACATTTTCTTTATACTTTTACACGATTAGCTCGCGATTACTCACGATTAAACGAACGGCACTATAGCCTTAACATTTTTAATAAATCGTTATATGCTTGTTCTATATCTTTTCTAAAGTTTGTACCTTCTAGTCCAGGTTCTGTTTGCTCACAAATATCAATTACATCATCATTTAAAAAAATAGCTACTTCATGATTTTCTTTTTCGATGCCCCAGAAGTTGTCGTGAATATAATCCTCTATATTTGTTGAAAAATCATGTTCTTTAACTAGTTTGTTTTTTAAGCCATTGTTTATTATGCTTAATAGCTCATTTATTTTATCCATTGATCTCAATCCAATCCTTTCTTGGTAAATCTCTTTCTAGTATAGAAACAAAGTCTCCTGTCTCCATGTCTCTAACTAGATATATATTTTTTGAACAATAAATCAATCTTCCACTACCCTGAGTATATTTCGGTTTTGATTTTGCTATATTTATTAAGTCTTCTTCGGTCAATCCAGCCTTATTTATCGCCCTATCTAGTCCTCTAGCTATAGCGTGGCTAGAAAATTCAACCTTCTTTTTGTGAGCATCTCTATAGAGTTTTATCGCCTTAGCTTTAAACTCAGGACTCCAGTTTTTTTCTTCAATCTCTTTTATTGTTTGCTTGTTGATGTTTCTCTTTGTTTTATCTAATTTATCAACTTTTTTATATAATTCTCTTCGCCTTTTCTTTTTATGCTTTTCTTCGTTCCAATCATTATTGATTCTCTTTATGCCCTTTTTTGTTATATGCTCAAGCTTGCATCTGCAAAACCTATGCCTCTTCCACACATTAGGGTTTGCTTCAGTATCCTCTGGATACTTATAAGTACCTACGAGATTAGCGCAGTATGGACAGCAATTACCAGCTTCCATTCTAATTATTCTAGACTCAAGGCCTGCATTACTATTAAACTCTGCATTTACTTTTATCGTGTCATCTACTATGGATTGACTACTATTAACAATTGGCTCATCTAAAAGCCACTTAGTATCTTCAAAATCTTTTGCAGCTATCTTCTTACAAAGATTATCTGCTCTTTCTTCATTAAAATTTGCTCTTTGACTTTTTATACTTATACCCGCTTTTTTGTTTAAACTATCTTGAACATCTTTAGTATATCCCGATACAATCTCGTAGTTCCTTTCAATGTTTGGCTTTATAACACCTTTAGCAAACTCTTCACTCATCTTGCCGTTTTCAAATAATTCTTCATTGATTTTTTCTGTAAACGTTTGTGCAAGTAACCTTCCTGACTCTATGGAAATTTCATTAGCATCAATGTAAGTGGCAATCTTTTTACTCAGCTTTTTTACCTTTTCTTTTACAACTTCGCTATTGATAAGCTTATCGTTAAACGTATCAGCTATTTCTTTTTTTAGTTTTTCTATTAAGTCTCTCTCATCCATCTAAAACACCTTTACTACTTCCCACTTAACATTAGCATTTTTATACTTTTTCACTAAGTCTAAATTAGATTCAAGTACATTTGCTAAGTTTATCATATCCCTTTGCCTATTCCTAATTATTACATTAGTTTTAGCTTGCCTAATTCCTGTATCAATCAAGACAAATCTCTTATTGTATCCTCTAAATGCTCTTGCTTCTTCCTCCGTCGGGTAGCAAGTTATGTGACAAACCTCATCATTCGTTTTTAATAATCTTTGCGTAAGTCTTATCTGATCAGACTTCTTTGAATACATTGGCATGTAGTCTAGATCAGTAAAAGGCTTAAAGTGCTTTTGAGCATATGTTGTTTTACCTGCTCCGATTAAACCACATAAGAATATAACAGTTTTCATTACGCATCAAGTCCTGTAAAGTCAGATAAATTGTCCTTGTTAAAGTAATCAGGCACAGCTTGATTTATCTTTATTGCCGCATCACCCACACCAGAAAGTGCTGCCATATCGGGCTCGAATACAGGGTACCACTTAGCCTTAGTTGAATAAAATTGATTGCGCTTATAATTAAAGTCATCAGCTAGGCAACGAGCTACATAGCCTACATTTAGAAAGCCACTGCCAAAACATCTTTGAGCCTTTCTAGCTGTTACTCTAAGTGTTTCGTGACTTGCCTTAATCGCTTCGGCGCTTGACGGATTGTCAGTCACGAAGCCTAAGTCATCAAGAGTAAGTCCAGTCTCACCTGCAAAGCTCGATGCTATGGTCTTAAGCTGCTCTGTAAACGGTGACATCGACGTAGATGTAAACTGTCCAAGCTTTGGAGCGTCTCCGTCTTCGTCCTTTGTAAATTGCAGCATACTTGATATAGTCGCCTTCCACTTGTCCATAGGCTCAGCCGTTTGAGACAAGCCTACAATGTATTTCTGTGGAAAACTATAAAACTCAGCAGTTATATCTGCACGCTCTAAAGTTCTCTTTGCGTGTCCTTGGTAATACATACATGCCCTTGTAATTCTAGACCTACCAAAAGGTCTTACAGCATCAGGCCTGTGTATGATAGGCACAAGTAGAGGTACGTCGGCAGGATTGCTTCTCGTATCAACGAGATCATTGCCCTTATAAAAATCAGTCCTATCGCGTAAAAAGTGTGCTTCCAAAGTCGGCTTGCCCTTGTCATCACGATCAAGCACAGCATAACCCTCTTTTAAAAGTCCTGTAATAGGATCTAATATACCAGTAGCGTTACTAGCTTCAATGACCTGTAGTCTTGGATAACCCTCATCACCCATAGAGATATAAACAAAGGCACAAGACGCAATAAGCGCAGATAATATTGTACTATCGAAAAATATGTCAGGATTGTTTAAGTTAAAGATCTCGTTTAATTCAAAATTATCATTTGCAAACTCTTTAAATACAAGCCTGTCAGCAAGAGCGTCAACCGCCTTAGTGCACCAACCTAAACATGAGCGATACCTCTGCCTTATGCCTGGAGGTATAACCAGCCCTAAGTCCCTTTCTTGGTACTTACTGTCGTAGTAAGTGTACCTGGTATCAACCCTTCTTTTGTGATAATTAAGCTTTCGTCTTAAATAATCTAAACCTTGCTCCATAAAAACCTCCTAGATCAAGCTTATTTTATGTAAAAACATTAACTGTCCATAAGAAAATCAAAATTGACTTATTTTTTACACTTTGGTACATAATTTTGTAAAAAACAGCACATTTTGAAGACATTTTTTCATAATTTTTCTAAGATTTCAAAATTTTGATACAGTTTTCTTGAAAAAACTCATCCATTATACTTTGATAAATTATATATATAAATTAGACATCTATTGCCCACCCTCTCCCCACATTCCTGCACGCGAAAAAATGTACAATAACGGGCGGAAGGTATTTAGCCGATATGGGTGGGGTGGTATGCCCCCTCTAATGTCTAATCTTTTGCCTTGTAGTTCTTCCAATCACAACTTTGTGGCAAATTCCTGTTCGTTGGTATCTTCTTCTCTTGCATCACGAAGAGCTTGTCTGACTTTTGTCTGTTGCAACACCAATGAGCAAGCTGCAGATTCTCCAGTGCGCTCGGGTGTCCACCCTTAGCGATTGGAATGATGTGATCCACACAGCCAGCCATCGGATCAGGATACTTCAGACTCTTGTCAACAGGCCTTCCACATATCCCACATACAGACTCCATCTTAAGAATCTTCTTCTTGTTCATCTCGTACTGAGCCCTGTGTGGCCCAGCCTTGTCAGCCCTTAGCTCCTTCGCCATATACATAGCCTCCCCAAAATAATATAGCACCCCCTGAAATAACTTTGCCTAGGCTATTAAAAGCCATCGCCATGTAAAGCCACCCATGGTTTATAAAAACCATACAGTATAAAGCAAAGAGCCCTCGTAACAACTACGAGAGCTCCGCCAAATTAAAACAAGGAGGTGATAATGAAATTCTTATCCACCAATGCACACTATCATTATATCACGACCCCAACTATCATTTACTATCATTCGCTCTCATCTAGATAATTTATTCAGTTTTACTCAGTCTCTTTAGAGCCTCTCCGTGGATCCTTAAGACATGACTCTCCGAGTAGTGCATCTCAACCGCAATGTCATGCCATACCTTCCCCTGCAAGTACCTCTTGCTCATCACCTCATAGTACACACCCTCAAGAGACTCAATAGACTCCTTAGCCTTATCCTTTAGCCTAGTCAGCTCATCAATCTCATCTTTGACCCTACTTTTCATATCACAAATCTTAGCAATCGAGCCATCAAAACTAGATGGGCTAGAGCCTCTTATACTAGATCGATAGTCTACACTTCTTGCATAACGTAAATCATACTCAAGCCTAGTGATCTCACCACGTAGACAGTTAATCTTCTTGTCCAGGTCAATAATTCTTCTTAAATCCTTCTTAGTCATTTATCTTCCTCGTAGCCCACTCGCTTCTAAACATGGCAGAGCAGCCAGAGCACCTTCTACCCCTCGAGCCGTAGCCCCTTGCCTGCGCCCTAGTCTTCGCACCACAAAACGGACAAGTTATGATATAGTAGTTGTTTGCGTCCTTGCTAGGATGATACTCCATTTCCTTGATCCTCTTTGCGGATAATAATTCTCCCTCTTTTTTCATAATGTCTAATAAATACGACTTACCATTTCTGTACATACACATCACTCCTTTAGTCTCCTGAGCTTTAAGTACACACTCCATCCAGTGAACTCATTGTAAATAGCCTTAAAGCCATAGTCCTTGTCTAAAATCGCATATCCAGGATAAAGCCTTTTAATCAACTCAAAACTAGCACCCTCAGTCGCAATAGTGTTTAAAGCCCTTCTCGAGTACCTGTGATCATTATTCCTTATCCACGGCCTTGCTAGATTTTGAGAGCAAGACCACCTTCTCTTCTGCTTTGGGTTTCCCGATAGATACGAACACAGTCTTTGAATCCCGCTGTTATAATCAGCGCGTATCCTGTCGCAATTTACAAAACCAATAGAGCGCTTGCCCTTACCCTTGCCTGTAGACTTTCTCCAAAGATTCTCAATCACATCGCGGTCTAAGCCGTCATTCATAAGGACGTGGTGATGCACGCGGACAGGACTTTCATCATCATCGTACCTAGAAGAAGTAACCACGATGTACTTTAAATCATCAAGACCTTCCTTCTTCCTTCTTCTTGCCACACGTCTTAAGTAGTTCCTAAGCTCCCTCTCAGCACCCTCAAGAGAGTCAGGCAGAAACTCATCACTGTAAGTCAAAGTCACAGAGTAACTGTTTTTTGCGAAGTTCGCTTCACAAATCCATAGAAACCTTCTCCTCGCATTCTTATCATTGAGATTCTTCTGCGTGTTAAGAGATACCCTCTCCTTCTTCGTACGTTTGCCCTTCTTAGATATTTGATTTTTACTTAAAGAAAATAAATCCACCTCCATATAGTCATCACCACAGTGAATTTTTTTCTCCCTAATAAACGTCCTCATACTACACCTACAAATTGGTCACAAAGTTAATACCTAGTACAAGCTCATCAAAGGCTTGCACATTAAGCCAATAAATGGTATAATATATATAAGAAGAGACATTATACCATTAGACAACCTAAGGGGGGCTTATAAAAAAGCACCCCTTTTTCTTTTTCTATAAATCATCAAAAACACCCATAGCGCCCTCAAGTCTCATCAAGTGCCTTAAGAGATTATTAATCTTGCCTTGCGCCTGATCATACTTTCTACTATATATAAAGGAAGAAAGTTCACCCATCAAATCCTTACACTTGTTATACATAGTAATCACCCTATCATTGTCAATAGTGCAGTCAGCGTCAATACCCTTTGCGTCCACCTCATCAAGCCACTTAAGAGGACAGACCACAACAGAATTAGTATTGCTGTCAAGCACCTCAGCGTATGGATCAACCAGACCCTCACCCATACGAAAGACCAAAGCACTAATCTTTTTATACATAATGCCGTCCCTCATCACAGGCGCACCACTTATAAGCAGTTCCTTCGCCCTTTCATTACTAATCGCCAAATATGCCACCCTCTTTATTCACTATCTTTCTAAGTTCTATTTCTTCAGTATCCCTTTGGATAAAATGATATACTTTCTCAATAGCCTTCTCTAGATCTATATAATAATGCATAGCACACTCAATGATAGCTTTTATAGCTGTACCAAGAGCCTCTTCACTATATCCATCATCAAGAATCAAGCTCGTAGCCTTAATAAAGTTCCTGATAAGTGTATCTTCTCTACAGCTATCAATACTTGCCTTTATCAGTGGGTCTTGTACTCTCTTTATTTGATTATTATATATTTCTAATATGTTTATATTCTTTTCTAAATAGCCATCAATATAATTTCCAGCAATTAAACTTGCGTAAGTATATGCTAATCCTGCCTTCATTGCGCTTTCATCACCTTGACACATAGCAAGAATTACAGCAGCCATAGATCCAATCGTGTCAAGCTTTTGCTTGTTAAGCTCCATTTTTTCATAAAGCTCCCTATTTATAGTCACTATCCTTAGCCTTGTACTAAGCTCCTCAATATTCATTATCCCTTACCTCCCTTATTTTCTAAATCATGCTGTATTTTGAAATTTCTTGCTGCTTCACATAACTCATTCCAATCAAATATAACTTTGCTTCCGTCTTTAAATTCTATAATAGGCTCATGGTTATTAGTTACACTTATTGCTTCTATAGGCACGTTAGATTTATCTTCCGTGATATCTCCAATGTGTAATCTTAGTATTAAAGCATCTTTATTTAATAATTTCATTAAATTCTTCCTCCCAAATTCTTATCATTTAGATCGCATTGCTTTTGCCTCTCCATTTCAGCCTTGAATATATAAAGACTTGCTATGCCGCGTAACTGCTTTTCTAACTCATCAGCTTCCTTAGCTCTTTTAGCTTCCTTGTAGACTTCAAATGCTTTTAAACTTGACATAGTCAAACAAAATACAAGTATCATTATCGCCAGTAAAAGTATAAACTCCAAAATTCCCTGCTTGCTAAAATAAGATAAAAGCGCTGCAATACATATAAATACAGCTAATACAATTAAGTTAGGCTTGTTTTTTATAAACAGAAAATATAAATAATTATCCTTCTTCATTTTCTCCTCCTCGTTTATCTTAATAGCCCATCATCGCCCATAAAAGGATATATCCCATGAAAAACAAAGCAGTTATAGAAAGCGCACCCAGTAATATCCCAGCAAAGTATTTTACTTTCCTAGCCATCCTCCAAAACGGCGCATTATAATTTATCCTTCTCATTACTTATTCCTCCACTTCTCATACATCTGGTGTATCTTAATCGCTTTAATTTTGTCCTCAAGGCTTCTAACATACTCACTCAACGCACAAATTGATACCTCTTTAATGACAAACATCCTGTTAAGTTCATCCTCCAGCTCCCCTATTATTTCCTTAAGCTCAGATTTATCCATCCTATCAAGCTCATAAGAACTTATCTTTTCCTTGTAAACCTCTTTACTCATATTCAACCCCCGTAAGCTCAGTGATCTCCCTTATAACATTTCTTAATCTTTTAATAACCTCATCATTTCTGCCGTTCCTGTTACTAAGACGGCACCTGTTAATCTCTTCCTTGATGATATTTATGCAATCAGTAACCCCACAAGTATATTCCATATAAACCTCCCTAATCATTAAACCTAGCCTCAATACCAGCTTGAGACTTAACACTTATAAAAGGTATCTCACCATTTTTAAACTTCTCCCACAAAATCGGATGCACATACACAACCCTCTTCTTACCAGACGAAGCATTTGCGCATACACCAAAAGGAAATAGCCCTTGCTCCAAAAAAGCCCTCACAGTCGGCTGAGCTAGACCCGTAAACTCACTAATCTCGTCAATACTAACCTTCCTTAAACCAGCCTTATAATTAACATTATTTTCCATTATTCCACCTTCCTTATTTATAAATAAATAGTTTTGCGTCCCTTTTACTTCCTAAAGTCCTTACTCTTCAATCCCTCAATCTCAACAACTTCAACACATCTAGTGTTTACTAATATCTTTTTGTCCACATCGTCAAATACTATAGTGATGGGCTCATTCTTATCAAGAGCTTCATATATGTTTTCAAGCTCCTTTTCATCTTCAAGATCGTGATAATAACTCTTGTTGTTAAAATGATAAGTAACCCTGTATTTTTTATTTTCATTCATTGTAAATTCCCCCTTCAATAATTTGCTCTTTTATCTCCCCTTAGTGATATAATAATCACAAGGAGGTGAATAATTTGATTTTCTACCATGTCGATAGAACAGATACTCTCAAAAATCTAAAAACCATCGAGCTAATACATCCACACGTACTACCAGCAGAGTTAAACGAAACACTTCTCGAACTCTTCCCAGGCGGCCTATCCTTCCATGGCGACCAGTATGCCATAGAATCATTCAAAGACTTCCATAAAGAAACATCTACCGAACAAATCTTCGAACTATATAGGCGAATGTACTTCCCAGATAAGCCGTCACGCTTTCAAAGCTTCTTTGCTTTTACATCATTAGAAGACGCTATAAACTTTGCGCTAAAATATCCTTTCTTCAAAATCTATGAAGTAAGCATAGATCATGAAAACTATCACATAGGCGATATGAATCTCGTTAAGGGCGAGACGATCATACAGTGCCACAAGCTTGCTTTAGATTATTGGTCTGGACGTCTTAGCAATGAGCCGTTAAAAGAAGCGCTACTCATCCCACCTATTCATATAGATCGTCTTCTAATTCTTTCATAGCATCTTCTTGGTATAAGTAGTGCCTATACCTAGCACCAGGCACAGTGTAGTGGTATACCTCAGGATTGAAACCTATAGAGCTTAAGATTAAAGTTAAGTCATTAGTCTTGAGCTCCTTTTCTTTTACTAATTTTCTAAACGCGTCCCTTCTAGACTTGCTTTGAGTAATGTAGCGTATCCTTCCAAAGTGAATCTTGCTTATGTCCTCATCTTGAATATGAGACTTAACAGGCCTATGAGGAATCCACTTTAGTTGTTCTAGAGGAATCCACTTAAGGTATCCTATTTGTCCTTCAAACTTTTCTTGTCCTTTGTTTTCTTCATTCATAAATAATTTCCTCCTTTTTAATCATTTCGTTCTATTTTATAATCGACTTTATAATCGACCCCTGTGACTTCCACAATCTTTTTCTCAATACTTCTTAGTATACTCATGATCTCATCATTGCAGCCATCAACGTTTCTATCGTGGTATCTTCCAATTTCCTCGCCAATTGCGTATAAAGAGTCAAGAACACCATTAGTGTATGCTATGCTAAGTTTTTTATTCATATTCAACCCCCGTGATATTAACAATCTCTTCTATGGCCTTTTGTAATCTGTATATGATATCATCATATCTACCATCACTATTGTTAAGTCTGTATTTGATAATTTCGTCTCTAACAATATTCATACAATCTATAGCTCCACTTGCGTATTGCGCGTCGTAAGTATTACATTGCTCAAATTCTTCTAATTCGCCACAAAACTTTCCTGCATGTGTTATCATCATCTCTGACGGACTCACTATTCCAAAGATTTTAAGTATTTTTCGAAATATTGCGTCAAAATTAATCTTCATCATTCTCATTTTTCACCTCTCTTCTCACGATAATTTTGAAACAAAAACTATTAGCCAAGCTTGTAATAACACGAAACTTAGCGCTAATACAGTCATTATATAGATATAGATCATATATTGTAGCCACTCGTTATCGCTTATAATCTCATAGATCATTACAAAAGCCTCAGCAATCGTTTTTAAGAGTTTTTTAATCATTTCGTTCCACATAATTTATCGTCTGCCTTATCACATCACACGTGCAAGCCTCAATACTGTCCATGTGTATGTTGATAAATAAAACCTCCCTGCATGCATCCTTAAACCTAACAATAATTTGCTTTCTAGGTTCAAAATAATCAATACTTGCAATATCGTAGCCCGTCACGTAATAGATAAGAGTTCTGAAATAAATTAACTTTTTCCTTCTTTCAGCCTCCTCAATAAGGCTTAAAGCCTTCACATGCTCCTCATCACTCCAAGCAGCAACTGCTTCATTCATAACTAATCACACTCCTTTGTTTGATTTTGTTGCGTTTATGCGACTTTAATGCCAAAAAAAATTTCATTTAATTCGCTCTCGGTTAAATCAAGAGCTATTGCGATTGCGTATGCTTCTTTAATTAAAAATGTCTCCATTCTGTTCAATTTACGATATAGTGTAGCTTTATTCAATCCTATTTCAAGTGCAAGGGTTTCTACAGTATATCCCTTTTCTGTTATTTTAGCTTTCAGCTTTAAAACATTTGTCATAACATCACCTCTTTTCTTGTTGCATATCTGCGATTTAATTATATTATATCATTATATTTTTATTTGTCAAGACTTTTTTCGCATATTTGTAAAAATATTTTATTTATTTATATAAATTAGTTGCAATATTGCGAATAATGTAGTATAATCTAATTGAGGTGAAGAAAATGAACATTGGTGAAAATATAAAAAAAAGAAGACTAGAATTAGGTATTAGTGTTGATGAACTTGCTGAAAAAATTGGTAAGAATAGAGCTACTATTTACAGATATGAAAACAGCTCTATAGAAAATTTACCTACAACTATATTAGAGCCATTGGCAAAAGCATTATATACAACACCAGCAAAGCTTATGGGCTGGTCTAATGTAAAAGACGTAGAAATAAAAACAGAGCCACGCAAAATACCTATCCTAGGTAAAATTGCAGCAGGCACACCCATACTAGCCGTAGAAAATCACGAAGACTACTTCGACACATCCGAGTTTATAAACGCAGACTTCGCTCTGCAAATACAAGGCGACTCCATGATAGGCTCACGCATCTATGACGGCGACATCGTCTTTTTAAAAAAGCAGTCCTACATCGATAACGGACAGATAGGCGCCTTCCTCATCGACGGCGAAGCAACACTTAAGATATTCAATAAACAAGCGGGTACAGTCATGCTCCTTTCTTCAAACCCAAATTATTCACCCATAATATTAAACCCAGAGAAAGAAAACATAATACTCGGCAAGCTAATCGGTGTTTATTCAAGAAGGTAGGTATGTTATGAAAAAGATAAAAAAAATAATCAAAACACTTCTTTTTATAATACTATACTTAATATTCCTTATGTATCTAATTGCAGAAGCAAAAATATCCGATGGGCAATTCTTGTTAGTGTTGTTAATTTCCCTATTTATTTTCATTTTTTCTAGTAGAAACAGAAGACGCAAATTTATTGGGTGGATAAAAAAGACTAACGAAAATGCAAAAATAAATCAAGAAAAGCAAAGAAAGATTAAGGAAAGGAAAAAAGCTAATCATAGTGTTACAAAAGAAATAAACTTGCCAAAGAAATCAAAATCTAAGAAAAAACCATATGAAAGGCGCGATACATCTGGACCATCTATACCACTACCAAGTAGTTACATCGTACTAGACACAGAGACAACAGGCTTTAGTCACTTGTATGATGATATAATACAAATAGGTGCAATAAAAGTTAGTAACGGAGAAGTAGTTGATACATTTAACACGTATTGTAAACCATATAAAAAGATTAACAATACCGAAATACACGGAATAACAAATGAAATGGTCAAAGATTATAAACACGCAAAAGAATACATGCAAAGTCTTTTAGCTTTCATGGAAGATTTGCCAGTATTTATATACAATGCGCCTTTTGATACAAGAATGATCAACGTGGAGCTTGAAAATAATATGCAAAATCAAGTTATTGATATTTTACAGTTAGCAAAGCAATATGACTACAGAGAAGATTATAAACTTGAACACATTAAACCAACACTTAATATAGAAATAAGCTCACATGATGCTTTAAACGACTGCATAACAACAGACGCATATTATAAATATTTAATAAAAGAATATGGCATAACAGACTTGCCAACTTATATATCATTAAACATTGATGATGTTAAGATTTCAAGAGAAAATCAATATGCTTATGAGATGTTAAAAACATACATTCCAGATAATTATATTGATAATGATAAATTAAATGGTAAAAACGTTTGTTTTACAGGCAACCTAGAAAGCATGTCTAGATGTGAAGCTGGAAAGAAAGTTATAGAAAATAAAGGCTTTTATCAAGACAGAATAACTATGAAGACAAATATATTGGTAGTAGCAGACTTTGGATATACTACGACAAAATTAAAACAAGCTATTGATTATAATGAAGCAGGTAAAGCGGACATAAATATAATCAATGAGAAAGAGTTCTTAGAATTATTTAATGAATAAAAAAGACCGTGCATCCCACCACGAACGCCACGGTCTAATGAAAAAGAATAACAATAGGCTTTTTCATGCCTATTATACCATAATAGGAGGCAAAACGCAATGAAAAATCCAAACGGATATGGCAGCGTTGTATATCTTGGCTCAAATCGCCGAAGACCATACGGAGCAAGAATCACACAAGGCTATAGATCCAACGGCAAGCCAATTAAAAAATATATAGGATACTATAAAACGCGAAAAGAGGCAATGATAGCACTTAGTGAATACAACTTGCATCCAGAGGCTATAAGAAAAGTGCCAACATTACAAGAATTATACGATATATTTATCGAGGATAAAAAAGAGAAGAGATCAAAATCAACCATTGAAATGTACACAGGTGCATTTAATCATGTTGCAAGATATGCAAAATATAAAATCACAGACATTAAAAAGTCACACATACAAAATATTATTAACACGATCTCAAGGACAAGCGAAACAGGAAGCTACTCACTTTGCAGTCAGATAAAACTACTTATGTCACAAATCTTTGACATGGCAATGGACGACGATTACATCACAAAAAATTATGCAAAAAATATAATACTGCCCGAAAAAAAAGTATCAGATAAAACAATATTTACACCCGACGAGATCAAAAAGATGTTTAATGCCATTGATAAAAATATATATGTGACACTACCACTACTTTTAATCTACACATGTATGAGACCATCAGAGCTATTAAAAATAAGAAAATTTAACGTACACATCAAAGAGCAATACATGGTCGGCGGAATCAAAACACAGGCAGGTAAGAACAGAATTATCCCAATAAACAAAAAAATACTGCCACTAGTAGAAAATTGGATGAAGACCAAATCAGAATTTTTAATCAGCAAAAATAATGAACCCATCACGTACAACTACTTTAGAGAATATCTATATTACACGGCTCTCGATGATGCTGGAGTGAGACATCTAGTGCCGCACAAGTGTAGAAAGACAGGAATCAGTATGTTAAAAAATGCTGGAGTAGAAAACGATATAATCACGAGAATTGCAGGACATACAGACTATAGCACCACAGATAAATACTATGTCAATCTAGATATTAATACTTTGGTCGATAAAGCAAATATCATTTAGAGTGTGTATGCCACGTGTATACCACCGTGATAAATCCTAGTAAATTCTGGTGCATTTTATAAAAATACAAGATAAAAAAGTAAAGGCTACAATATAGTTACTATCTATATTATAGCCTTTTTCTAATGGCGCATCATGAGGGAGTCGAACCCCCGACCTTCTGGTTCGTAGCCAGACACTCTATCCAGCTGAGCTAATGATGCAAAAAAGCAGCAAAAGAATATTAAGTTTTGCTGCTATGGCGCGACTAGGAGGAGTCGAACCCCCGGCACACGGATTAGAAGTCCGTTGCT
>ERZ1673752.1395-NODE-1395-length-33967-cov-10.898148_pt1 | contig 33967 bp, 34 predicted proteins | sample MGYA00580195_ERZ1673752 | MGnify/ENA primary metagenome ERZ1673752 (study PRJEB41218, sample SAMN15661744) | gut metagenome | host: Homo sapiens | place: Canada: London | collected 2015-08-20/2019-03-30 | study: EMG produced TPA metagenomics assembly of...
TAGGATCACCCCCGCCCACGCGGGGACTACACTTAAAAGATCCCATGATTTTGCCTTTTTTATTTTAAAGTGTCCATTAATTTTTTCACTTTTAAAATTAATTTTTCTTCCAATCTTGAGTCTTCCAATGCTCTATGAGGCACTTCTTCCTCAATTCCATAGGTTTTCAAAACTGTGTTAAGTTTATAATTTTTAAGAAATAAGTTTTCTTTTTTTACATATTGCATGATGTCATAAACTTTATTTTTTATTTTTGGCAAATTTTCTCTATCCAAGGCTTCGTTTAAAAATTGTATGTCGAAGTTTACGTTATATCCCACAAGGTTATTTTCGCCAATAAATTCAGAAAATTCTTTTAAGGCTTTTCCTAAAGGTACTCCTTCTCTTTCTAGCATTCCATCATCTATAGTAGTGAGCCTTACTATTTCTTCTGGCAATTTTTCTTGAGTTTTTATCAATCTGTGAAATTCTTCTCTGTTTTTTCCTACTTTCACTGCACCTATTTCAATAATTTTATTATTATTTATGTCTAGCCCGTCTGTTTCTATGTCTACTACTACATATTCTTTTGCTTTTTCTTTCTCTACTTCTTTTTTTAATTTGCTATGCTCTATATTTTTTATTTTTTTAAATTGAGCTGCTTTTGAAAATCCTTCTTTTAAGGTATTTTCTCTTTCTTTTTCATCTTTTTTTACAAGAACCAGTGGAATACCCTCCGAATCTATTACTTCTCTAATTCCATTTATGGTTTCAAAGTTATAGCCAATTTCGTTCCTGTTGTAATAGGATATTGTCGCCTCGCCATCTTTTAAATTATCTTTTACTCTCTCCCAAAGCTTTTCTCTAACTTTAGTGTTGAGATTTCCAACATATACTCCAGTAGCAACTTCTTGCAGCCATTTGCTCAAATCTCCTCTAAGGGAATTGGGAACTTTTGATAGTGTTATTACTGTGAAAGGCATTAGTTATCACCTTCTGTATAATTCACTCCATATTTTACTAATTTTCCCTTGTCATCCCAAAGACTTATTGTGTCTAAATTTACTAAATCATCTGGATTTATTTCCATTAAATACTGTAAATCTTCCACAATTTTTTTCATCAACTTTCCATCCACACACTTGTCTCGAAGCATTTGTCTAGCCATTCTTCCTATGTCGTCGTCTTCTGATGCTTCTTCTGCTATTTCAAAGGAAAGTGGTATTGTGTATTGTGCCTTGTATAGGTCTGCTACATCATAGACAAAGGATTTATCGTGACCTGTGTGGACGAAGCCAAGACCTGGTGACATCCCTAAGGCAACTATTACGCTGTGACAGACTCCATATAGTGCTACATTGGCAGCTGATAATGCCTTGTTTACTATTGTGCCATCTTCATAGTTGTCTGGGTCATATTCTCTTTTTGTCCATTCAACTCCATGTAGCTTTGCTTCTTTTCTGTACAAATTTCTTATTCTAGCTCCTTCTCTTCCTCTAAGCTGCTGCATAGTTAATTTCATGACATCTTCATCTGGAAATCGCATTTGATACATTTTTCTTGCCACTAATAATCTAGTATTTCTGTTTGAAAATAATACTGCTTGTTTTTCAAGGAATTTTGTGGAATGTGCCAAAGGTCTTCCGTTAGCGTAAAGTCTTACTCCTCTTTCTCCAGCCCAAATTATAGACGTGCCTGTGTCAGCTAATAATTCAACTGCCCTATGGCTTATGTCTGTACCTGGTCCTAGCATCAATATGCCTATTATGGCAGCTGGTATTTTTATTATTCCCCTGCTGTCAACAACTGTCAGTGCTCCGTCTTGTCTATTTATCTTTGCGTGTTCAAGGTAAATAAAGCTAACCCTATCTTCGATTCGAGGTAATTCTGTAAGTTCAGGCTTTTTCCCACCAGCAATTTCATTCATTTCACATCACCGGTATAACGGTCATCATTCCAAAGCCATAAGCTTTTTCTCTTCCTATGCCCTCTTTAAGTGTCTTTATAAATTTTTCTCTGTCCTTTATTTTAAGCTTACCTTCATAGACAACTTTATTTAGTTTTACATGTTTCATACCTCTTTTCTTGAGAAGAGGATGTGCTCTTTCAACTATTTGAAAATCTTCGTCTTTTAATTCAAATCCATTTTTTAAGGATCTGTCTAAGAAAAATTTTCTTTGATCTTCGATGTTGTAGCAGGGATATATTTTTCCTCTGCCTTTAGTATTTTCATCCATTTTTGATATTACAGGGTTTAAGGCTACTCTAAATCTAAGTGTCTGACCTTCTTTTAGTTTTTCTAGAAATTTTTCATAATCCTTTGTCCTTGCAGTATTATCTACTCCATATTTTTCCAAGGCTTTTAAATCTGGCTTTACTTCTGATACTATTAAAAGAAAAGTTCTATCACCTATTCTATCAATTCTCCATAGTTTCCTGCTGCGCTCATTTTCATTAATTTCCTCTGGAAAACTCATCTCAACCCAATTGTGGTAAGCTCCAAGATGAGTGAGGTCTCTAATTTTTCTTCTGTTGTTAAGGTCAATTTCAACTTGTGATATATACATATTAACCTCCTATTGCTCCAAAGGCATCGTGCTCAGTATCGCCCACATTTCTATCTACTTCGATGTATAAGAATGATTCGCCCCTATAGTCAAACTTTCTCTCCTTTTGTGAAAAAGAGATTGCCTTGTCTTTTCTAAGTTTTTCCCTGGAACTTTTTATAATTTTTGAATCGCCACAAATTTTTAGTCTATTGCTCTTAGTCAATCTATTAAATTTACTTGCTTGCCAATCTGTCTTTTTTAACAGTTCAATTGCTTCTTCTTCATAAATTCCCATGATAAAATCATAAGTAACTGGGCAAGATCTTTTTCCTAAGAATGTTTGGAAGTAAGGCTTTTTTAAGCTTTCATAAATCTCTTTTATAAAATCATCGTCACTGTGACTTAAAGCTACTAAAAATATGGCATCAGAAAGATAATATCTATTTGTTACATAGTTTCTATCAAGAGTGCCATTAGCTTTTAATTTTTGTGCAATATGATAGTCTCTTAATAGAACTCCTGCCTGGTCGATTCTCACTCCAAAGTCTAATTCATTTAATTTTTTTAATTTTTCTTCTTCATCTCGCCTATATCCAAGAGAGGCTGCAAGCAAGCCTAAAACTCCACTCTTTGATGGATAGTCGTCAGTATGCCTAGTTTCAAAATTTGAGCCCGTGCCCCAAGCTTGCAAAGGTCCCTGAAATTTTAATAAAATACTTTTCAATTTACTCACCCAATTCGTCAGGTATTATTTCTCCAAGTTTTTCTTCTAAATCTTTTAATAGAGCTTTAAAATTATCTTCAACTTTTATTCCATCAATGCTATTAAATTCATTTAGTGATAGGCAAAAAGTTGCAAGAGGTTCTTCAACAAATTTTTCTGATTTTTTGTATTCTTTCAAAAGTTTTTCTACTGATTCTTCAACAAAGCCTTCATTCTTGTAAGCCTTTACTGGATTTTCAAAGGCACTTACAAGATTTACTGGTCTATCCTCTCTCAAAGTAACCATAATGAATGAAGGTATGGTTGTGTTTGCAAAAGTGTTTACTTTTCCTGTAGGAAGTGATTTTGCAAAAGCTTCTACAAAAAGTTTTAAGGCGTTAATTGTCTCTTCCTTATCGGATAGTTGTCTCACAAATTCGTGAACAGCAACATTGGCGTATCTATATAGGGTTGAGGAATTATATTCAATTGTGCCCAACATTCCTGCTCCTGCATTTGTTTCTTCTTGCAAGTCATCAACGGCTGTGAAAAAATCAAATTCCGTTTCTACAGAGTGAGTTGAAATTGCGTGAGCAACTTGACATGATGCATCTTCATTAAGTGATGGATCGTCTGCAACCATTCGTCCAAAAAGTGCCAAGTCAACAGCTGGATCATCTTTTAACATTTCCTTTAATAAGTTTTTATCCTTAACTCCATCTACTGCAGCTCTTGCTAATTTTTCCGCTTGAGAATTTCCCAAGAAAAACAAGGCTGTAGTTTTAAAGTTTTTAGTTTTTACTCCAGCATCTTTTAAGATATCATCAGCCATCTTTAGTGCTTCTTCATCATTTATGCTTGAATCAATTTTCTTTATTTTTGAAGCGATGTAATCAGGAATTTTATAACTTCTCACTCCAACATTGCCATCTTCAGAATTTTCCAAAAAATAACTTCTTATTGCTCTCTTCCAACTTTGAGAACTTACTCTAGCTCTCCTAACTCCACCATATTGAGCAGTCTTAGGGCTACCAGTATCATCTCTATTAATATTTGATGGTGGTAAAGTTTGAATAGCATTTACATCTAAGTACAAATTATTAGTTTTCATTTTCTTCTACTCCTTCTTCTTTTTCATTTTTTACAAAATAGTATCTGCTTGCCCATGAGAATTTTACTTCTTCTCCATATCCAGTTAAAAATTTATATAAATCTCCTGAAAGTTTTGTATAATTAACTTTCGCATCAGTCTTTGACTTTAAAAGTTTTATCATCTGTCTCATGTGATGTGACAATTCTTCAAAGGTTGATGAAGTAATCATAGTGTTAAATCTTCTGTCTGCTGCTAAAGAATCCTCTCCCTTTCTGAGAAAACTTAGTGAATAACCAAAATTTTTCCACTTCTCTGCATCATCACTTAATAAAACACTTTCTGATTCAGCTTGTTGATGTAGTGAATAAAGCTGAATTGTTGTCACTATTGCTTTTTCTTCTAGAGATAATTTTCCATCAGAACTTAAAAAATCTTCTGGCAAATATCTGAAAAGCAAAGGCAAAAGATCAATAGATTCAGTTAGTGGTCTATTAATAGAATTTCTAATATTAGCCAAATTTGCCCTGCCATTACTAGAGTTAATTTCAGATTCAAGCTCATTTAATATATTTCTTGTAACCGATTCAACTCTAAAGGTCTTGCTCTTTTCTTTAACCATTTTATCCTCCTATCCTATAGTTTTATTTAAAATATTTATAAATTTATTGTAACAAGTTGCAATATTCATAACCTTTCCATCTTTTTCGATGCCCCTATAATCTCTTGAACTTGCCTCAAAAATAATAGTTTTTGCTTCATTTTTTACAAGAGATTTTAATTCATCTCTCCACTCTCTAGTCTTTTTATTTTTGTCATCATCTTTCTCTATGCTAGCAAGCCATACCTTAAAGGGCTCATTGAGTTTGTAATAAAGTTCCTCAATTTTTTGATTTTTAAAAGTTTTACTCTTGTCATTTCTAACTGTCATTAGGTCAGAAATAAAATATCCAAAAATTCCAGATACAACTTTTTTGGTAAGCTCAACCTCATCATTTATTCTAGGCACCCAACCATTTTTATAGGTATCACTAAGTACCATTTCCTTTATCGCCATGTCGTCATAAATTTCATCTACGGGTACCCAAGAAGTTGCATTGCCATCATCTTTCATACTTATGGATTTTATGACAATTTCATATTCGCCAATAGTTTCCTTTAAATTATTGTTAAACTTAATTATTCCAGGTACTTTTGTCTTTGATTCACTTGTTTCATCTAGGTTTGAAATTAATCCAAAGGACCTCCAAAGCGATTCACCAAAAGTATGTTTTCTTGGTTTGAATTTATCTTTATCTGGTCCACTGGCATCAATTTTCCAAAGTGTCATTGCTTCTAAAAATGCATCCAGATGATTTATCTCTGGTATCTTAACGATGTCAAAATAAAAAGCTTCATTAAAATCTTTTTTAGGATCAACATAGATTGCTCTTGACCAGTTTGTATATAGTTCTGACAAATTATCTGGGTTTTTATTAGATAAGTAGTTTCTAATAATTTCTGAGCTATCATATTCCCAACAAGGTCTTTCTATTTTTCCAATAAAGTTTTCATCTGGATTTGGCAAAATTAAATTCAAAAGAAGTGTGTCAAATAAATTTTTGCCAGATAAATAAATTCCACCAATGTCAAATAGCCAGCCCTTTGAATTTGGAACATCATATTTATCTTTGCCAAAAATTACTTTATCAGAAAGTCCAGAGTAGCCTTGGAAAGTCAAAAGCCATCTTAAGGCCTCATCTTCTTTTAATATCTCCTTGTTTGAATTTGCATCAGACTTAGGAGAAAAGAGTGCAACCTTATTTCCACTTTCAGAAATCATTCTATTTATGTTTTTCCCACTAATTGAACTTGGATTTTTCTTGTTAATATTTTTCTCGCCAACATCTTCCTTCCTTACTTGGTAAAAAGGATACTTGTCATCTAAAAAGTAAAAGTGATCCTTCCATATATTTAAGTAATCTGAAACTATTTTTGGAAATTTTTTTCTTTCCCATAAATTTTCCCAAGTTTCTTTTAAACTATCTGTGTATTCATCAATATAATCTTCATCTACATCATGAACTTGCCTAAATTTCTCATCAAGTTCAATTCCTATGTGAGGATTTCCCTGATAGTCAAAGCGAGAGAAAACAGTTTGTAAAATAGCTAATAAAAGTCTAGTTATTGCAAAATCTTGAGTCTTAGTATCTGTTGCAATGTCTCTATATTTTTCTGCATTCTCAAAAATTTCAATAAGTGAAACTTTTTTACTCTCTGAGTTTTTCGCCTCAACAACTGGAATCCAACGTTCTTCCAATAAATTATATCGTCCCAAATTTTCACACCCTTTCATAAAATAAACCAAATTTTTTATCGTATCTTAATTTATAACCATTTAATATAAAGCTATTATTTTCATCAAAAATAATTCCAAGAGATCCCTTGAGCCAAGTTTTACTTTGCCAACTTGCAAGGTTCTTTTTGTTATATGCTTCAAGTTCTTTTATAGTGTTTTCAAAAGCCTTTGGAAACTTGCTGAGGACTAGGGGTAGTCTTAATGTTTCTCTGGCAATAATTTTTGCAGTCTCTGGATTATCTATATCCATAGAAAGATCCACGCCATCACTAAAGCTTCCGTAGCCCTTAGAAACTTTTTTCAGGGCAATAACTTCTATTGTGTCGTCAATGTCTCTTACCCTGGCATATCCAATTTCTTCTGTGTCAAGTGGTACTGGAGTCTCCAAAAGACCGATAAGAGATTTTTTGCCAGTGCTATCTGGTTTTCCAAGTTTATAAGTCTTTGCCCGCTCTTCTTTATTGCTAATGTTAACTTTTCTTTTAAGGAAGGTCTCTTCCATTAATCTCAAAGATTCATCTGCTAAGTCTACTTCTCCGCCTTCATAAACTTTATCAACTAAGATAGAAATATCTTCTGGAATTTTTATAACTTCAGGCAAAAAGTAATCACTCATCATTAAAATATATTCGTCATAAATAGCCTTGGTCTTTTCCTCATATTCAAAATTTTCACTTGTGCCAAGGACATAAAGTCTTGGGACTTTGTAAAATTCGCTCCTCTCTATGTTGTGTCTTTGCAGTCTTCCCACTCTTTGTATAAGTAAATCTATGGGGCACAAGTCGCTTATCATTACATCAAAATCTAAATCAAGACTTTGTTCAATAACTTGAGTTCCTATTATAATTTTTCTCTTTGGTCTCTTTGTATTTTTTGAAACTAAGCTGAGTAATAAATTTTCTCTTTCAACTCTATCTGTGGCAATGAAATTGGAATGCAAAAGTTCCACAGAATCACTGCCAAATAATTTTTCACACTCTCTTGCTAGTTCTTGTGCATCCTTTACAGTATTTAAAATTATTCCAATTACGCCCTCATTTTCATAAAGCTGTGACAGTAAATTTAATAAATTTTCCTTGTCTTCTCTTATAACTTTTATCTCTTTATTTTCTATTTTCCTAAAATTATTTTGAACTTTTATCTCGTCCCCATCAGTATATGTAATCAATGGATAGGCTGTAGATAAAACTTCTTCAGGTTTTTTCACTTCCTTCCACTTGAGACCGCCACCTCTCATATAGTTTTCCACAAGTTCAAGTCTCCTTTTTTTAGGAAGAGTTGCCGATAAAATTAATACAGGAACTTTATAGGCACCCATCCACCTAAGAGCTTCCTTTAAATACTGCATCATGTAGCAATCGTAGGCATGGACCTCATCTATAACTACAACTTTTTTCGTAAAACCGAGATGCCTTAGTGCCAAGTGTTTTTGTTTTAGTGCAAGAAGTAAAAACTGGTCCACAGTTCCAATAATAAAATCGTCTAAAGCAGTTTGCTTCCTTCCAGAAAACCACTCATTAATAATTACGCTGCCTTCTTCATTTTCGGGATCCACATTTTTTGCAAGACTGGTATAATTATCGTTTAATGACGCCTTGCTGTGGGCAAGCCTAATACTTGCATTTGACTCAAGATCTCTTGATAAACTTTCAAGCCAATCTTCCACTCTTGTAAACATTCCATTTGAAGTAGCTTGAGTTGGCAGTCCAAAGAAAAGCCCACTCCTATTGGTTTTATAAATTAATTCTTCTACAGCAACAAGAGATGCCTCTGTCTTTCCAATGCCCATTGGCGCTTCCAAAATTATAAGTCCTGGCTCCTTTGTATCAGAAATTGCACCTACAAATTTTTCTTGAATTTCATTAGGAGAGTCAAAACCAAATCTATTCTTAAAAATTTCTCTTGTTTCAGAAAAATTATTAATAACTATTGGGTCGTTTTTATACCACTTGCTCCAACCTTCTATAAAACGCTGGTAACTATCATCTGGCACAAAACTTTCTATGTCAAAAAGTGGAAAATAATGTTCATTACTGCTGATCCAGTCTGCCATAATTAGAAGACCAGAAAGAAGAAAGGCTCCTTCTTGAGAAATTTTTGGAATATCTTCTATACTTTTAAACTCAGCTTCATCCATGGCATATTTAAAAATTTTTCTCTGCTCTTCGTCCCATTTTTTATGTATTTCATTTTCCTCATCTTCGTATTGGAAATAGTTTGAAGCATATGAAGATTTTTGAATGTCAATTATTCTCTTGCTGTCAATTGGCTTGCCATGGTGAGCACCAACTATGGATGCCACATCATCGCCCACTCCATACCAAGAAAGGAGACACTCTGAACCGAGAGCGTGATGACTTTTATTAGCTGATGCTCTGTCAAAATTTTTTAAGTCATAAAATCCGTTTGATTCTAATCTTTCGATTAAATAATCATCTAAATCCCTTGAATTATTGTAGCCTGGCATAGTTTGAAAGGCTGGGGAGCACTTATGTAAATCATGTGTCAAAGCCAAAAAAATAGAGAGGTTTTTTGCAATTTCCTCTCCACTAAGATCTACTGAATTAAAGCTCAAGGAATTTATGATGAAATTTTTTTGACCAAGGCTTAAATAATGCTCCCAAAGACAACAAATTACATTTTTTGTATCTTCGAGATGCTGTTTGAGAGGAAGCCATTTAAAAAGTCCACCCTTTTCTTCTTTCTTCGCCCAAAAAAATTTATTTATCATAATATTCTCCTGATAATTTTAAAATTTTTCTCTTGCTAATATAAAAAATATATTCTCTTTAATAAAATTTTACCACTTTAACATCTTATTTCAATTGAAATAAGATGTATTTTTTAATTTTTATATTAAAATTTAAAATAAAAAAACTCCCTACTTTTTTAAGTAAGGAGATCATCTTCTAAATAATATTAAAATTCACAAATTATTATTTTGCCAAGGCCTTCTATGTTAATCTTTTCTTTTTCAAGATATACTGCTGAGAATTTTTCAAATTCTTTTCCCTCTACTTTTAAGTCGGCGTCGTAATTAAAAATCACTGCGCGAGATTTTGCAAAGTATTCAAAGTTATTGATGTTAAGGGCGTACATCTTTGCGTCAAGTCCCTTTTTGTAAATCAAATTGAAGTCTCTCACATCGCCAGAGGATTTTGTCTCGTCATCGCCATTAAAAAATAAAACTTCATAGGGACCTAAGACAAATTTTTCTCCTGCTGTTTCTATATTCATGACATTATTTATTGGGGCGATGTATCTGTTAAATCCCTTGTAAGGTGTGTAGTTTGAAACTTTTTCATTGCAAGTTGCAGTGGAAATTCTAAAATCGAAGTTTTTCTCGCCAACACTTGCTCCTTCTGGATAAATAAAGACTTCTGTTGTTACTCCTGCTGACCATTTTGAATCTTTAAAGTCATCTTTTTTTATAAATTTCATTTAATCACCTAATAAATCCTTTAATTTTCCAGTAACTTTGTAGTCAACTTTTTTAAGTTCTTCTATGTTTTTGGCCCCTGAAAGCATCATTAGCATCTTAGTCTTTTCGATTAGTCCCTCAATGTATTTTAATGTGTATTCATAACCGCCGCGCACAATATAAGATAAGATTTCGCCGCTAATTGCTGTCATTGATGCTCCTGCTGCTATGCTCTTAACTATGTCCATGGAATTTTTTACGCCGCCAGCAGAAATTATATAGAGATCTTTTAGCTTTAGTCTATCTGCTTCAATTAAGGATAGGGCAGTAGGTATTCCCCAAGAAAATAAATCTGATATATCTGAGTTTGGGTCTCTAAGATTTTCTATTTCAAAAAAGTTTGTGCCGCCGTAGCCAGATATGTCCACATACCTAACGCCAATATCGTAAAGTTTTTTTACAGTCTTTGGTGACATGCCAAAGCCAACTTCTTTTACTATAACTGGCACTTCAGATTTTTTTACTATTTCTTCTACATTTTTAAGTATGCCACAAAAGTTTCTCTCGCCTTCAACCTGCACAAGTTCTTGGGCAGGATTTAGGTGGATTTGAATTGCATCGGCAGACAAAAGATCTACTGCTTTTTTTGCATCTTCAACTGTAGAAAATCCATTTAAGTTTGAAATTACAATGCCATCTTTAATTATTTCCCTTACAATTTCAAAGGATTTTCTTGAATCTTCATCTTCAAGGGCAATTGCCTGTGAGCCAACAGCCATGGGCAAATCAAATTCCTTTGCCACATTGGCAAGATTTCTATTTATTTCCTCTGAAAGATTGCTGCCACCAGTCATGGCATTAATCATAAGTGGGAAGTTTACTTTTTTATTTAAAAAATTTACGCTTGTATCAATTTCGTCGTAATCTATTTCTGGAATAGAGTCATTATACAAAAAGATATCAGAAAAAAGTGTATCGCCAACATAAGTTGTGCGAAGAAAATTTTCTATATGCTCTGTCTTTCTATATTTCCTCATTGCATCCTCCTTTAACAAGTAAATCATATCATTTTATAAATTTTTTTACAATAAGGCTTCTTTAAAAATACTTGCTCCAATTTTATCGCCGTCATGCCTGATGAAGCCATCCTTTATGTCGATAAATTCGCCCTCTGTAAGCTTTACTTTTTTCTCCTTAAAATAAGCTCTGTCTTCATGGCTTACAAAAATTGGAAGGGACTCATCCTTCTTGTAATAATTTTCATAAACCTCAGGGCTTGCCTTAAAATCGTTGGCAATGACTTCGTCTATAAATTCATAATCTGTGTGTTTTAAAATTGCATCAAAGTGGTCCCTAAGGGAATAATTTTTTGTCTCCCCCTTTTGGGTCATGGCATTGGCAATGTAGATGACATGTGCCCTTGTGTCTCTTAGGGCTTCATTTATTCCTGCTATTAAAAAATTTGGAATAATAGAAGTGTAAAGGGAGCCTGGACCAATTATAACTATGTCGGCATCTAAGATTGCCTTTAAGGCATCATCATTTGCCCTTGGATAATGAGGAATCATGCTCATTTTTTCTATTTTCGTATTTAATCTATAACACATCTTTGGAATGTAGGACTCGCCAACCACCTTGTCCTTGGAGGCAAATTCTGCAACGAGATGGGTTTCATCTAAAGTTACTGGTATGATTTTTCCTGTGACATTAAAGACGCTGCTCATTTCTATTAGAGCCCTGTCAAAAGACCCAAAAATATCTGTTAAGGCAGCTATTAAAATATTTCCCACATTTTGATTTTTTAAGGTCCCTGAATTAAATCTGTAGTTTAAAAGTTCTTTTAGGGTTTCATCAGTGTTGGATAGGGCTATTAAACATCTCCTGGCATCACCTGGCGGGAGAATATTTAATTCCTTCCTGAGGATGCCGCTGCCTCCACCATCATCGGACATGGAGACCACAGCAGAAATGTCCTTTGTGTAATTTTTTAGTCCACGCAAAATAGTGGAGATTCCCGTACCTCCACCAAGGACTGCTATCTTTTTTTCCATAAATTTTTCTCCATATCTCTGTGAGTGACATAGGTTGACTTGTATTCTTCTTTTAGAAGTCTGCCAATCTCTTCAGCAATAGTCACTGACCTATGAAAACCGCCAGTGCAACCAATGCCAATAGTCAAAACTCTCTTTTGCTCTGCCATATAATTGGGAATCAAAAATTCAAGCAAATCAATGGTCTTGTCGATAAAGGTCCTTGTCACATCCCACTTCATCACATAATTTCTGACTTCTTCAGTCTTTCCATTTAAATCTTTGAGCTCCTTGATATAAAAAGGATTTGGCAAAAATCTAACATCAAAGACAAGATCAGCATCCATTAAAATTCCGCTCTTGTATCCAAAACTTGTAACTTCAATGGCAAAATTGTCCTTCTCATCATAGGAAACAAAGGCCATAAGTTGTGTCCTCAAATTTTTTGTGGAAAGCCCACTTGTGTCAATGACAAAATCAGCATTGTCCTTTACCTTAGATAGGGTCTCTTCCTCAAACTTGTAGCCCTCAACTATGGAGGAATTCATGGGGTGAGGGCGTCTTAGCTCCTTATACCTTGCCACAATAGTTTCCATGTCGGCGTAGAGAAATAAAAGTCTCGTCTTTACATTCATTCCCTTTAAATCTTCATAACTAGAGAAAAAGGAATTGAAAAACTCGCCACTTCTTAAGTCTACAACGACAGCAACCTTGTCAAAATTTTTGCTCTTGGCATCAAGTGCCATCTCGCAAAACTTTGGAAGAAGAGCTGGTGCAAGATTGTCCATGGCATAATAGCCCAAGTCTTCAAAAACATCTAGGGCATAGGACTTGCCTGAGCCACTCATTCCAGTAATAATTATAAGTTCCATAAAATCACCAAATTAATCTCCAATAATTTTAACTTCTCTCTCTAAATTTACGCCAAACTTGTCATGGACAACCTTTTGCACAATCTCAATAGTTTCAAGGACATCTCTTGCAGTTGCCTTATTTTTATTTACAACAAAGCCGCAGTGTTTCTCGCTAATGCCTGCCCCCTTGTGAGTAAAGCCCCTAAGACCTGAGTCGTCAATTAATTTGCCGGCAAAATATCCAGTGGGTCTCTTAAAGGTAGAGCCAGCAGAAGGCATATCGAGAGGTTGCTTTTCAGCTCGTCTTCGGTCAAATTCTTCATACTTTTCTCTTATTTCATCCTTATTTCCTTGACTTAAAGAAAAAGTCGCGCCAAGGACAATTAAATCTCTCTCTTGCACAAGAGAATGTCTGTAAGAAAAATTCATATCTTGGCAGGGCACTTCTATCACTTCATAATTTTCATCTAAAAGTCTCACGCTCTTAATGACATTTTTCATTTCTCCATCATAGGCACCAGCATTCATGACAACACCGCCGCCAAGAGAACCTGGTATGCCGTGGGCAAACTCAAGCCCACTAAGAGAATTTTCCATGGCAAACTCGCTGACTTTCTTTAGGCTGGCACCTGCTCCTCCATAAATTTCTGTGTCAGAAACTTTTTTTACTTCATTTAATTTATTTTTAAGCTTAATAATAATTCCATCAAAGCCCTTGTCCCTCACAATAATATTTGTGCAATTGCCAAGGATATAAAAATTGTAATTATTTTTCTTAATTTCTTTTAAAATTTCAATGAGAGACTCCTCGTCCTTAGGTTTTATGAGAAGCTTAGCCGGTCCACCTACGCAAAAGGAAGTGTGGTTTGTCATGGGCTCGTCATAAAAAAAATCTCCCAAGTTTTCATTTATATTAAATTTCATATAACACCTCGATTTATTATTACCATAATTATATCATTAAAGGCGATAAATATTAACTTCTCTATTATTTAAAAAAATATAATAAAAAACTCCATTCTCTTAGTAAAAGAATAGAGTTTAATGTTCTTTTAAATTTAGTTTTCCTTAAAATCCACTTGTCTTAAAAACTTTTCATTGCTTTCTAAAAGTTTTTTGTAATAGTCATCATAGGCTGGGCTCATTTTTCTAATTAGTGGTAAGGCCACTTCATAATAATTATTTTTTATCATATAATTTTTTATCTTGTCCCTAATTGTTTTTAGTGGACTATTTTTATACTCATGGCTTTCCAAAAATTTTTCATAGGCTTTTATATTATTTTCATTTTCCCTTAGCCAGTCTTCAAAACTATAAGCTGCCTTGATTTTTTCACTGTTTATTTTTTCCAAGTCTTCATTTTTAAAATCACTAGTCAAATTTTCTATATAACTCTTTTCCTCTTCTGTAAAATCAATTTCGGGAAGACTGTCCAAAAAATTTACATATTCGTTAAAGGCTTCCTCTTCATCTTCTTTTAATTTTTCTTTTAAAAAGGGCTTATAAGTCATAAAGAAAGCTTGACCAAAATATCCTGGGAAAATTCTTGTAAGTTTCTCGTAAATGCTCTCTTCCTTTTCCAAAGTATTTAATTCATCAGTGATTTCTTTTAAATCATCGCCCCTAACTATTCTTTCAAGCAAATTCTTTTTATTTTTTTCTAGTTCAATTTTATAGTCTCGGTCCCTTAAAATTTTTCCAATTTCTTTGTTATTAGAATCTAAAATATTTTTAATTTCACTTATATTTAGTCCAAGTCTTCTATAAAGAGAAATTTTTATAAGTCTATTAAGGTCTTTTTCTGAATAATTTCTGTAATTATTTTCCTCAATGACTGGCGAAATTAGCTCCTTCTCTTCATAATATAAAATCGCCTTCCGCCTAAGTCCAGTAATTTTTTCCACTTCACTTCTCTTCATAATCCACCTCCACTTATAGTCTAAGCCTGCCCCTTGGGTTCAAGTCAATATAAGTTTATATAAAAAAAGATACCCCGAAGGGTATCTCAATTTCATTTTCTTATCTTCTGCCAAGTTCAGCGTCGTAGATATAAAGTCCAGCCCAGCTTTCGTTGATTCTTTCAAGTCTTTCGATAATTCCTCTGAAGTTATCTTCTTCTTCAACTTGTTCGTCAACATACCATTGTAGAAGTGAAGTTACTCTGTGGTCTTTTTCTTCTACTGAAAGTTCATAAAGATCGTTAATTCTTCTTGTAACTTCTTGTTCATGTTCATAAGCTGTCTTGAAAGTTTCTGTGAATGTTCCAAATTCAACTTCTGGCTTTTCAATTGCTTCAAGTTCTGGTCTAACATCTATTTCAAATAAAAATTGTCTTAATTTTTCTGCGTGTGCAAATTCTTCTTCGGCTTGTTTGTTAAAGAAGTGAGCGAATCCGTCCATTCCCTTATCTTTTACATAGTTTGCCATTGAATAATAAATATATCCTGAAGACACTTCAAAATTGTATTGTTCGTTTAATCCCTTTATTAATTTACTTTCCATAATAAAAAACCTCCTGTGATTTTATTTATAAATTTACTAAGCTATGAGCTTTGTTTCTCATAATTCTATGTTACCCGTAAAATTATTTTTAAAACAATTAATTTGAAATCCCTAAATTATCTATTGAAATTTCTATATTATCCATGAACTTAAACTCAATTTTATTTATTTCATCTAAATTTAAGTCCTTATTTTTATTTTTGAAATCTTCCAGGGGAATTAAAACTGTCTGTGGCACAAACCTGTCTACAAAATCATCAGTTAGATAGTCAGTCTTGTAGATAAAAGCTTTTGTCATGGGACTTAAAATTTTATACATGGATGCATTTAATGAGGCTGCATTGCCCCAAGTGTCTTGAATTTCTATTCTTACTGCATCTCTTTTATCCTCATAAGTTAAATTTTCCATGTCAAATTGCAAAAACTTTCCACTTGGAATTTTTTCCGTCAACCTAATTCCGTAGGTCGAATCTTTTTTCCCCTTCATAAAAACTGCTGTTGTATTTGAGTCGCTTTCGCCATAGTCGTGGCTGTCTTCATAAATTTCATTTAAGCCATTAAAATTTATTATTCCGCCTTCAACTGATGTTGTTGTCAAATCGTAGTCTTCTTCAAAATCTGCAATTTTATAAAAGCTTGAGTCCATATATCTAGAGTAGTAATTAGTCTTTGGAAGGTCCTCATAATTATTTGGTCCCTCCCTAAAAATTTCTCTGTTGTAAGTTTTTCCAAAGGCATTTTCCAAAAAGTTTAAGCTGTAAATTGATAAAATTTCCCTTTGGTCATCTCCATCAAGTAGCTCTTTTCTATTTAGGAAAAATCCCTCTGCTGGGTCTAAGTCGAAGTCGCCCCAAAGTGAATTGAAGTTTCCATGATTGCCATAGGCAAAATAAAGAGCTGCCTTAAAATTGTCCCTCTCTCCAGAAAAAATTACATTGTCATAGAGGAGCATGCCCTCGAAGCCATCAACATCGCCGTCGTTACTGCCGCCAATTGCGAGGTAATCTACATCTCTTAAAATTATACTCTTGTCTGAAGGCTCATATTGGTCGTAAGTCGGTGCAACAGTTATTATTCCCTTGATGTTAAACTTGTATTGGTGAGAAATGTTTCCATCGTCGGGATGAAGGTTTAGCTGGTTAAAATTATAGGCAATGGCTGCTGCTTCTCCGCCACGAGAGTGACCAAGGAGAGCTATGTTTTCTGGGTCGAATTTGTTGTAAAGTTCGCTATCTTTAACCTTATTTCTTGATAAAATATTTTTTATATTTTCAAGTAAGAGGACTGCCCTGGCGTCATTTTCATTTGAAAGGCCAAACTTAAAAAATCCATTTAACATATTTTCATCAACTGAAACCATGGCAATACCCCTCTTGGCAAGGTAGTTGCCTAGGTAGTCGTAGCCCAAATAATTTTTTGTTGTAAATCTGTGGTTGCCATGAAGGACAAATAAAACTGGAGCCCTGTCCAAGTCCTTTGGTGCATAAACCCTTCCCTTGACCTCTGTCTCCCTTAGGGTCTTTCCGAAAAATTTGTCCCTAACTTTTTTTGTCCTGCCCCTGTATCTTACAAAGTCCGATAGGTCCACTGACTTTCCCCTATAGTCAATTACTTCTACTTCATACTTTTCTGGCTTTGAGGCAATTTTATTTTTTTCCACGCCTAAATCATAAATTTCTCCACTGTCAAAGCCTGGGAAGACCATAAAATAAATTGAAGCCCCAAGGATAATTGTGGTCGGAAGTAAAAATATCAGTGCCTTTTTCTTTTTATTTTTTGCAAAGGAAATTAAGGACTTTGCAAAGGCGACTATGACAATAAAAGCTAGTCCTATAAAAATTATTTCAAAATAATCTATGTCCACATAATAAAGGCATTCATCATAAAAATATTTTATTCCATAGATGAGTAGGGCGTAGATGGCTAAATTTTTTGTCCTAATTCTCTTTAAGAGTAGAAAGACAAATTTAAGCAAAAAGCCTGCCATAATATAAAAAATAAAAAATAGAAGGGCAAAAATTATGAAGGCTAGAATTTTTGGCAGCTTAAAATCTTCTATGTAATAATAAAAAAATGTGGCAGAAAATAAAGACATTATCGCCACAATTATATAGGAAAAACCACTTGCCCTTCCAAAATGTTTTTTGAAAAAACTATTTATTTTGTTTGATATTTTTATTAAAAAATTATTTATTTTCATAATAAGGGGATAAGCCCAAACTTATCCCTAATCCCTCTCTAATTCTACAAGTTCACTTTCGTCGTACTCTTCAACATTAAGTGACTTGGATTCATTTATAAAAGTTTTGTTAAACTCGCGAGTTCTCTTTATTTCATCAAGTTCAAGATAGACAATTTCCTTTTCGTCATCCACTTCATACATTACCTTTACAAGCTCTTGTATTGTGTAAGTTGAGACAACTGTTGCCTTGCCCCTATCTGTCCTTACAATTTCGCCTTCTCTTGGCATTTTCTTGTTGATGCATTCGTAGCCATCTTGTTCATATTTTAAACAGCACATAAGTCTGCCACAGATGCCAGAAATTTTTGTAGGGTTTAAGCTAAGGTTTTGGTCCTTTGCCATTTTTATTGACACAGGAGAAAATTCACTTAAAAATGTGGAGCAACAAGTTGGTCTGCCGCAGCAGCCTAGACCTCCAACAAACTTTGCTTGGTCGCGAACTCCAATTTGTCTAAGCTCAATTCTTGTCTTAAAAATTGAGGCAAGATCTCTTACCAATTCTCTAAAGTCAACTCTTCCATCAGCTGTGAAGTAAAATAATAATTTTGAGCGGTCAAAAGTGTACTCACATGAAATTAATTTCATGTCCAGACCATGCTCTTCCACCTTTTGCTCACAAATTATAATTGCTTCCTTGGCCTTATTTCTATTTTCCACATTGATATTTTTATCTTCTTGGTTGGCAAGACGAATAACAGGCTTTAATTCACCCTTAATACTTTCTTCATCTATTTCCTTTAAAAGTTCCACTGCGCCAAACTCAAGTCCACGCACAGTTTCCACTATTACATAATCTCCAATTTTTATATCTATATCAACGGGATCAAAATAATAGATTTTGCCAGTTCTCTTGAACCTAATTCCAGCTATTTCTATCATCTAACTCCCCCTAATTCCATTAAAAGTGTTTCTACATTTAAATCAAAATTTATATTTTTTTCATTGCGAACAAGGGCATTTATAATTGCATCGTAGGATTTTATAGCCCTATCCACACTTATATTTTCTAATTTTAACAAGTCAATTTTATCTGTATTTACAATTTTTTCTTCTCTGCCGCTTTTCAAATAGATTAAATCCAAATACCAAGTCAACATAAAATTTAGAATCTCTGCAAAGTCTTCTCGATTGTCCTTAAAAAAAGTAAATTCATCAAAAATAAATTCAGTATTTCTAATAATTTTATCAAGAACCTTTATTAGGTCCTCTCTCCTTGACAAAAGTTCTGGGTCTTCAGAATATTTAAGGGCAAGGCTGACATTTCCATTGGAAAGGCGAGAAAAAAGCCTTGCATTTTTTTCTGTAATATTTTTCTTCTTTAAAAAATCTTCTATTCTATCTCCAGTGACATCAGAAAATTTTAAAACCCTGCACCTGGAAATAATTGTTGGAAGAATTTTTTTCATGGTACTTGAAATTAAAATTAAAATCAAGTAGTCCATGGGCTCTTCCAAGGTTTTCAAAAGTGCATTTTGCCCCTCCACTGTAACCTTGTCGAAGTCGTCAATAATTACAATTTTGTGGCTGCCATTGTAGGGCTTGGAAAAAGAATTTTCAATAATTTCTTCTATCTCTTCTTTTTTTATATTGCCCTGGTTTTTAACAATATAAAGATCGGCGTCTTCATAGTCATCTATGCCACTAAAAAATCTAAGAGCCTCGCTGTCATCTTTTAAAATAGCCCTGGCAAAGTTTTTTGCGTGAGAAAATTTGCCAATGCCTCTTGAACCACAAAAAAGATAGGCGTGGCTGTAAGACTTGTTGACTAAATCCCCTTCAAAACTGTTTATAATTTCTCTATTTTCTAAAAACATTAAATTCTCTTAGACTCTTCCAAGTCAACTACAAAAATTGTGGCCCCAGAAACCTTAAAGTCTCCCTTTTCTATATGAATATCTTCAGGCTCAGTTAGTTCCTTAAATATCTCATAAATTTTATCAAGCTCACTTTCTTCGCAGCCCAATAAAAGTGTTGTGTTTCCTGATTTGAAAAAACCGCCCGTAGAAGAAAGTCTTGTAACATATATATCTTCGTCTAAAAATCTATCAATTATTGCATCTGTGTACTTTTCTTGCACTATTGCTATCATCATTTTCGTATTCATAATATCACCTAAAACTTTTTAAAATCAAATACATCTATGACAAAAATTGTCGCTCCACCAACTTTTACAGTAATTGGCACAGGAATCATGGCTTGACCAGGAATATTTATGGGCTGAATAGTTCTCTTAACTTCTCTAGTCCTTGAGTTTTCTTCCAAAATTGCCATAAACCTGTCCTTTTCTTCATCTTCAATACCTGAAAGAAGTGTGACATTTCCCGCTTTCAAAAATCCACCAGTGGAACTTATTTTTGTAACTTTAAAATCGTTTTTGTTGAGGATTTTTACTAAATTATCGCTATCCTCGTCTTGAACTATTGCGATTATAAGTTTCACACAATCATCCTTTCTTTGAGAACTTTCATGCAGTCGCAAAAAACTTCTTCAATGCTTTTATTTACATCTATAAAATAATAGTTGTCTTCTTTTCCTAAATTGTTGTAGTAGTCGCGAACTTTTTTGTGAAATTCGTCAGGCTCTCTTTCAAGTCTGTCGTAAGAAGACTGGTCCTTCCTGTGTAGAGTAACTCCACTGCTCCTAAAGATAAATACCACATCTGGCTTTAGCTTTCCCGTTGCAAAATTATTTATGGAAAGAATGTCGTCTAGGTCTTGTCCCCTGGCATAGCCTTGGTAGGCAAGAGAGGAAAGGACATACCTTTCGCAGAGAACTATGGCTCCCTCCTCTAGGGCGGGAATTATTTTTTCGTAAGTATGTTGAGCCCTGGATGCAGAATATAAAAGGGCTTCTGTCCTCATATCCATTTCCCTTAAATCTTTATCAAGAATAAGATCTCTAATTTTTTCAGAAATTCTTGTGCCGCCAGGCTCTCTAGTCTTTATAGTTTTTTTATTATTCTTTAAAAGCTCTTCATAAACTAAATTGCAAATTGTTGATTTTCCAGACCCATCAGGTCCTTCAAATGTAATAAATGCACTCATTTAACTACCTCAATTTTATCTTCACAAAGTCCAATTACTTCTATTCCTTCACTTAAAAATCTGTCAATATTTTCTATCATTTTATCATCAATAATTTCGCCAAAAGTCACAAGTGGCACTCCTGGTGGATAGGCTCCAATAATTTCCTTGGAAATCCTGCCAGAGACATCTCTATAAGAAATATATTCTCCCTGACATAAGTTGGCTTCTCTTGGAGTCATTGCCATCTTTGGAATTTCAAATTTAAAGGGCAAGATTTTCTTATAATCGCAATTATCATAGGATAAAATTGCGTCCCTTAACTTTTCTATTTCTTCTTTAGTATTTATTGGTGAAATTATGGCAAGAGCGTAGTAGAGATCTCCCATCTCAAGCCTTATATTTTTATTTTTTAAAAAATCTTCCACAATTTCTTCGCCACTCATGCCCCCAATTCTAAATAAAAATTTCATGGGGTCATTGGCTACTATAGACTCGTGACTTAAATCTATCTTATAATTTATGGCTCTCTTTAAATTTTCAAGGTCTCTAGTCCTCTTTTCAAGCTCGCTTCTTCCCACTTCATCCATATATTTTAAGCCAGCCTCAATGGAAAGCATGAATAAGTAGGAGGGCGATGTGGAATTATAAATATTTACATATTTTAAAAGTTCTTGGTGAGAAAATCTATCTGTCCCCCTGTGAATTAGAGCAGTCTGTGTCAGTGATGGAATCATCTTGTGAGTTGAATTTATAACTAAGTCCGCACCTGCATCTAGGGCTGAATATTTTTTTAAATCTGAAAAATAAAGGTGGGCGCCATGAGCTTCATCAACTATGACTCCTATGTCCTTGTCGTGAAGAATTTTTACAAGTTCTTTTAACCTTAAAATTCCGCCAAAATAATTTGGGCTAACTAGGACGCAGGCTGCAATATTATTATTTTCTATTTTATCAAGAAGTTCTTCTTCATCAATGCCAAAATACATGGCGCGATCTTCGTCATAAATTGTATTTAAGTAAATCGGCTCTAAATCATTTAAGAGAAGGGCATTATATATGGACTTATGGGCATTTCTCTGAATTAAAATTTTATCCTTTGGCCTTGTCGCCATGGCTATGGCAATGTGTAGCGCTCCTGTTGATCCATTTGTCGTTATAAAGGACTCCCTTGAGCCAAATAATTTTTTTATCTCTCTGTGTAGGTCCTCTATTGCTCCCCTTGGTTTTAAAAGATTATCTGTGCCTAAAATTTCCGTCAAATCATTTTTTATGTCCAAGTCAAAAAATTCCTTGCCCTTGTGACCTGGCATGCCAAAAGAAATTAAATTTTTTACTTTGTCCACTTCATTTTTTAAGGGGGTCTTCATCTTTTCTCCTCAACTTCCTTTAATTATACTATAATTTAGAGGCATTTAAAAGTTAGCCCTTTTTATAAAAATCTCCCTTTATGGAAACTTCGCCACTGGAAAGAGTTAGCCTTTCGCTGCCAGTGTCTACAATTAAATTGCCCTTGTCGTTAATGTCCACTCCCTTGGCAGAATATTTTTTGCCATTTAATACAAAGGAAAGGTCCCTTCCAATTACTAGGGAGTGTTTTTTGTAGTAGTCAATTATTTCCTTATCACTTTTTACATAATTATTTTCGTAAAAGGCATTTAAGACACAGGCTAAAATTTCATTCCTTATGACATCAGTACCAATGTAACCTGCAATGTCCTTTAAATCTTTGAAGCTGTCGTCCCTTGGCTCGTTAACATTTATACCTATGCCCACTATGACAGACTTTACGCTTCTGGACTCAAAGTCTGCATCAAGTTCAGATAAAATTCCACAAATTTTTTTGCCCTTTAAAAACAAATCATTTACCCATTTTATCTCTGCTTGCTTATCTGTAGACTCCTTAATTCCCTCTGCAACGGCTACGGCTGCCTTAACTGTAGTTAAGTCAAAGTAAGAAAAATCGTAGGAGTCCTTGGGGTGAAGGATTATGCTAAAGTAAACTCCGCTGCCCTTAGGTGATGTGAAGCTCTTGCCAGTTCTGCCTCGTCCACCCTTTTGCATGTCAGCTACAATTACAGTAAAATCCTTGACGTCACTAGAATAAAGTCTCCTCTTCGCTTCTGTGTTTGTGGAGTCAATTTCGTCATAAATAACTATATCAATGTCCTTTAATTCATCTCGAAGACCCTTTCTTATGCCTTCGTCAGATAATTTGTCGTCACTTTCTACAAGTTTGTAGCCCAACTTTGTCTGTGATTCAATTTGAAATCCACTTTCCTTTAAAGAATTAATAGCCTTCCAAATTGCAGTTCTTGAAATATTTAATCTTTCTGCCAACTCTTGACCAGAAATATAATTTGCCCTATTTCTTTCTAATTCTCTTAATACAATATCCTTTGTTTTCAATATATCACCTTATTCTTGACATTTTTGTAAATCTACTGTAAAATAATTTTCTAGGCTATGGAGAGATGTCCGAGAGGCTGAAGGAGCCCGCCTGGAAAGCGAGTATACATGAAAATGTATCGGGGGTTCGAATCCCCCTCTCTCCGCCATCGCCATGCTAAGCGGGAAATTAGCGATGTCCTGTACCTGCGATTCGCTACAGCAGGGCTGAATTCCCATTCGAGGACTTTAATTTTGCAGTCTGCCCCTTATAAGTGGTGTTGATGATTGGGTCCTGCGCAACAGAAACTTATGAACCGTGTCAGGTCTTGATCGAAGCAGCACTAAGTAAGATCTTTTGTGTGCCGCAAGGGTCGCCTGGTTTGAGCTAACTGTAAGGGTAACGTGTGAGGTTAACTTTCGACAATGGGTGCATGGCTACATATTAGTCCCATTTATTTGGGACTTTTTTTATTGCCCTTTTTTAAAAAATTGGAGACATTTAAAAGTTCTCCATCCTTTAAAACTTTCTTTTCCCTCAAGTATTTTTCTGCCCTGGAATAAAATCCCCTCTTTGAGCCAGTCACATAAAAATAATCTCTTATGTAATTTTCCTTTTTGTAGTCATAGTCTTCTAAAATGGCATCAGTATTCGAAAAGATTTCAATATTACTAGACTTATCAGCAAAATATTTTTTGAAAAAATCTTTTTTTAGATGAAGACCACTAGAAGCCAAAAAGATTAAATCGTACTTCCTAAAATCTTCGTCAGAAAAGTATTCATTAGAGATCAACTTTACTATTTCATCAGCAAGACCATCGTTACAAGCATTAATAAGTAGGGGCAGGCTCAAGTACGATACAGAAGAATCTGTGAAGCCTCCTAAAGTTTTTTCAGCTGAAGTAAGCTCTGTCCCTAGGCACAAAATTCTCTTATCCTTTAAATGTTTCTTAAGGGCTTTTTCTCCAAAGTCTGCCCTCTCATCATCCTTAAAATAATTTATGGCATCAAAGTCCATGACATAAATCTTTTTATCTTTTTTAAAAAATTTTTGTAAAAATTCTATTCTTGCGTTTACAGCTTCCCTCTTGTAGAGTCCATAGTATTCAAACCTGTCGTCAACATAATAATTTAAATAATCTCTATGGGCTTCATAAAGTCCAACTATGCCAGGACCTGTGTCAAAAACTGTCAAAGCCTTCACCTACTCTCACTTTATATGTATACTTATAAATTTCCTTAAAATAATCATAAGCCTCTTGCAAGGATTTTTCATCTGCAAAGATGCCAAAAATTGTGGCGCCACTTCCGCTCATAAGAGGAGCCGAATTAAAGGCTCTTAATTTATTTTTTATATCCAATAAATCTGGGTGCAAAGAAAAAACTACATCTTCCATTTTATTTCTAAGATAAAAGTTTAATTTTTCTATGTCTAGATCATAAAGGCCTTCTAAAATTTTAGAAAAATCAATTCTTTCATGATCAATTTTTATTTTTTGGTAGACCTCCTTAGTGGAGACGCCGTAGCCGGGGTTTATGATTAAAACATGATCAAGCTCTATTGGGTCTACTCCTTCTAATATGTCTCCTATTCCCTTTGCAATTTTACTTCCGCCAGTCATCATATATGTAAAATCTGCTCCAAGACCCCCTGCCATCTCAATTAGTTCAGCTCTTGGAATATTTATCTTGTAAAGGTCATTTAAGGCGTAAAGGCAAGCTGCTCCATTGGAAGTTCCCCCAGCAAGACCTGCTGCAATGGGAATTTTCTTTTTAATTTCAACTTTAAATGGCAGGTCATAGCCCACTTTTTCTTTTAAAAGTTCATAGGCCTTATAAATTAAATTGCTTTTTAAGTCAAAGGAAAATTCTGGTATTATTTCTAATCTCTCGCTTTTAGAAAAAATCATCTCGTCACATAAATCTGTCATGACCATTAAGGTTTTTATGTCGTGGTATCCATTTTCTCTCTTGCCTGTGACATCGAGAGATAAGTTTAACTTGGCATGAGCATTTTTTTTAATCATAATACACCTCAAGTTAATTATAATTCATAATTTATTATTTTGCATCATTGTAAACCCCAGATTTTATATTGATAATAATTTTAATAAAATTTAAATTTGGGCAAAAAAATAAGCTGCCTAAGCAGCTCTTATTTTATGAAATCATCTTTGCATCTTTATAACTTACATCTTCATCTAAAACTGTAACTTTTACAGTAGAAGTAAGTACATCAGAGTAAGTGTATGATGCAGTTACAAGTTCTTCTCCGTTAAAAACTTCAAGTACAAAAAGACTTGGATAAATTGCCTTTAAAACTCCCTTGCGAGTGACAATTTTTTTTCTGCCTTTATTGGCCTTTACAATAACTTTTTTCCCTATATGATTCTCAAGCTCTTTCTTGATTAATTGCATTTGATTCATTCCATATCAATTCCTTCCAAAGACTTTTAATACTCGTTAATTATACTATAAAAATGGATTCCTGTCAAATAAATCTATAATTTTACTCCATAAATTTTTCTTTGTCAATAAATTTTATGCTTAATTTTTAAAATATTTTTAATTATTTTTAATTTTTCTCACAATTATTTTTATAATAAAATTTTTTGGTCTGATTTTTTATTTTTTTCCCTTAAAAAGCTCTAAGAACTTGCATTTTGTGAAATAAGGGTGGATTTTTCAAGACAACTATTGTATAATTATGTATTGTTATTGAGTGGATTGGAGGTATTGATGCAAAAAAAGAAAAAAGTCATTCTCGGAATGAGTGGCGGCGTAGATTCATCTGTGTCTGCAATTCTCTTAAAGGAAGCCGGCTACGATGTCACAGCTGTTTTCATGAGAAACTGGGCTGAAGATGACGGAGCTTGCACTGCAAGAGAAGATTACATTGATGTGGTCTCTGTCTGTTCACAACTTGACATAAAATATTTTACTGTCAATTTCGAAAAGGAATATAGGGATAGAGTTTTTTCTTACTTCTTAAGTGAATACAAAAAAGGCAGAACTCCCAATCCAGATGTGATGTGCAATACTGAAATTAAATTCAAGGCCTTCCTTGACTATGCAATGGATTTTTATGCTGATTATATTGCAATGGGTCATTATGCCAGGACAAAAAATGTCAATGGAAAAACCTATCTTTTAAAGGGCGCCGATCTTAATAAAGACCAGTCTTATTTTTTGTCCAGAGTTAAATCAGAGGCACTTGCAAAAACTCTCTTCCCCGTTGGCGATTTGACCAAGGATGAAGTGAGAGCTATCGCCAAAAAATACAAGCTCTCTACTGCTTCAAAAAAGGATTCTACTGGAATCTGTTTTATTGGCGAAAGAGATTTCAATGAATTTTTAGACCAATTTCTCTTTACTAAGCCTGGAAAAATTGTGGACGAAAAGGGCAAGGTAATTGGAGAGCATTCAGGTCTTATGCACTACACCATAGGTCAAAGGCGAGGAATAGGCATTGGCGGAGTTGGCAGTGGCGAGCCCTTCTTCGTATATGATAAGGATTTGAAAAACAATCTTTTGCTTGTGGCTCAAGGAATTAATAATCCCATCCTTTATAGAGATGAATTTGAAGTTGAAGATATTTTTTGGATTACAGAAAATCCTTCTCTTCCCCTAGATTTATCTGTTAAAATAAGATATAGGGCAAAGGATGAAGATGCAAGGCTAGAAAATGATAAGGGTAAATATGTTGTTAAACTGAAAAAACCACTTAAGGGCGTAACGCCTGGTCAAGTTTGTGTTTTTTATCAAGGCGATGTATGTCTTGGTTCAGGTATTATAAAATAAATTTTGGAGGTATATATGAAATTACTTTTAAACAAAAGAGAAGCTAAGGGTAAAAACAAAGTTGATAAACTTAGAGCTAATGGTGAAGTTCCTGGAGTTCTTTACTCAAAGGGACAAGAAGCAAAATTACTTTATGGTCTAGAAAAAGATTTATTAAAGGCTTTTTCTGACGAAGGATATTCAAACATTTTTGAAATCGAAGTTGACGGAGAAACTATTTCCGTACTTTTCAAAGAAGTTCAAATGCACCACATTAAAAATGCAATGGTTCACTTTGACTTATATGAAGTTGATATGAACTCTGAACTTACTGTTGAAGTGCCAGTAGTTCTTGAAGGTAGAGACGAAGTTAAGGTTCAACCATCTTCATTAATCCAAGTATTAAACGAAGTTGAAGTTACTTGTCTTCCAAAATATCTTCCATCTGAAGCTGTTGTAAATGTTGTTGACATGCAAATTGGCGATGTAGTAACTGTTGCTGACCTAGATATCTTCGGCGACGAAAACATCAAGATTGACATGGATGCTGAAGAAACTGTTGCAACTCTTGTTGAACCAACAGAAGAAAAAGAACCAGAAGAAGGAGCAGAAGAAGTTTCTGCAGAAGTTCCTACTGTTTCTGAAACTGAAGCAAAAGAAGAAACTGAAGAATAATTTGTATTTAAAAAATATTTAAGGGCTCCAAGAGCCCTTATTTTTTTACAAATTTTTATTTTTATTTTATCTTTTAATTTTTGTTTCTTAAAAATTATTATCCAATAAATTTTAAAGAAAATTTAAAACTCCCCTGGGGTCTTCTGCTATATTTTCTGTGTATCTTTCAAGCATTTCTCTCGATCCTGTGCCACACAAGACGCCAAGCTTTAGGGTGTCCTTGCCAAAAATCATGTCAACCTTTGAGTCGCCAACAATAATAATTTCCTGGTCCCTTAGAGAATATTTTTTCTTAAAAATTTCTAGGCTCTCTGTGGCTGGTTTCTTTTCATATAAATCTGCTGCTGCATAAAAATCTATAAAGCTATCTAATTTTAAGTATTCCATAGAATATTTTGCCTGCCTATAATTATCTGAAGTGAAAAGTCCTATAATTATGCCCCTATTTTTAAGGTCCGTAAATAAACTTTTAAGGTCGCAAGTTTCTTTTATTTCATTATTATTTTCCTTTAAAAATTCTAGGAGGAAGTCGTCTATATCTTTATAGATTTCCTCTGGGCTTTCATCCATAAATTCAGAAAAAATAAGTGCCAAGTCCTCCACAGTCTCCGATGACAAGATGGAGTTTTCCTCCACTTCATTATTTTCCTTTACGCCAATTTTTTTAAATAATTTTTTCTTGGCATCATGGTTTAAATTTTTTTTACTTAAATATTTTACAATTGAGTCCACCCAAATATCTGAAAATTTCAGTAGAGTTCCATCTTTGTCAAATAAAATTGCCTTAATCATAGTAGGTCTTTAAGTTCCTTCCAAGTTTTTATTTTTTTCTGGCTTTTGTCCAAATTGTAGAAGTGCGGATTGGTAAATCCGTAGAGCTCTCCGTCTTCACACCTCACATTTGCCCTGACATAGTGATAATTTTCGTCAAAATTTAATTTAACCTGCAAACTATTTTCGCAAGCCCTATAAACTTCGCCATCTACTATTAATTCTATATGAAGTTTTTTGCCGTGAAAAGTATTTTCTTTTAAGTTCATGGAAAATTCACTGTCCCCAATTTTTTTAAGGTCAAGTAAATTTTCGCGAGAGACAGAAATTTTCCCTGCCAGCATGGCTTTTTTTATTTCATCCTTGGAAAGATTTTTTGCAAAAACAAAGGTCTCTGGATCTCCAAGTAAAGATGGATAGTCTGAATTTTCGTATTTTTCATAAGGGTAGAGGTGAGAGTCGCTGCCGCCAAGTCCATAGACCACATAACCATTTTGAAGGAGGATGTCCCATGCCCTTAGGGCCTTTTCCATGGCATCAAGGGAAGTCATGTAAGTTGGGTCATTTATTATTTCCATAAATTTTAAATCCCTTAATTCATATTCGCCAACTAAAAATTCATAGGTATCCATAAAGGGGTGGTTGATGGAATAAATTTTTCCCCTTAATTCTCTTAAAACTTCTAGCATCCAGTCTTTTGTATTAAGTCCCTTAACTGAATGTTTTTCAAAAACTGATTCATTTGTGAAAAATAAATTTACATGGCCAAACTTCGATGTGATTTCTGTGCCTTCAATAATCAATAAATCTGTGTCAGGAAATTTCGTCTGATTAAAATTGTGGTCCGTTGGAGAAAAAAAGTCTAGTCCCCTCTTCTTTGCAACTTCAATATTTTCTTCTGGCGATAATTTTCCATCTGAGTAAAGGGTGTGAGTGTGAAAGTCTCCAGCGTACCAGCTTTCTTTCTTGCACTTGACCTCATCTTTTTCTATGTCCACTTCTCCCTTAGAGTCTATAGGACTTTTTGCCTCTTCAATTTTTAAGAGGACATCTCCACTTTTGTAAAGAAGATAAGCTATCCTATAGTCGCCATCTTCTAAATTTTTAAAGCCATTGGATGACTTTTCCATATCCACTGCCATAAATCTTTCTGCATCTCTATTTGCAGTGATGCTGCCCACAATTTTATCTTCCCTATAGACAAAGAGACTTATAAAAAAACTTTCTCCACTTATGGAAAATCTTAGGGAGTTTTCCCTTAAATCCTTTAAATTTATTTTTAAATTAATTTCATTAAAGCCATCTTTTAAATTTTCTATAATATTTTTCATATTTCTCCTTAAAAAAAGCTCTGGGCATAACCCAAAGCTTGCTTTTAAAAATTTTTCTTACTTGTTTATTTCGTCAAGGGCTGCTTGGGCAGTCTTAGCTGCTTCGTCAAGGGCAGTCTTTGCATCTACATTTTGAAGTTCAACCTTATCTGCTGCAATGGAAAGTGCATCTGTAATTTTTCCATCTGTTGGGTCTATAAAGGCAGGTGATGCCTGCATTGCTTGTTCATAAGGAACTCCTGCGTAAGGATTTTCTTCTATGAATTTTTTGTATTCAGCAACATCTGCTGCAGATTTTCTTACTGGAATGTAGCCAATTTTTTCTGACCACTTAGCAGAAACTTCTGGGCTTGTAAAGTAGGCTATCCATTCATAGGCAGCCCTTTGTTGTTCTTCGCTTGCTGCTGCAGGAACAAGTAGTGAGTGAGCATTTGCCACTGGCTTTCCTGGGTTGCCATTTAGTCCTGGTTGTGGAAGAGAAGAAATTTTTGTAAAGTCAAGGTCTCCCTTGTCTCCTGATGAACCAGTGTAGGACATTGCGTCGCCATTCATTACATTGTCAATAGTTCTGTACCAGTATTCCCAGCCTTGTCCACCAGATTCGATTTTTGTAGTTTTGTTGTCAAAAATTTCTTGTCTGACAAAGTTCCAGGAATCAACCCATTCCTTACTGTTGATTAAAACTTTTTTGCCATCATCAGATAAAATTTTGCCACCATTAGATAGGGCAATATCCATTAAGTTTTCGTGGTTATACATTACAAGGTGTCCCCACTTTGCTATGCCCTTGTCTTGGATTTCCTTTGAATATTTAAAAGTATTTTCCCAAGTGCTGTAGACTTCCTTTGGATCAAGGCCTGCCTTTTCAAGTAAGTCCTTTCTGTAATAAATAACTTGAGTTGTGCCATAAGCTGGGAAGCCATAAACCTTGTCGTCAACAATGGCTGGTTTCATAAATACATCAAGGTAATCGTCAAGAGGAGTTCTGTCATCCATGTACTTTGTCAAATCTGCAAGCATGCCATCCTTAACTCTAAGTTCAATGTTTGAGCCGATGTAAACTGCTGGTGGTTCTTTAGCTGCAATAGCTGCTTGAACTTTTTGGAAAGTTTCATTGTAGTCAGCTTGTTGAACGCCAACAACCTTTACCTTGTCTTGTGATTCGTTAAATTCCTTAATAATTTCTTCCATAGTTTCGCCAGCAACTGAACCAAGTCCATACCAAAATTGAATTTCAGTTTTTCCCTTGGAGTCTGCTGTCTTTTCTTCTGTCTTCATTGCATCTTTTGCAGAACTAGAGCAGCCTGTCAAAAGCATAAGTCCACATAGCATAAGTAATGCTGTTTTGAATAGTTTTTTCATTTTTTCTCCTTTAAATTTTTTATGTTAATTAATATTAACCCTTAATACCGCTATCAGAAATTCCCTTTATAAACCACTTTTGTAAAACAATAAATAGAATTAAAAGGGGAAGAACTGATATAGTGTTGCCCGCCATTAAAAGGGGCAAGTTTTCTCCAAAATTTCCCTGTGAGGTAAAAAATTTATTTAAACCCACGCTTATTAAATACTTTGATTTTGAATTTGTAATAAGTGAAGGCCACATATAGTTGTTGTACATGGTCACAAATTGGATCAGTGCATTTGTAAGTATTGTAGATTTTGAAATTGGAAGGACAACCTTTAAAAGTATGTCCAAGTCACTTGCACCGTCCATTTCCGCTGCCTCTATTAACTCCTTTGGCACTGCCTTAAAGGTATTGTAGAGCATATAAATTGTAATAACTGCCACTGCATTGGAAATAATAATCCCAGATAGGGTGTCGATTAAATTTAATTTTGCAATTATTACATAGCTTGGCACATAGGTTGTGGCAGCTGGCAGCATATAAGTTAAAAGTATTCCCTTAAACATAAGTCCTCTCAGTTTAAAGGAAAATCTGTACATGCCATAGGCGAGCAAGACTCCAGTTACAATTTGAAGAATTACTATTACAATTGATGTGACAATTGAATTTATGATGTATAAATCAAAGGGGGCTAAATTTAAGGCTCCCATAAAATTTCTAAAATCTAAAAAATCTGGCATAAAGCTAAGAGGCTTGCGCATAATTGATTCTGTAGTCTTAAAAGAATTTGAAATCATCCACATAAGTGGGAAAAAAGTAATTATTGATAAAATTATGAGGACCAGGTGCCTTCCTATTTTTTTCATCATGACTGAACCTTCTTTCTCATAAAAATCATAAGAAGCGATAGAATTGCCGTTATTATTACTATAATAAGTGACACTGCACTTGCCTTGCCCATGTTAAACTCTTCAAAGGCCATTTGGTAAAACAAGTAGAGTAGTGTCCTTGTTGAGCCTGCAGGCCCCCCTCTTGTGAGAACTGAAAACTGGTCATAGGCTTGAATGGATGTTATTAAATTCATAATTAGTAGAAAGTAAGTTGTCCCCTTTGTCATGGGAAAGTAAATATATTTTATTTTTTCAAAAATATTTATGCCTTCAAGTTCTCCCACTTCAAATAAACTTTTTGGGATCTTGCTCATGGCATCGGTGTAAAATAACATCGCCCAGCCAGAATTTTTCCAAATAGTTACCATAATTACTGCTAGCATGGCTGTGTTTTCCTTGGACAACCAATCAGGTCCATTTATGCCAATAGTGGCGAGGCACCTATTTATGAGGCCAACATCGCCTCTTAACATCCAAGACCAGACAATTGACATGGCAACCATGGGAGTTACCCAGGGTGAAAACAAAAAGCCCTGATAAATTAACTTTCCCCTAAATTTCCCCTGCAAGAAGAGGGCAAATACAAAGCCAAAAAATAGAACAGGCACTACTGTGCCAAGACCAAAGACAAGAGTGTTCTTTAAAGCCTGCCAAAAAAAATCATCTTGCAAGATGTACTTGTAATTTTCAACTCCCACTAGGTCAAAGTTGGGGCTCACATAATTCCAGTTGGTAAAGGAAATTAAAAAAGATGCAAGCATTGGCAGAAACCAAAAAATTATAAGTGGAGCCAAGGGAAGGAAAAAATAAATAAAAAATTCTTTAGGTCCAAGCCTTCTCTCATAGGATTTTCTTGCCCTAGTCTTCATAGCTTTCACCTATAAAAATCCGATCTCCACTATCCCTGTCAAAGAAATAAGTTTTTTCTCTTGGGATTTTTACAAAGAGTTCACCCTTGTCACTTGGATTTTTTTCAAGATCGCACTTTAAAATTATTTTATTGCCAAATAATTTGCCAGAGATATTGTAGTCAGACCCCAAAAGTTCTATTAAATTGACGCTAAAGGGCAAACCTTCACTATTTGAAAGCTCCAGAGCTTCAGGTCTTATGCCAAGAGTAAGAGGTCTATCTTCCAAACTTATTCCACTTAAAATTTTATTGCCTTTATCATCATAGAAGGCGCCGGATTTCACTTCTCCATTGATAAAATTCATTGCAGGAGACCCTAAAAATCCTGCTACAAAGGCATTAATTGGATTGGTGTAAAGTTCCCTTGGACTGCCAATTTGTTGAATGATTCCATCATTTAAGCAGACAATCCTCGTTGCCATGGTCATTGCCTCAGTTTGGTCGTGAGTTACATAGATGACTGTGGAACCCAACTTGTTTTTTAAATTTACAATTTCCTCTCTCATTTCAACTCTTAATTTTGCATCTAAGTTTGACAGAGGTTCATCCATTAAGAAAATGTCAGATTCCTTAACTATGGCTCTTCCCAAAGCAACTCTTTGCCTTTGACCGCCAGAGAGATCCTTGGGCTTTCTATTTAAATAATTTGTAAGGCTTAAAATTTCAGCAGTGCTTCTAACCTTTTCGTCAATTATTTTCTTGTCCAGTTTTCTAATCTTCAATCCAAATCCTATGTTGTCGTAGACAGACAAATGAGGATAAAGTGCATAGGATTGAAAAACCATGGCAATATTTCTGTCCTTTGGCGCAAGGTCGTTAGATAATTTGCCGTCGATGTAAAGTTCTCCACTAGTAATGTCTTCAAGACCTGCAATCATTCTAAGGCTTGTTGACTTGCCGCAGCCAGAAGGACCAACAAAGACGATAAATTCATTCTCCTTTATGTCAATGGAAAAATCCTTTACAGAATAATCCTCATTCTCCTCATACTTTTTACAAATATTTTTTAAGCTAATTTTGGACAATTGCCCTCCTCCTTTCACCTCAACTATTCTACTTATTAATTAAATAGAAAAAATATATAAAAGGTAAAGAATTTGTAAAGTGGAGAATTTTATTTTATATTTTTTGCAAAATAAAA
>ERZ1673752.1399-NODE-1399-length-33846-cov-9.587997_pt1 | contig 33846 bp, 26 predicted proteins | sample MGYA00580195_ERZ1673752 | MGnify/ENA primary metagenome ERZ1673752 (study PRJEB41218, sample SAMN15661744) | gut metagenome | host: Homo sapiens | place: Canada: London | collected 2015-08-20/2019-03-30 | study: EMG produced TPA metagenomics assembly of...
AGCAGTGAGGTCGATTTAAAATGACTGATTACCTTCCCGAATCCGTATCTGAGAGACTTAGCGCCAATATTTATGAGGTTGACGAAGAAGAATCCCATATCGTTATCGACCAAGAACTAGCGAAAGCCACGGACGCCGGTAAACTTCTAGAGCGCGTTTGCCCCGCTCATGTCTATACCGCCCGCGAGGACGGAACAGTCGATATCGAATACGCCGCCTGCCTAGAATGTGGCACCTGCCTGGCAGTCGCTCCTCCCGGGGTGCTCAAATGGCGTTACCCGCGCTCCATGATGGGCATTAGCTACCGGGAGGGGTAAGTAATCCCGTGGAAGGCGGCTCGAGCCGCAAAAAATAGTTATCCTTAAATGCATGAGTACCCCTATGCAGATTCGTCAAGCTGAGACCGCACGCGACATGTTAGATATCTTCGCGACTCGTCGCGCGGTTTTTCACCTGGAACAAGGAATCTCTTTGGATCGGGAAATTGACGATATCGACTTCGCCCAGGGAACTATCCATCTTTTAGGCGAGGACGCCTCCGGAACTATCGCGGCAGCCCGGATCTCCCCGCCCAAAATTGGTATTCCTGTCGATCTTGCACAAATGTTTCCCCAGGCGCCACGAGACACTATTACCGGAAAGCTAGGTCGTTTTGCCGTACTACCTGCCGCCCGCGGATGTGGTAACGGTAAAGAACTGGTACTCGGCGCTGAACGTTTAGCGTTTAGCAGTTGGGCGAGCTCCGAGGACGAGGGAACGCTGCTACTACAAATCGCAGCTCAAGCGCCAGTTATCGGGTTCTATCAAAAACTCGGATACCGGCTAGTTACTTCCCGCGACCCCTACCTGGATGCTGGAATCGAACACCGTGACCTGGTGAAGCTGGTGGAGCCGCAAGCCAGCGTAGTGCAGTTTCCCGGCCGATGGCTATAGACGCCCGTATTCTCCCCAAAATATAAAGTTCCCTTAGAGAGCGGGGATCTGGGGAAGCGCGGAAAATCGATTTTTCCTCCCGCCCAAGAATTTGGAAAACGTAGCGACGTTTTCCAAATTCTTATGCCCACCGCGCCTGCTCGGAGAAAACCGATTCCCCGCGCTTTTCTCGTAAGCCTCCGCGCGGCAACGTCAGTCAGTTGCGTGCGGGTAAAGGGATTTGATTCTCCTATAGCGTCATCAATTTGATTGATTTTACGCCTCGGCCTGTTTCTTTGCGTAGCGGTAGCCCCAAAGCGCTATAGCGACAAAGATAACTAGCCCGACCAGGGAGGACACTCCCGACCAGGAATCAGGTACTATTGCCAGCGGCTCTCCGCTGCCAGTACCTCCCACAATCGCGGCATAAACCACGCCCCACAGGCTTTCCCCTACGATTAACCCGGTAGCCAGCAAAGTTCCCATTCGCGAAGCCGCCTCCGGATTCTTCCTGGTTTTAGCCCAGCGGTTAAAGAGAACTCCGCAGGTAGCGCCAACCGGAATCAGAATCGTTAATGTAATCGGCAGGTACATTCCCATCCCGACTGCAATCGGGGGCAGCGAATAGCGAGAGGTCAGGTGCTTTAGCAGTTCATCAATGACGATTATCGCCACTCCGATTACAGCGCCTAATCCCAGCAGACTCCAGTCAATATCGCCTCCAAATACCCCTTTGGTAAGTTCAGCAATCAGAGAGGCTTGCGGAGCAGCCAGCGCATTCTTGCCCGCACCAGGTGCTCCTTGAAATCCGAAAGCCGTGTTCATCAGCTGTAACACTGGTGGAATTATTAAAGAGCCGAAACCTACCCCTATTATCAACGCCACCTGCTGTTTCCAAGGGGTCGAGTTCACCAATTGACCGGTTTTAAGGTCTTGTAAGTTGTCGTTGGAAATAGTGGCAATACCAAATATGATTGCCGCCGTGAACAGGGTGTAGGCGATAAGTGTCTTAGGGTCGGCACCGGCCGGAGTCGCTAGTTTAATGACCAGAGCCGTCAGAATCGCCACCAGGATTCCCACCCCAGAAACTGGGCTGTTTGACGAACCTATCAGTCCCGCCATATAGCCACAGACGCTGGCAACTGCCAACCCCAGTGCCAAGATGAACACGATTGACAAGAAAATAAGTCCCCCCGTGTGATGCTCTAAGGAGCTGCCCCGCAAAAATAGCCACAATAGAACCCCGATCGGAATCATTAAAGCTAAGGTGATACCGATAACCCAAGATGCGGGCAGGTCTCGTTCTTGCGCAGGGAGAGTGAGTCCACCTTTTCGTTTACGAGACGCGCTAATGGATTCGCGCATTCCTTGAAAAATCGGTCCAATGATTTTTAGGAACGTCCAGATAGCGGCAATGGCGATGGTACCAGCGCCTACGAAACGTACATCGGAGGCAAAAATTCCTTGCACGCCCTCGGCAATATCCCCGCTGCCGAGCTGACCAGAAGAGAAGTAAGGGAGCAGCACCCCATAGCTGATTAGCATGCCGCAAATCATGGCGATACCGACACCCAGACCTACCAAATGTCCAATTCCGATAAGTGCCAATGACAGGCTAGTTCCCACCATAGTGCCACCCGCTCCCACTTTAAATGCGGTGGTTACAGAGGAAAGCGCGACTTTCAGGTTGGTGAGCAAGGAAAAGAAAGCGGAAGAAATGGCTCCCCAAATAATCACATGCAGACCGCGCCGGTTGTCGGCGGCGCCTTCGCTAGTGTCCCCGACTTTTAAGACTTCCGCTGCCGCTACGCCCTCGGGAAAAGCAAGGTCAGAACCGGTTACGAGGGCGCGTCGCAAGGGAATAGAATAGGTCACCCCCAAAATCCCGCCCAGGGCACATAAGAGGGCGGTAGTCCAATAGGGGAAGCCGCTCCACCAGCCCACCATGATTAGGCCAGGTAGCACGAAAATGATTGCCGACAAGGTTCCGGCTGCCGAGGCGATGGTCTGCACAATGTTGTTTTCTTGCACGGTATGATCTTTGAAATACCGCAGAATCGCCATGGAAATAACTGCCGCGGGAATCGAGGTGGCAAAAGTCAGCCCGACTTTTAGCCCTAAATAAACATTCGCGGCTGTGAAAATTAAGGTGATGATTCCCCCGATAATCACTCCGCGAATAGTTAGTTCTTTTACTGCTGTTTTCGATTCAGTTGTCATCGTAGGCCGATCTCCTTGGTCACATGAGCCGAATTCAGGATACGACCCGACAAGAGATTTAAAAAACCCGAACCGCTTTGAGTGGCAGGGGGCAAATAAAGTCAGTCGTAAAAGTAAATGGGGGTTATAGCCAAAAAATCCCCTCGCGGGTAAAGATGGACAAAAAAATTAGTAAAACATACTTTTGTGGTGAGCTAATCACAGTATAGTGACAGGTAGCCGCCAAAGCCCCGGGCGATTCTCCTTACGGAAATTCACCTAAGCTGTGACGGGATAATGACGTCTTTTTTTATAAGGGGGAGGGAATGATCCACCCGATACTTATGCCCAATGAGGTAACTACCCTGATTGAGCCCAAGTTTTACGACTATTTCCCAATCATTGTTTACTTTGCGTTTGTAGTGGCCGTTGGGTTCCTGATGAAGCGGAAGGCCAGTTCATCTGATGAATTCTTGACTGGTGGGCGTTCGCTACCTGCCTGGGTAACCGGTCTGGCTTTCGTGTCTGCCAACTTGGGCGCAGTTGAGATTATGGGAATGAGTGCGAACGGCGCACAATATGGTCTGCCCACGTTCCATTATTTTTGGCTGGGCGCGATTCCGGCAATGCTGTTCCTGGGTGTTGTGATGATGCCGTTCTATTACGGTTCGAAAGTCCGCTCGGTTCCCGAGTTTATGCTTAAGCGGTACGGAACTGCCGCTCATCTAATCAACGGGCTTTCCTTCGCCCTCGCGCAGCTGCTAATCGCGGGGGTAAACCTGTATTTGCTAGGTAAAATCGTTAACGGAATGTTGGGAATCCCGTTATGGATTTCTCTGATTATTGCTGCGCTAATCGTGCTGACCTATATCAGCATTGGCGGTCTGGCGGCCGCCATCTACAACGAAGTTTTGCAGTTCTTCGTGATTGTTGCCGCGCTACTGCCGGTGACTTTGATTGGCTTATATCGCGTAGGTGGCTATCAAGGATTAACCGAGAAAATCACCAAATGGGCAAATGAGGCCACTAATCCGGTGTATCAGGATCCGAATAACCAACTGCATTCATGGCCGGGCACTCTATTGTCAGGCTTCAGCTCGCCCGCAATGTCAGTCTTTGGCTTGGTTATGGGGCTAGGGTTTGTTTTGGCTTTCGGTTATTGGACCACAAACTTCGTGGAAGTCCAGCGGGCGATGGCTTCAGATTCGATTTCTGCCGCCCAAAAGACTCCGATTATTGGAACCTTCGTGAAAATGTTTATTCCGTTCCTGGTGATCATCCCGGGTATGGTAGCTGGGGTATTGATTCCGGAAATTGTAAAGCTCAAGGGCGGTTCAAAGTTCATGGGGGTAGGCGAGGAAGCACTCGCGAACCTATCTTCGCATGTCCCGGCGGGTTACGAAGTTAGCTATAACGATGCCATGCTGCTAATGATGCGAGATTTGCTACCTAATGGTTTGCTAGGTTTGGCGATTGCCGGTTTGCTCGCTTCCTTCATGGCGGGAATGGCGGCGAACGTATCCGCCTTTAACACGGTGTTCACAGTCGATATCTATGAAGCATATTTTAAGCCGAATGAATCAGATGAACACTATCTGAAGGTGGGACGAAACGCCACTATTGTGGCATGTACAGTTGCGGTATTTACTGCGTTGATTGCCTCCCTGTACCCGAACATTATGGACTTGCTCCAGCAATTGTTCTCCATGTTTAATGCGCCGCTGTTTGCCTCTTTCATCATCGGTATGTTGTGGAAGCGGGCAACGCCCTCCGGCGGCTGGACTGGTTTGTTGTTCGGTACTTTAGCGGCACTGCTGGTCAACGTCTTGTGCTGGAACAAGATTTTAGAGCTGCCCGGCCAAGGCCAAGCGTTCATTGCTGCGGGCGCGGCCTTTGTAGTCGGCGTGTTGGTAAACGTGGTGGTTTCCCTGTTTACCAAACCCAAGGATTATGCGGAGCTCGAGGGATTCGTTTGGTCGCTTACTCCTAAAGAACGCCGCGTTGACCCGAACTTACATAAGTTGCCGGTAATGCGCCGTCCTATTCCACTCGCGATAGTAGCCGGTGTGCTGGTGATCGCCTTGAATACGTTTTTCCACTAAGGGAGGTAAGACAAATGAAGCAAAAGAAGATTCACCTTTACGATATTCGAGTTGTTTGTGGCCTGGTGTTGGGAATTATCGGATTGTTTCTGATTGTGTGCGGTCTGGTAATTGAGCCCGCCACGGTTCCGGACTATGTGGAAAATAATCTAGAGGGAATAAATAACACCCCGATTAATGCCAATATGTATTCCGGCGTAGGGCTACTAATTACTGCTCTGGTGTTTTTGGCCTGGACTTGGTTTAATCCCAGTGCCGGTATGGGGAATCCGGATGAGGAAACTAAACGCGCCCACGAGAACGCTACCTCGGGGGAACCCGCATAAGTAATCAGTTTGTTTACCTCTTCAAAGAGCGAGCACGCAATGTAGGCTTAGATAATGGTTGCGTGCTCGCTCTTTGAGAACTGGTGAAAAATCGGGCGGTAATATTTTTGCTGGGTTTGTCATGGCTGATCGGCCAACGGTAGTTAAAGGAACTAGATGATGCAGGATTTACAAGTTGCGCAGGTGCGGCGGGCAGTTGAAAACTTTAGGGTTCAAGGCGATTTTCTAACCGCTAACCCTTACGGATCGGGACACATCAACGAGACTTTATTGGCCAAATGTAGTCTAGAGGACGGCAGCGAACTGCCACTGACTTTGCAGCGTATTAATACCGATATTTTTACTAATCCCGTGCAGTTAATGGAAAACATTGCGGCAGTTACCGAGTTTTTACGGGAACGTATCCAACAGGAGGGTGGCAACCCAGACCGGGAGACGCTGCGAATAATCCGCACTTTTGATGGCTATCCTTGTTACCGTGATCCCGATGGGAACTGGTGGCGGATGTACAGCTATATTGATAATGCTTTCACCCTAGATTTGATTGAGAATCCGCAGGATTTTTATCAGTCGGGTTTGGCTTTTGGCAGTTTTCAGCGCCGCCTGGCTGATTTTCCAGCAGATTCTTTACATGAGGTAATTCCGCGCTTCCATGACACTATTGACCGCTTCTCTCAGTTCGAGCAGGCGATAGCGCTTGATCCTTTAGGGCGAGCCAAGCAGGTTGGGGAAGATATTGATTTTTATCGCCGATATGAGCATTTGGCACACGCATTTGCTGATTTACAAACAGCAGGAAAGCTACCTTTGCGGGTGACTCACAACGATACCAAGCTCAACAATGTACTGATTGATGCGGACAGCGGTAAAGCAATCGCGGTTATAGATTTGGATACCGTGATGCCAGGACTGGCGATAAATGATTTCGGGGATTCGATTCGTTTCGGAGCTTCTACTGGTGCGGAGGACGAAACTGACCTCTCTAAAGTGTCGTGTTCTATGGAGCTGTTTACCGCGTTTACTAAAGGGTTTTTAGCGGGCGTACAAGGAAGCTTATCTGATTTAGAGATTGAGTTGCTTCCTCTGGGTGCCCAGGTGATGACCTATGAATGCGGGATGCGGTTTTTGACTGACTATCTGCTGGGGGATAACTATTTTAAGATTCACCGCCCAGAACACAATTTGGATCGATCTCGTACCCAGGCCAAACTAGTGCGTGATATGGAAAGTAAATTCTCGATGATGCAACAGATAGTTGCAGAAAATGTCGCCTAGAATACTTGGGTGCTACAGACTGTTTGGCTAACGGAAAGCTGCAAACAGACCCGGTTGCCAGATACAATAGCGGTTCTACCTATATATACACAGAGAGGCGCATGATGATGGCTGTAGCGGGCAGGGATTACTATGTCTCTAATAGTTGCGGAAATGATGATAACTCTGGAACCAGTCGTGAGCAGCCATTTAAATCCTTGGCCAGAATAAACGATATTCAACTCCAGTCGGGCGATAAGGTTTTGTTGAAACGTGGAGATACCTGGAACGGTCAGGCTCTCCATATTAAGAGTGGTTCTGCCGGATCTGCACAGGCACCTATTGAAATCAAACCTTATGGTGAGGGAAACGCACGCCCAGTGATTAACGCTAACGGGCAGGGACGGTGGTACCAGGATTATCACGCAAGTATTGAGCTTCATCGCAATCAAGCAGAAATCTCTAGTGCGGTGCTCCTTAAAGATGTTAGTTATTTGGAGATTTCTGGTTTGGAAGTGACTAATGACCGGGAGATGAATCCCGATGCCGATCCTAAAGAGTTTAACGACGGTTTAGCGCTGGATCGTACGGGAATAGCCGGCATTGCCGAGGATGGACCTATGAGGCACATTGTGGTCTCGGATATGTATGTTCATGATGTCGACGGCAATATCTACGATAAGCACCTGGCTAATGGCGGTATTTATTTCATTGCTCACTATCCTCAAACGGGAAAACCGGCGACTGTAGAAGAGGAAATTGCGCGCTTTGATGATTTGCAGATACTGAATAACCGGGTAGAAGACGTTAGCCGTTGGGGGATAGCAGCCGGTTACACTGCCTATCAAAATCTAATTGATCAACCACAAGATGGTCCAATTCCCGATGAGGTTATCGCTAAATATGGTTCTAGCCGGGTAGTGATTCGCGGCAACTATGTTAGGGACGCAGGGGGAGATGCGATCACTACTATGTATTGTGATCGCCCTTTGATTGAATACAACGTTTCTGAAGGAGCCGCCAAGTACATTAACGACTCTGACTATTTATATCCCTACAATATCGAGGGACCGCAGGAGTCTGACTGGGGTCGCGTGGCCGCTGCTATCTGGCCTTGGCGCTGTAAGAATGCGGTGTTTCAATACAATGAGGCCTACAATACCCGCAACGCATATAACGGGAATGGAGATGGCCAACCCTGGGATGCTGACTATGGTGACGGAACCATCTACCAGTACAACTATTCCTATGGCAATAGTGGTGCCACCATTATGTTTTGCGAAAAAGGTTCCCTGCATAACGTATTTCGCTACAACATTGCCCATAGTGACGGGCGTGGGGCTTTAGATTTATCAGGACAAATTGATGCCCATGTTTATAACAACACTTTTATCCTCGCCAGTGGTTCTAGCGTGATTACCAGGGGAGATGCGCCGGCGATAATAGAAAATAATATCTTCTATAAGCCGGACGATGTTCAAGAGGTAACTGAGAACTGGGAGGCGGGAAACCAGTCCTATGACCACAACTTGTACTATAACTTATCCTCATTGCCCGAAGATCTAAATAAACAAGTAGTCGCAGCGGGATCTGGGCTATTATGCGACGACTCGGCGGTGCCTATCGCAGCTGACCGGAAGGCGCGCCCTCATGATGGATCTACTGGCAGTACTGTTTTCGATGGTTTCAAGCCGGTAGTGGGCTCTGCCGCTATCAACGCGGGGAAACCGATTGTAGATGCCAACGGCAGCCCGGTAGAAAAAGACTTTTTAGGTAACCCCATTGCGGGCAGCCCCACGATTGGTGCCATTGAGGCTGTGGGCAGCAAGTAAATCCGCTGATGGTGACTAATTAGTAGTCAATACCAGTAGTCGATAATCCTTAAGCGTGGGCGCGCGTCATTAAAAGTAAGTGTTTGTAGCGCGCAGGTTACCCCCTCGGGTGACGCGAAGGCACATCCCCAATTATTTTCTTTGAATACTCTTGCGAGAGCGGAGGAGGTGTGTTAATATTGTTTTACGCAAACGTTTGCGTAACGTTTTAAGAATTGCTCTAAGGAGACAAAGATGTCGCGAAAAATCATCCTGGACTGCGATCCCGGGCATGACGATGCCATTGCCATGCTGCTTGCTCATGCTAGTCCCGAGATCGAACTATTGGCGGTTACCACTGTTGGAGGAAACCAAACTCTGGCGAAGGTAACCAACAACGCCCAGCGTATAGCCACTGTTTATGGTATGCAGGGGGTACCGATCGCCTCGGGTTGTGATCGTCCGTTGGTTCGTAAACCCGAAGTAGCCCCCGGGCAACACGGAGAATCCGGCTTGGATGGGGTAGAACTCCCCGAACCGCAACCACTCGTCAATCAACATGCGGTAGACCTGATCATTGACACTATTATGAGTCACGAGCCAGGAGAAATTACCCTGGTACCTACCGGTCCGCTCACCAATATTGCGATGGCAGTGCGCAAAGAGCCGCGCATCGTAGAACGGGTGCGAGAAGTTGTGCTTATGGGTGGTGGTTATCATGTAGGCAATTGGTCGGCGGTCGCGGAGTTTAATATCAAAGTCGATCCCGAGGCGGCTCATATCGTGTTCAATGAACCTTGGGAAGTGGTGATGGTGGGATTAGATCTGACCCACCAGGCACTCGCTACCGATGAAATTACCGCGAAAATCCAAAAACTCGGCGGACCGGTTGCGCAGTTCGTCTTGGATCTGTTCGTATTCTTCCGTAAGGCATATCAAGACTCACAAGGCTTTGACTATCCACCGGTACACGATCCCTGCACCGTGGCCTATTTAATCGACCCCTCAATTGTAAAAACGGTGAGAGTACCCATCAATATTGAGTTGCGTGGAGAGCTAACCGTGGGAATGACTGTTGCCGACTTTAGAGAACCGGCAGGGGAAGAATGCCATACTAAGGCCGCCACTGACCTTGATTTCGAACGTTTTTGGGAGCTAGTTATAGACTCCATTGACCGCGTCCAGAAAGGAGACTGCTAATGACAAAAGTACGTTCCGTAGGTGCGGTGATGACCGCGCTGCTAGTAGCCTGTTTCGCGTTTCAGTTAAACGCGTCTATGCTTTCACCTGCCCTGGTGCTGATGGAAAAAGAACTTCACACCACCGCCGCGATGATTGGCTTAACTCAGACCGTGTTCTTTACGGCGGCAGCTCTTTTCAGCCTGTTCTTACCGCGGCTTGGTGATATGATCGGGCGGCGCAAACTGTTGACCGCCATGATGGTGCTCACTGCTATAGGGTGTGTCATCTCTGCTCTGGCAGGAGTTACCGGTTCAGTTGCGCTACTGTTCATTGGGCGCACTATTCAAGGCGTTGCCGGGCCGACAGTCCCCCTATGTTTGATCATGCTACGGGTTGCGGTACCTGATCCGAAACGCTATGGCACCCTCATGGGGATTATTACCGCAGTTAACGGCGGTATCGCCGGAATAGATGCCATTGCAGGCGGCTGGCTGGCAAAGAATTTCGGGTTTGCCTCAGTGTTTTGGACGATGGCAGTGATCGCAGCGATCGCGGCAGTGGGAGTGCGCTCACTAACGGATGAATCAACAGTGGACAGTCCTCAGCCAATGGATTGGCTGGGCACGCTATACCTGGTGGTGGCAGTAGGTGCCGCCTTAACCGCCATTAACGAGATCGCTAAACTAGGGGAGGCAAACTGGCTGTTAGTTATCATTCTCGTGCTGGCCAGCGCCCTATGTTTCTTGCTGTTCTGGCGTCAAGAAGGCAAAACCAACCATCCGCTGGTTACCCGTCACTATCTGCGATCACGCAGTACTTGGGCTTTGTTGCTGACTACCATACTTACCATGACGGGTATCTTCGCGATCATGAACGGCATCGTGCCCTCTATTGCCCAAGATGGAAAGTTCGGCGCAGCGCTGGGTGCAGACGTGGTCTCGTTTTGGACGCTCACTCCCTATGCAATCGCTGGCCTAGTGATGGGGCCGGTAGCGGGTACCCTCGCGGGACGCTTCGGATATCGCAAAGTATTACGGTACGGGCTTATTGGTTCTCTGATCTCCCTAGCGATTTTGGCGCTCACTATGAATGGCGCTGCCGCCTGGGTGCTGCTAGTAGTATCTATACTTGCTGGTCTAGCCTATGCTGGTACCGCAAATATTATGCTTAACGGCCTTGGAATTGTACTATCACCCTCCGATAATCCTGGTTACCTTCCCGGACTTAACGCGGGAGCTTTCAACCTGGGTGCGGGTATTTCCTTCGCAGTGCTCTATGCGGTGATGACCTCATTAGGAGGAGGCTACGGAGGGCATTTAGGCGCTATTATTGCGGGTGGCATCCTTCTGGTTTTGGCTCTCGGATCATCCTTCCTAATCCCGCAGCCAACTGGCCAGGACGAAATAGCCAGTTAGCACGCAGTTTGATGTCTAACGAGGGAACGCTATGACTACTATTAGACAAATCGCCGAACAACTAGGCGTCAATGCCTCAACGGTCTCGCGTTCCCTCAACGATTCCCCCACTATCCCAGATAATACTAAGCAACGGGTACGCGAGATAGCTGACCAACTTGGCTATCGCAAAGATATGAGAGCAGCGTCTATGCGCGCTGGGAAGAGCCTCCTCATCGGGGTGGTAGTGGGGGATATCGTTAACCCTTTTTTTGCCGAACTAGCTGATCGCATTGAACGTCAAACCCGAACCAAGGGCTACCAAATCATGCTTGGTAATGGCGGAGAAGAACCGGAGGCTCAAGAAAAAATAGTGGAAACTATGCTGTCGCAAAATATCGATGGCTTGTTGTTAACTCCTGCTGGAAGACCGACCTCGAAGATGCTTTCCCACATTAAGGAAGTGCCTACGGTGGCGGTTGACCGTAAGATTACCGGAGCCGAGATAGACAGTGTCGGCTGCGATTTCAGTCAAGCAGTTACGCAGTTAGCTGCACATTTTGCGGCAAATGGTTACCAATCAGTGGCAGTGCTGTCAGGTCCAGAATCAACCAGTACCGGGGATACTCGGCACCGGATGCTGTGCGCAGCGCTCGCGGAAGCCGGTATCTCCAGAGTGCAAGCATATTCGAGCCCATTCCAAGAGACCGGAGGAGATGTGACGATAAAGCAGGTGCTAGCAAAAGGGACACCGGATGCCCTGGTATGTGCCTCTGGGGTTATTGCCTTGGGAGCGATGCTAGGCCTGAAAGCGTGCCAGATTCGTCCCGGATTAGATATAGGGATCGCCACGTTTGACCGTTTGCACTGGTTAGAGGCAATGACACCTTCCGTAACCATGATTGATACTGACATTTCCAAGATGGCTGACCTGGCAGTGAATCTGCTGCTGAAAAGAATAGCTGGTAGAGGCGGTAAACCAGTAGAAAAAAACACTACCGCGAAACTACTGCTACGGGAATCAACTCCAACGCTAGCAAACTAACTATTACTAAAAATTTGGGGAGACGACATGAAAAACTCGAACGATACAGTGGCTACCGCCCAGAAGGTGTTGTCCTCTATCGGGGCTCCGGTGACGGTGATGGGGTCGATCAATGCTGATTTGACGGTGGAAACTGAGCGGCTTCCTCGGCCAGGTGAAACCGTGATCGGCGGTCCGGTAGTTACTCTTCCGGGAGGAAAATCTGCTAATCAGGCAGTAACTTGCTCTCTTTTAGGGGCAAAAACCAAGCTGATAGGGGCGTTAGGTAACGACAGCCACGGTGACCTCCTATGGGATTCTCTAAACAAGGCGGGAGTAGACACCGCTGGGATTAGGCGCTGCCAGGAGCCATCCGGATCCACCATGATCACTGTGGACGCGGCGGGAGAAAATACTATTGTATACTCAGCCGGCGCGAATGCACTGGTAAATGCAGATTTCGTGCGGGAAGAAAGTCAGATAATTACCTCGGCGAAGACCCTGGGCTTATGTTTGGAGGCTCCGCTGGATGCGGTGGAGGAAGCGGCAAGAATCGCCCACGACGCCGGGGTGCAGGTGGTGCTGAACTTCTCGCCCATCACCCAGGTGCCGGAATCACTGCTGAAACTGGTTGATGTGCTGATTGTTAATCAGCATGAACTGGCGGTACTAGGAGGCCGGGAAATTGACGTGACTAACCTGGACGAGCTGCGTAAAGCGGTTGCCGACCTCGGGTTCGGACAGGTAGTTCTAACTTTAGGTGGTAGTGGGTCTTTGGTGTTCGATTCCGGCGAAGTAACCCGGATCCCTATTTTTGAGGTCGATACTGTAGATACCACCGGGGCAGGGGATTCCTTTATGGGGTCTTTGCTGAGTGCGTTGGCTGCAGGATGCTCCCTACCTGATGGCGCCTGCCTGGCGGCGGCGGTCTCTTCACTGGCAACCGCCAGAATGGGGGCACAATCCTCTTATAGGAGCGCCCGTGAAGTTCGTGATTTCTTGGCACAACAGGCAGGATAAGCCGCCGGTATTTTGCAACGAGAAGGTTTCTTTAATCGCGCAACCTGGGCGGTAGGAAAATGCTATTTACGCCGGCTAAAGAGGTTTTCGTAATAGCTGGGAGGTCGGATTCTAACTAAGGTAAGCCCCACTTTCCTTCATGAGGGTCGTATCCCGATCCAGTTATGCTGAGTGCCGAGAACTAAGCGCCGCTAGGTAGCTACTTTATCTCGGCGCGTCCTTTTTGTCTGCTGTTTCCGGAGACTTCCTGAGGACAACGGTTTAGTTTTCCTATGGCTCGCCTTCCCTTAGAGACAGCGCTTCGCTTTCCGCGGGCGAAACTTTTTCTGCTTCTTCACCTAGTCCGTTGATGCCCAAAAACTCTTGTACTGCTAAGGTGACCGTGAAGTTACAAAGAATGTCGAGAGACAAAAATGCGCAGATAAACGGAGGTGCCCAATGAGTCTGGCGGGCGAAAGATTACTAGGAAAATCTTCCGATTCACGGCAGCGAGATGAGCATACCGATGAAAGCGTAAAGACGGCCTCCAAGCTTAACTGGTTGCGTGCCGGGGTTCTGGGAGCTAATGACGGTATCGTTTCAACCGCCGGCGTAGTAGTCGGGGTGGCAGCTGCTGACCCGCAGAACAATATCGCGATCTTTACCGCTGGGATGGCCGCCGTGGTGGCGGGGGCTATTTCCATGGCAGCCGGCGAATATGTTTCCGTATCTACCCAAAAGGACACGGAACAGGCATTGGTTCATAAAGAAAAGACGCGGTTGAAGAAAGATCCCGAGGCCGAGTTTGAAGGACTGATTAAGGTTTACGAAGCCAAAGGGCTATCTCCCGAAACTGCCCGGATAGTAGCGACAGAATACTCTGCGATTGACCCGGTAGCGGCGCAGGTAGAGGCGCGTTACTCGCTTGATTCGGAAGAATTCGTTAATCCCTGGAACGCTGCTTTTTCTTCTGCTATTTCCTTTGTCTTGGGCGCAGTGTTGCCGATGCTGGCCATTCTGCTGTTCCCGCCGGCCTCCAAGTTCATTGCCACCTTCATCTTGACTTTAGTGGCACTAGGTTTAGCGGGTTACACCTCCGCTTGGCTCTCAGAAGCTCCCCGAGGGCGGGCGGTAATCAGGGTGATTATCGGAGGCGCCCTCGCAATGCTGATTACCGGCGCAGTCGGCCACCTGGTGGGTTTGTCGCTGTAATCGGCCTGCTCAGTTTGTAGTTACAGCGTCTGGATTTATTCCTGTTTCCCCGCGATCTTTGCCGTGCAAAAAACCTGAGCTAAAACAGGAGCGGACTAACTCATTGACCCCTTGCAAGAAGCGGGAAACCAGTACGCTTCAGTTGTTGGTTTCAGGGTCACCGTATTCACTTGATTAATCGAGTACTGGGTGGAGCGTCTTATTTCCGGGACTGGATTGCATAATCGCGCAGGGCGCTGACTTCGGTGTGGATGCTTTCCAGGGAGCGAAGCGCTGCCATAATTGACTGTTCTGTGGGGCGGAGCAGTCGGGAGATTCGTCCAAGTAAGGGCAACACCTGCTTCAAGGTGTCCAGTTCCGGCACGCGAGTTTGGGTAGCAAGCTGTTCCAGGGAGATGCTGAGATCTTGTAAAAGATCCTCTTCCCCTATTTTTGACAGGTCTTTGCCTATTTCTAGGGAGCCATTAATTCGTTCTCTAATCATTCCCCAGTCGTTTGTTAATCTAGAAGCTGCATCTTCCAGACGATTTGCTTGCGGATCTAAAAGGCGGGCGTGCTTAGCTATGATGGCGGGTTTAAATTCTCCGACGGTAATGGCTTCGATACTTTGGTTTAACTGGTCACCTAAGGTGTCTATTTCTTTGCCAAACGTTTCTGCGTCTGCATTGAAGGTTTCAGAGACTTCCTGTATTCCTTCCAAGATCTCTTCAAGGGTAATACGGGTTTGGGGTTCGTTGGGTTTTTGCCTGGTTTGCAAGGCAGCGGTAGTTGCCGCGAGTTCTTGCCTGGATTCAACTGTCTGCTGCAGGCTAGTCGAGATTTTGTCAGCCACCTCGTCTAGCACCTGTCGGTTCTCAGACCTAAGGTCTGTAACGCTGACTTCTTCATACTGGTAGCTTTGAAGTTTTTTCCATAGCGAATCTTGTTGCAATGCTTGAGGAATAGCTTGAATGAGTATGGGAAGAATGGCTTTATAGCTGGCTTTTTCGGCTGCAGTTGCAAATCTCTCAACTTCTTTGCGGCAATCAGAGGATTTGAGGTAGCGAGGGCTGACAAAACTCAGTAGGAACGCAGTTGTCTCCAGTTCAGACATCAGGACATTTTCCCATGATTGCCCCCATTTCACGTCTCGGTCTGTAAAGGTGCTAAGGGTTTCGCCGGTTTTCATTTCGTATTGGTCAGCAATTTTTTCAACGAGTTTAAGTAATCCACCGTATACGGTTTCATTGTCGGCATGCGCGTAGCTAACAAAAATAGTTGCGGCAGGGGACTCGGTGCCAGTTTTTTGTCCGGGGGAGAGGACCGCTTCGGTTGGTTTCAAACTTATTCTTTCTACAAGGGATTTATTTTGGGAAGCTAACACGCTAGGTTTTTTACCTAGCTTTTCTGGTGAGGGCGCAGGGTAATCTCCCAAGAGCTGGTAAGGGATTGCCCACATACCATCCTCAATTTCCCTTACTCGTTCGCAAGTACAAACTACAAAACCTCTGCGAAACTTTCTCCCGACCTTGCCGCAGTCCTCACGAAAACGGCGTAAACCGCGAAAATCTGAACTGTTAGGAGCGCTGGTGAGTTTGACTTCCACACCCACTGCCTCAGAAGTGTCATTTAACAGAACTAGGTCGACCTCGTCATCACGATTCCCCGTCCGCACACGCCAATACCCCAACTGGTAGCTGGTGCTTGCCCAGCCAATCTCCGCTTTGATCTGATTAGCAACCCAGTTCTCCAAGACCTGACCGGCGGTAGCAGGGAAAGAAGAAATATCATGCCCGCGACGCGATAAGGACTCGCAAACCGTGGAGGTGTCCACTGCGTGCATTTTTGGAGCTCCCCGCCCCACACTCGCTGCCGAGCCTCGAAAGTTAGCCAAACTATATACCAAAAAGCGTTCCGTTAAAATACCTAGATAACGCCCCACTGTACGGACATCCATCTTTAGCTCGTTGGCTAAACGATCTTTGTTTAAAATGCCACCAGGATATGCTAGGAGCGCGTCGAGAAGCGCTCTCGCCCGCAAAATATCCACGGCCTGACCCGGAACTAACTCACGTCCCAACGACATCTCATTTTCAGAAAAAACTTGCTGGTTTACCTGCGCCAAATTTATTATCCCGGGATTTGCCCCCGGAATGCATAGCGAGGGCATACCCCCATAACGCAAAACAGCGATCAAATCCGCATCGTTGGATACAAAACGCTTTTCAGATGCCGCGACCCAATCTCCGTAAAACAAAGCATCAACCAGGGAATAACCGGCGGAAAGAGAATGCCCGGCAAGCTCACTAGCAGTAAAAGGCAGCAGCTCGAGGCGCTGCGCCCTGCCTGTTAGCCAATCCGGCTCTCCCCGGCGAGACCGTCCAATACCGGCCGAGCCGCACAGAATGAAACGGTGTTTATCCTCGACCCGGTCTACAACTGCCTTTATGTGCTGGGTTACGTCCGGCAAAAGCTGCGCCTCATCGATAACGCTATGGATAGGTAAACGCGACAACCATTCCTGCGGGTCACGCTTTGCGGCGCGCAAAGATTCTCTATCCGTAGAAAAACTGAAATATTCCGGTCTTTCCCCGTTAGCTAGGGTGAGATTTTGCAACAACGTGGTCTTTCCCACCGCACGTCGTCCCTCTAAAATCTGCACCGGCAGACTAGAGCTAGCTGCCAATCGCTTTGCCAAACCCCTGGGGAAAAAAATACCAGCCATGTATCAAATCCTACATTAAATGGGTAAAAAAAACTACATTGAGAGTAGTTTTTTAGTTATTTTCAGATAGGGATGTATTTATCTTTCCCTGGGTGAGCGCGGGCGCTACCTGCGACCTGATTTAATTTACTTCCTTACGCCAGCCACGGAGATGGTAAGGCCGTTGTAGCGGTCAAAGGATAGGTCATAAAACCCGAGATACTTGCCTTCCTAATGAGGTTTACTAAAAGAGTGGTCTCAGATTTTTTTCTTTCCGAAACGGCGTTGTCAATTTGGGCAAAAACTAATTTTTGGCATTCGGCTCCTCCCGAGGACGTAGGTAAGCAATGGTTGCCGCTCGCTGTGCATATGGCAGATTCGGGAGAAGTTGCTGAACTGATATGGGATAACTATCTGTCCCCTCGACAGCGGAAGCTGTTGGTAGAACCGTTACTGCGGGTAGAGACGATTGAACAGTCTTCGCGAAACGCCTTAAGCTTAGTAAAGCTAATCGTGGGTGCCCATGACATTGGGAAATGCTCGCCTATGTTCCTTACCCAGAACACCGAGCTTTATGAGCGGATATTTAAAAACGGCGATGACTCCCTAACTAAATACCAGCGGGCAGAGGAACTGCGCGGAGATAACCCACACTCCTGGATAGGGGAAATAGCGTTTGAAAGATGGCTGGAATCGCGCTGGAATCCAGGAAAGGCGGCGAAAAGGTATGTTTCCGCCACTGCGAAACAACTGGGGTCGATAATCGGCGCTCACCACGGTCGCCCGGTGTCTTGGCAGCGACATACCGCTATGGCGAATCCCAATCTGCCTCGGGCTATTAATGGTGATAAAACCTGGAAACGGACCCGCCGGGAACTACTAGATTGGTGGATGAACTGGACTGACAGCCAAAAGATTATTTGCCAATGCGAAGGGTTAGTTTTCCCAACTACCTGGCAAAGTATGGTGGCGGGCATTACGGTGATGGCCGACTGGATCGCTTCGAATCAAGAGCTGTTTGCACTGGTTGACTGGAACTATCTATACCCTGAAAGGTTGCTATCTCCGGAGTATCATCGCCAACGCACTAAAGCTGCCTGGGAGAAGCTGCATTTGCCGCCCTCCTGGCAGCCAGAAATGCTCTCTCACAACCCTGATCAATTGCTACAAACCCTGTTCGCGTTAGGCGCTGATGCTCATGCGCGCCCCGTGCAGGTGGCAGCGGTAGAGGCCGCGGAAAAAATGGCGCTACCCGGCATGATGATAATCGAGGAAGTGATGGGGGCAGGAAAGACCGAGGCCGCGTTAATGGCAGCTACTATTTTGGCGAAACGGGCGGGAACTTCCGGGGTGTTGGTGGCTCTACCAACAAAAGCTACTACCGATGCCATGTTTACTAGAGTTGTCGAATGGGCGCAGACTTCGGCGAAAAGTGGTTTTAGCCTAAAACTTCAGCACGGAAATGCTGCCTTGAATAGCGTATATAAGAAAATCCAATACGGAAGAATCGCCAGTGCCGGCAATGCGGTTTCGCCGGGACAGAGTTCTTCCATGGGCATTGATGAAGAGTCTGGTCACAGTAGGCAGCCGGCAGTAGTACATCGCTGGTTTAACAAGAAAGCCGCCCTGCTAGCCTCGGTAGTGGTATGTACAGTGGATCATTTGCTGTTCTCGGCATTGCAAACCAAACACGTGAGTTTGCGGCATCTGGGGATTAGCGACAAAATTGTCATTATTGACGAGGTACACAGCTACGATGTCTATACCAGCCAATTCCTGAAGAGAACCGTGCAATGGCTGGGAGCGTTCGGGGTGCCAGTAATTGCTCTATCCGCCACCTTAACCCGGAGGGCGCGTGAAGAGCTGTTTGCAGCTTATAAAAAAGGGCAAGAACTGAAACAAGCTGCTCAGGGGAAGGATAAAGGTGCAGTAGCATTTGATGCTTCGGTATTTGCCGCGATGCGGAAACCGCAGCCCGCAGGAAGTGGGACGGCTGCAGCACCAGCCAAAGAGAAAGAGTCGGATTCATCCTCGCAATCCCCCATATATCCGGCGCTTTCTTACTCGGATGTGCAGGGGGTTAAGGTTCGCCCTCTGCCCGTATTAGCTACCAAAGAGATAGAAGTTGAGCATTGGGAGGACGATGCTGGGCTGGTCGCAGATCTTCAAACGCGACTCCAAAATGGGGGATGTGCCCTGGTGGTTCGCAATACGGTCGCTAATGCGCAACGTACCTATGAAACTTTGCGGGGTATATTCGGGGAGGATGTCCGTTTGGTGCATTCGCGTTTTACCCAGCAAGATCGCCAAGATAACGACGAATGGCTGATGCGTACCTTTGGAAAACCCGGAAAATCTCGCCGACCTAAGCGGACGATCGTGGTGGGTACCCAGGTTGTTGAGCAAAGTTTAGATATTGATTTCGATGTTCTTTACAGCGATTTGGCGCCGATTGACCTGCTATTTCAGCGCATGGGGCGGGTGCATCGTCACGAAAGGGAAAATCGCCCTGCTGCAGTTGCGGAGCCTAGCTGCATCTTAATGGGCGTACCCGGCAAGCAGGATTCAAAGCCGCAAGTAGATCCAGGCTCGAGCTATGTTTACGACGAGGACGTGCTGCTGCGAACTGCGGCTTATGTGCTAGATAAAGAGGGCAAGGGGGAGGTCTGGCGGATTCCTGAAGATATCGGGACGGCGGTGGCTGCTGTCTATGAGGAAAGCGTGGTCACCCCCGACTTATGGAGCGATACCTTACAGCGAACCAGGAAGAATAAAGAGGATAAGGCGTATTCTAAAACCGAGGGGGCGGCAATCGGACTGTTGGCGCCGCCTCGCAACACTGATACCGCCTCATTGATTGACTGGCTAGGTGGCAATAATCCGGATGGGGATCCCGATGAAATGGGAATCGTTGGAGTTCGTGATGGCGATTCCGGAGTGGAAGTGCTGCTGGTCGAACAACAGGGAGAGGGCATTGCAGCGATTCCTACTGATCGTCACCCCGAATCCCGGGAAATTGATTTACAAGAATTGCCGAGCGGTGCGCTGCGGGAGCGACTGGTGCGTTCCTTGGTGTCTATTCCTTCAGCGCGACTGCGGGTGAAAGGCCGGGGGCTTGAGGAAGCCGTTGATGAGTTCGTTCACGAGTTAGAAAAGGAAACTCGTGACCTGGGGGTGAATTGGGAAAAAGATTTTATGCTGCGGGGGCAATTAGTAGTCCCGCTGCAGGGCGGGGAATATCGAACCGGGTTTGGGAAAACTATTTCATATCGCCGCGATGTGGGTTTGCAAATTTTTGATACTGATTCGGATGTATAAACCGGTATTTAGCTGTAGCTTTAATGGTGTGTAATCGGTGTGGATGATCCCCGCAAAGGCGGGGCAGAGGTATTGCGTGGTTCCCACACACGGATCATCTCAAGTCTTCTCGAGCTGCTTTCATTCTATCAGCGGGAAACGAGGTAGATAATATTAGTTCGAATCGAAGCTCGGCTACTTGCTATGTTGTTATGTAAGATTAGTTTATTTCCTACACAGTTCCATAGAATAAATATCAAGGGTTTTGTGAGCGGTAGAAACGGGACTGCTCGAGATTATTAGCGAACCGAAGTCGGTTCATGAGAGGAAGGGCAGTGACTGAGAACCTGAAGTTTAATCTGGTAATCTTTGATCGTATGGTTACCGAAAGCGTTTCGGTAAATACCAGTTTTACCAGCCGGATTGTGCGTGGTAGCTTTGCTCGTGGTCTTGACAACGAATTCGAGTGCTACATCCCACTTGATGACTTGGGGTCCAAAGAGCGGCGAGAAACCGATGCTGGGGCATGCGTTATCGAAACCGTCGACTTAATGTCCTCGACTAGGGATACTAGGTCGTCCTGTTTCATCGCTAGTAGACACATGTAATAATGAGTGCTTCTCTCTCCTCTATCAACCTGGGAGGGACTCCCGCAGATTATTGCGGCTTATGATTTCGCGGATACCTTAGGTATGCTCTCAAAACTATCCAGGGCAGCTCTACAAATTTGGCAATCCTGACACGGTCAGATCGCAGCGGTTGATTCGCGCACTATAAGTTTCGGCACAAAGGAAATGTGTCTGGGCTCGTCAGTGTCGGAAAGTAGCAGATTTGCGGCGGCGTTTCCCAATTCATTCATTGGTTGGCGAATGGTGGTTAGTGGAGTAATCAGTTCAGATGCTACTGCTATATCATCAAAGCCGACTACGGAAATATCGTTAGGAATAGACAAGTGGAGCTGACGAATAGTGCGCATGGCTCCTATAGCTAGCTGGTCACTGGCGCAGAAAACTGCAGTGATATCCGGATGGTTGCGGATAAGTTCGCGCGCCGCATGTGCCCCCGAGGTCGCATCGAAGTGATCGGCAAGGATTTCAAATATATCTACCTTCGTAGCGACTTTATTCCGTGCCTCAATAACGCCTCGGTGGCGCGCACGCGCCTGCCTGATGTTTTTTGGCCCATTGATGAACCCGACCTGGCGATGGCCTAGACCCAGTAGGTACGTTATCGCAGTAGCAGCACCGGTCTCATCATCAACAGAGACGCTGCTGATCTCTGCGGAAGCAGAAGGATAGTCCATGAAGACCACCGGAATCTTACGGCGTTGGAGTAAACGGACATTCTCCATTGCTTTATCGGAAGGAACCATAATCACCCCCCTAACCTGTTGGGATGCCAATTGTTGAATGAGTTTTCTCTCTTTGTTTGCATCCCCATCCGAAGAGCAAATCATGGGGTAGCAATTATCTGATGCCAGCCGGTTCTCAATTCCTCTAGCAGACTGAGTGAAAAACGGATTTGCAATGTCGAGAACAATCAGTCCTACCAGGCGTGAGTTTCCGGCGCGCAATCGTCTACCCGCATCTGATGGCACGAATCCAAGTTGGGAGATCGCCTCTTCGACCCGCTTCCTAGTTGACGCCGAAACTAAGTGAGGATGATTCAAAACATTAGAAGCTGTACCGACCGAGACTTGTGCAGTTTTAGCTACGTCTTTGATGCTTGGCGGCTTACTCATGGGAACTCCTGACTCTGGACATTTCCTAATAAGTAGATTAGCTCATGTCTGTCTGAACAGCGAAAATGGTCACTTGAATACTAGTTAAGAAGAAAACGTAAAAACTCTTGACACTGAAACGATTCAATGTTAGTTTGGAAACTAGATTGAAACCTTTCAATCATGTGACAATGGAGTGACAATGAGTGGCAAAAAAACAACCCAAGAGATTCTAGAGACAAGTGCACAGCGCTCAGATTCGCGCTGTGGTTTTCTGCTGAAAGTCCGCAAAGAAGTACTTGCCGAATATTTGGATATACACCAACATGTGTGGGAGGAGATGAGGCAAGCACTTACCGCAGCTGGTTGGAGAAACTATTCGCTCTTCGTAGATCCACCGACTGGGGTAGTATTCGGCTACTTTGAGGCCGATGATGTGCGAGCCGCAATGAAGCGAATGGACTCGCAACAGATAAATAGGATTTGGCAATCAGAGATGTCCAGATTCTTCGTACAGCCCGACGGGGGCGTTAATCATCTTCTGTCGCAATATTTCTACCTAAAGTAATTCAATATTTTCAATGGAGAAAACTATGCAAAACAAACCATTAACAGGTTGGAAAGCGACGATCGCCGTTTCCATGTCAAACTATATTGACTCCGGATCTATCATTGCCATCGCTACTTCCTTAAGTTTTTGGGGCGCTGCCTTCTTCCCGGGGGATGACGGCACTATTGCTGGTATGCTAGCGGCATTCAGCTCTAACGCTTTTGGGGCCGCGCTTGGTGCGCTAATCGGTGGTCCACTTTGCGATAAATATGGACGGAAGTTCATCTACACTTATGATCTGCTGGTTTACGCGCTAGGCGGATTGTTCGTGGTGTTTGCCGCAAATCTGGCAATGCTGTTCGTTGGCTTTGTGGTCATTGGGCTCGCGGTAGGAGCCTCGGTGCCGGCCGGTTGGACCTATATAGCGGAGTTCGCCCCAGCTGAGAGTCGAGGTAAGCACATAGGTACTACTCAAATGGCCTGGTCTTTTGGTCCTTTTATCGGATTTGGACTGGCTGCGGCTCTTACACCCCTAGGCCTGCTTGGTTCTAGGATAGTCTTTGCCCATCTTGTAGTGATTGCACTGATCACCTGGTATATTCGACGCAATCTCGAAGAGTCTGAGGTTTGGGAGGATGCCAAAGGCGGTGCTGCCGCAAAAGCACCTTCTATTTTCAAGTCATTTAAGGCTTTATTTAGCTGGAAGTGCAATATCAGCGCATTAATATTTCTCGCAGTGATCTATACCTGTTGGAATCAGGCGGCTTCGCAAAACGGAATATTTCTCCCGACGATATTGAACTCCATGGGATACGACCAAATGGCTTCCAACATGTTCTCAATGTTGTCTTGGGGTGTTGTTATTATTGGAACTGCCGGATTTATGTATTTCGTGGACAGGGTTCCGTACCGTGTTCACTTCTTCGTGGGGGCGGCTCTCGCTATCGTAGCTTGGCTGATATTAATCTTTGGGCCAGCGGATTCTGCGTTTACCGCATTCGGCTATGCAATCATCTGGGGAATTTCCGCAGGCCCTTCGGCACAGGCATTTTACTCAGTGTGGGCGCCAGAGTTGTTTGCTGCTCCGTATCGCGCCGGCGCACAAGGAATTATTTTCTTTACTGTCCGCGTCATGTCTGGCCTTATTTCTCTCATCTTCCCGGTCATTTTGAAATGGAACAACGGATTACTGATAGACGGATTGATTCTTATTGGCTTCTTGATTGTCTCTTTAGTGGTAGGAACCGTTTGGGCGCCCAAAACTCAGGGTAGACCGTTAAGGGATATTGAAGTTGAGCGTTACGGTCGCGTTGTTTCTGCCAAAGATGAAACCAGATCGTAATGATTAGTCGTATTGAGCATTAGACCGGCGTATAGGAAAGGAAAATATAATGGTACAACTAAAAGACCTCAGTGCAGAAAATCGGAAACTGCTTGAGGAGCAGGATATCGAATTGCCGTCGTGGGCTTTTGGGAACTCTGGCACACGGTTTAGGGTTTTTACCACTGATGGTGTGCCACGTGACCCATTTGAGAAAGTGGCGGATGCAGCCCAGGTAAACAAATTTACGAGATCGGCGTCGCGCGTGTCTCTGCATATCCCCTGGGATCTTACTGATGACTACGATGGACTAAGGAAATACGCGGAAGACAAGGGCGTAACACTGGGTACAATTAATTCGAATGTTTTCCAGGACGAGGACTATAAATTTGGTTCGCTTTGCAACCCTGACCCGAAAATTCGTCAGAAGGCAATCGATCATCACAAGCAATGTATCGATATTATGCGAAAGACCGGGTCCAAGGACTTAAAGATTTGGTTAGCAGACGGTACTAATTATCCGGGGCAGGACTCAATCCGAGAACGGCAAGATCGATTAGCTGATTGCTTGGAAAAAATCTATGCCGAGCTGGATTCGGATATGCGGTTAGTTTTGGAATACAAGTTCTTTGAACCGGCGTTTTATCATACCGATGTCCCTGATTGGGGTACTTCTCTGGTTCAATGCCAGGCTCTAGGCGAAAGGGCAATGGTAGTGCTAGATACGGGGCATCACGCCCCAGGAACCAATATTGAGTTCATCGTGGCACAGCTCTTACGCTTGGGGAGGTTGGGAGCTTTTGATTTTAATTCTCGCTTCTATGCTGATGATGATTTGATAGTTGGAGCTGCCGACCCATTTCAGCTGTTCCGAATCATGAATGAAATCGTAGCGGCGGGGGCGTTATCAGCTGACTCACCGGTCAATTTTATGCTCGATCAATGCCACAATTTGGAGGAAAAAATTCCCGGAGAAATTCGATCTGTCACCAATGTGCAGGAAATGACTGCCAAAGCCCTGTTAGTTGACCGGGGAGAACTAAAGAAGAAGCAGTTAGAAGGAGATGTGCTAGGGGCGAATGAACTACTGATGAACGCGTTTAACACCGATGTGCGGCGTCTGTTAAGAGAACTTCGCGAATCACAAGGTATAGATCCTGATCCAATGCGGGCATTCCTGTCTTCCGGTTATCTGGAGAAGGTTCGGCAAGATCGGGTAGGAGGAAAACAAGCTGGTTGGGGAGCTTAACAAGATGATTTCATGTCCTTCCGTTTTCCCGGAAGTGGCTTAGTCAACGATTTTGGCCCGGCGTCAATTTTATCGGTCGCGTGTCTGGCGCCGGGCCAAGACGTGATGAATGGAGTTTTAAGAAATGCCTGTTTTTGCTGCAATTGATCTTGGTGCTTCTTCGGGAAGAATAATAAGTGGAAATGTCGAGGGCAACCAGATTCATACTAGAGAAGTAACCAGATTTACAAATGGTCCGATCCGCGTACCTGAGCGGGGAAGGGCTGGCCTATATTGGGATATACACCGAATCTGGAGTCAAATAAATAACGGACTGAAGGTACTACAAAGTGAGTCAATTGAATCAGTAGGAATTGATTCGTGGGCAGTTGACTATGGGCTAATCGGCCACAACGGAAAGCTACTTACATCGCCATATAGCTACCGCGATTCCCGAACAAAGAACGTTCCTGACAAACTTTTCGGGAAGGTTTCTCCCCAAAGGTTCTATCGTCATAATGGATTGCAGGTAATAAACTTCAACACGGTTTTCCAACTGCTGGCTAGTATGGAAAATGAAGATGACCGAAGATTGACTGAGGTTGCTCGACATATTCTTTTGCTTCCAGATCTGATTGTTTACTGGTTGTCTGGAAAGATTTATGCCGAAGTGACGAATGCCTCTTCCACAGGGTTATTGGATCCCTGTACGCGTAGATGGTCACAGGAAATATTGCAACTGTACACGCAGCAGGCGGGCATGGACATCGCTCAAAAATTACCCGATGTGATTGAATCTGGAAAATGTATAGGGCCGGTCTTGCCAGATGTCATCCCTTTGCGTAACGGTAAGGATTTGCCCACCAATGTGGTAAGTGTAGGAAGCCATGATACAGCCTCTGCAGTCGCGGCGATTCCTGCTAAGACTGATAATTTCGCCTATATTTCCTGCGGAACCTGGTCATTGGTCGGGCTTGAGTTAGTAGCTCCCGTGCTTACCGAAGCCTCTCGTAAAGCAAACTTTACTAACGAACTAGGTGTAGATGGAACGGTCAGGTACTTGCGCAACATTATGGGTATGTGGATACTTAATGGCTGTGTTGCAAAATGGCGCGAAAAGGAGCCACATTTATCTTTTGCGGAGATCGATGAAGCGGCTGCAAAAGCCCCCCGTATGCGCACGATTATTGACGTTAATGACCCCATCTTTGCGGATCCAGGTGACATGCTGGCTCGTATAGACCGGCTTGCTGATGAAACTGATCAACCGCGCCCTAGAGAAATAGGGGAATACGCACGTTGCATTTACGAATCTCTGGCATTAGCCCATGCGAGAACAATCCATCAAGCAGCCGCACTCGCGAATGTGCCGGTTGACACGGTGAATATCGTGGGCGGTGGCGCGAAGAATCTCTTGCTTTGTCAACTTACAGCTGACGCATGCGGGTTGCCAGTAACTGTTGGCCCAGTAGAGGCTACGGCATTAGGGAACCTTCTGGTACAGGCTCGAGCCAGTGGCGTGGTAGGAGATTCGCTATCTGAGATGAGATTCGTTGTATCTCAATCGGTAGCATCAATAACCCTAAACCCTGAGGGAAAGAAAACGGATTGGCAACAAGCAGCTGCCCGAATTTTTAGCAAAGAAAGATGAGAAATAAAATGAAAAATAATTCAACTATTAAGGAACTACTTGACCAAATGGGGCAGGCGGGCGCCCGGCTAGACCAGATGCACGCGGTGGAAGCAAGTGCGGGAAACATATCAATATCTATAAATTGGCCCGTGGATTTGGAGTCTGTTTTCCCCGACCATCAAGAAAAGAAGAATTTGCCATGGGCGGTTCCGGCACTAGCCGGAAGAACCGTTTTCGTGACCGGCTCTGGGTGTCGGTTGCGGGATATTGGAAAAATGCCGGCGGTGAATGTTTCAGCTTTCGTGATTGATGAGGGTGGTAGAACCGGTACCTGGTATACGCATCCAGACAAGAAATATCATCAACCCACGAGCGAGTTTAACTCCCATCTGGCGGTTCACAATGACCAGGTAGCTAGGAGGAAGGTAGATTTTCAAGCCGTGGTTCATGCGCAGCCACCTTACCTGGTCGCTCTGTCGCATCACCCGGAGTTGCTCAATAACACTGACTATAACCGTGCGATTTTCCGCTGGGAACCGGAAACGATAGTCCAGGTTCCACAGGGTATAGAGGTGCTGGATTTCATGGTACCTGGCAGCCAGGAGTTGATGGAAAATAACTTGCGGGGATTGCGCGATCATGAGATCACGCTGTGGGCAAAGCATGGAATCATGGTACGTTCTGACGTCTCGCCCTTGGCGGCTGTTGACAAAGTGGAATATCTGGAAACCGGCGCTATGTATGAATATTTGAATACCGCGAGCGGGGGGAAGGCAGAGGGTCTAACGGATGAGGAGATTCGCAGAGTCATCTCTGCCTTTGGGGTTAAAACAACTTTGTACTAGGACCTGATAGAAGAGAGTTTGATGTCACTTATCTTCCTGAGGGGGAGTCTAGACTTGCGCATTGCATACCGGTAGGGTCTAGCTCGTCAATGATGCTTTTGGGGATCTAGTTTGGGGCGCAACTAATTGCAGCGAAGCTTGCTTGACGTCGTTCTCGGGCGTAGGCCGCAAGAGCCGGATTTGAGCCCTTGGGGTAAGGTCTAGCTCCTGTCTCAGGGACGAACTAGGGTGATTGTCAGCTCTCTAGCTAGTATGTGGGTCACGCTTTTGACCACGAGTAGCTATATATAGTGTCACGGGTGGCTTCTCTTTTAATTCCAACACAGTTCCTGTAAAACTGTTTATTAAGAGTCTTGTAGGCGAGCAGGATTCAGATTATTTGGTTGTTTGGGAACCAAAGGTTGGTTCTAGAAGGGAGGTACGGTGACTGAGAAATCAAAGTTTAATCTACTTGATGAGCCCTGGGTTCCGGTTGCATTCCGCAACGGTAAACATCAGATGCTTCCTCTGCGTGATTGTTTTTCGCGTTCGCCGGAGATTCGAAGATTATCTTTTGGGCAGGACGCCGTAAGTTTCGCGGTACTCAGGGTTATGGTGGCGATTATGCAGCGAACGCTGTATATCGCCAGTGCTACAAATGGCAGGTGGGGTGCATACGCTTGGCAGCAGGCTCATGAAAATCCTAAAGAAACCTTGGGGTTGGTAGAGCAGTATCTTGAGGCATGGAGGGATCGTTTCTTTTTATTTGATCGTGAACGGCCTTTCTTTCAGCATCCAACGGTTCAAACCCCCAAAAGAGACTACTCTGAGCTAAATAAGATACTCGCGGACGTCCCAAACGGGGAACCATTCATCACCATGCGTATCGGGGCGGGTCTAGAAGAGATTAGTTATCCCGAGGCTGCTGCCCAGCTTATCCACTTACAGGCATACGATTCTGCGGGGATTCGCTCCGGCGCGGATGGTGACACTCGGGTGAAGGGTGGTAAAGGATATCCGATTGGTACTGGTTGGGTAGGTGCCCAAGGTGGGGTTTACGTGGAGGGGGAAACTTTGTTTTCAACTCTGATGCTTAATACTCTTGCTATCGGACAGCCTGGAGAAGAAAGCGAAGAAGCCCAGGCCACTGGAATTATTGCTACCAATCCAGAACTCGATTTACCTCATTGGGAATGTGAGGAGCAACCGGTGGGGCAACGTGCCGATATTTATCCTCATGGTCTAGCCGATATGCTTACCTGGCAATCTCGGCGGGTGAGGTTGATTGATGGGGGCAATTCGGTAATCGGGTTGGTGCTTTGTCAAGGGGATCGCTTAGGAGAAGAGAAAAGTTCTGCGGTTGCTAATGCGCAGATCCGCGAACCTATGGGGGCATGGCGTTTTTCTGAGCCACAGACCAAGAAAAATAAGCGGATAACTTATATGCCACGCAAGCATGATCCCAGTCGCGTAATTTGGCGGGGAATTACATCCCTATTGCCTGAGTTTCCCGGCAAACTTGCGACTTACAAAGAGGTACAGGTAGAAGCAAATCTACCACCAGCGGTAGTGCGCTGGGTGGGATGGTTGCTGTCAAATGGTTATCTGCCAGAATCGGCAACCTATCGCTTGCGATCTTGTGGGTATGTTTACGGATCCAACGAGTCAGTTTTTGAGGAAGCAATCAGCGATTACCTGGCAGTCCCCCCTCGTCTATTGACTGGCAAAGACCAAAAATCCTTGTACTTAGTGAAAGCCGGGATGGAACTGCTTGATGAGCTAGCTAGTGCGATTGCTTCGTTAGCGGGGAATCTGCAGCGTGCCATTGGGGCTGAGGACACCAAGCTGGCTACTCGGACAGCGCGGGAGCGCTTTTACTCAGAGATTGACAGCGAGTTCAGAGCCTGGTTGCTGGGAGTTGGTACTGAAGAATGGGGGCTAGATTCGCTTTGGGAAGAAGGATACGGGATAGCTAAAAAACTGGAATCCGAACTGTTAGAAGCAGCCCCAGATGAAGCTATGAAGGGAAGAGTAAAAAACGGAACAGTTTTTGATCTTCCTAACTGTGTTAAATGGTTTGCAATCAAACTTTCGAAGACTAAATCAAAGGTTTCAGCTTTCAATGAGTCGAAGGAGAATCATGAGTGATCAAACGCAACCAGAGGAATCAGGTAAGCACTATTACAGTGAACTTGGTTGGACAGTAATACGGCGAATTGAATCCTTGCAGCAAGGGTATTTAAACGATTCCCCGCAAGCTCGTGCCGATTTGGCTGAGATGCGCAAAGCATCCCAAGACTTATATGTTTTTCCACCCTCGGTGTGGCGCCTAGTGGATCTCCCAGAAGCGGGCAAGAAATCCTCTTCAGATTTGTTGACCGCCAAGGAGCAGGCAATTCGCGGTGCCTTGTGGCTATATGCTCGCCATCAGCGGGGTAGAACTACCCCCATGCATCAACGGGGGGTAAACCTGGGAGCAGCAGTTTCAACGCTGGCATGGCTAGAAGGCGTGGATAACGAAAAAGCGGTGCGGCGTCATTTTGACGCCGCGGTCATGTCCACAACTTTTTCCGGGTTTTTCAACCATTTGAAAGGACTAATCGGTCAGCTGGGATCAACGCGTGCCGCGATTGCTATTGACTACGGGCTGCTGGCGCAAGACCTTTATCGCTTCGCAATCCCCGGGGGTAGACAAAAAGTTACCCTCTCCTGGGCGAGAGGCTACGCCCGACAAAAAACCGAAAAATCAGAAACCAACTCACAGACCAAATAGAGGAGACTATTATGACTAACTTTATCGATTTTCATATTCTGCAAAACGTTCCCCCATCCTGCGTAAACCGAGATGATTCCGGAAGCCCCAAGACTGCAACTTTTGGAGGACAGCGTCGAGCCCGAGTTTCTTCGCAATGTTGGAAACGGGAGACTAGGCAAGTCTTTGGCGACTTCCTCAACCAAGAGGATCTAGGCTATCGGACCAATCGGATTGTGGATTTGCTGGCTGAACAGATAGTGGCACAAAACCTCGATCTGGAACCGGAATCTGCGAAACTGGCGGCCGAGGTATTCAAAGCGCTGGGAATCAAGCTAAAAGCCCCGCGCGCAAAGAAGGATGCCGAGGAAGAAGTCGGCAATGATGTTTCTACCTATTTAGTTTTCCTCTCATCCTTGCAGCTTCGGCAACTGGCAGAATACGCGGTCGAAAGAGCAGCTAACGAAGAAAAGCCAAAGAAACGCGAAATTGAAAAACTGCTGAATCGTAATCACTCAGTAGATTTGGCTCTGTTCGGTCGCATGGTCGCTGACGACGCAGCAGTAAATGTCGATGCCTCTTGCCAGGTAGCACACGCAATTTCTACCCACAGCGTAGAAAACGAATTCGATTTCTTCACCGCAGTTGATGATGTAAAGTCCCAAGATCAAGAGGAAACTGATGCCGGTGCTGGGATGATGGGAACGGTCGAGTTCAACTCCTCTACGCTATACCGCTACGCCACTATTAACCTGGATATGCTGCGGGAAAACCTGGGAAGCGACGATGCGACTGTACGGGCAGTTGATGCGTTCGCTCAGGCATTTGTCAAGGCTATGCCCACCGGTAAACAAAACACTTTTGCCAATCGGACGCTTCCGGAAGCAATCTATGTTTCCGTGCGTGATGATCAGCCAGTTTCCCTGGTAGGCGCGTTCGAGAATGCGGTTATCTCCCGGGAAGATACGGGATTCTTAGCTCCCTCAGTATCTCGGCTGGTCAAAGAAGCCGGTGACATCGAAGACGCCTATGGGGTCAAGCCTCTTGCCCAGTTTACCTGCGGGGTCGGGGACTCGCGGGAACAGCTGAGGCAAATCCAGGAACCAGTGGCGTTCCCACAGTTAGTTTCGGATTTAGACAACCTGGTGACTGAACTGCTTACCAAGGGTGAATAGCCATGAAGAATATGCTTTTGACCCTCAAAGGTCCAATGCAGTCATGGGGGACTTCGTCTCAATTTACTAAGCGCAGGACGTCCTCAGAACCCTCCAAAAGCGGAATAATCGGTCTGCTAGCGGCAGCACAGGGACGCCGGCGGGTGGATCCGGTTGAGGACTTAGTTGACCTGAGAATGGCGGTTCGTATCGATCAACCGGGAACTCGGGAACGGGATTTTCATACCACCCATTCCTTTGACGGTGAGACTTCCTATCCGCTTTCTGACCGCTATTACCTGGCAGACGCGGTATTTGTCGTTGGGCTCAGCGGGGAAACCAGCCTGATTGAAGCCCTTAACGAGGCCTTGCTTAAACCAAGGTTTCCGCTGTATTTAGGACGGAGGGCGTTTCCTCCTATGACTCCTCTCCGTCCAAAGCTGTCAGAGGGAAATCTGGTAGATGAACTTGCCGCTTACCCCTGGCAGGCAGCTCCGTGGTATCAAAAGAAAATATCGCGGAAAACGGACTGGTCGTCCTCTTCACCCCTCGACCTCGAGAATGGAAAAGTAAGTTTAGAGGTAGTTGCAGATCTGGATTTGCTGCCAGAGGAGCGGCGGGAAGACTGTATTTTTGACCAAGTCCACGATGTTCCGCTCAGTTTTGATTCCCATCATCGCCAATATGAATGGCGTGACGTAGTCAGGTGGAAATGCGAGGTGGCGACCGATATCGCAGGTACCGAAACCGAGCCATCCTTTTTAACCACCCACAATCCGGGAGGTATGTGGTGAGCGAAATTTATCTTTCACGGTGTGCTTTAAACCCCCGGAGGCGGGGAGCCGCCAGGCTGCTCGCCTCGATGGAGCGGATGCATGCGGCTATCTTGCAAAACTGTTTCCATGATTCCCAATGGGAGGGAGGGGAACCTCCGCGGATTCTCTGGCGGCTAGATCGCCATCAAAAGGGTTATTACCTCTATATTCAGTCGCCTATACGTCCGGATTTAACGCAACTTGTTGAAGAGGCTGGCTGGCCAGACATTGATACCTCGTTCGGAGTGAAAAGCTATCAGCATTTCTTAGACCAACTCACGGAGGGAACCAGCTGGAACTTTAGGTTAGTGGCAACACCCACTAGGGCTGTGAAATCTGAAGGTGCTAAACGATCCAAACGGATTCCAATCGTTAAGGATGAAGAGCGCATTAAATGGCTGGCATCTAGAGCAGAGGGCTGGGGCTTTGAGATTCCCCGGATATCTGTCAATCCGCCCACTGGTGACGCAACTGATTTGGCGGTGGCAATCGTGGAAAAAGAGCGCATTCGTTTTCAGCGAGGAAAGTCAGGGAGACCGGGATCTTTAGTTACCTTGAACCGGGTAGCATTCGAAGGAATTCTGACTGTAAAGGATCCTGAACTGCTGCGCATCGCCATGCTAAACGGTTTAGGGGCAGCGAAGGCATACGGATGCGGTCTGCTAACCCTAGCTCCTAGGTAGATAGCAATGAACGGCGGTCTCGCAAATAAACCCGTCCCGCGGCAATCACTGCCGCGGGTGGAAGACCGCTGGTCATTCCTCTATGCGGAACGTTGTATAGTTCATCGCGCAGAAAATGCTTTGACCCTGCGAGATGAGCAGGGAACGGTGCATGTCCCGGCGGCAACGATTTCATCACTGCTGCTGGGGCCGGGATCCACGATTTCTCACCAGGCAATGAGTCTTTTAGGTGAATGTGGGGTGAGTGTGGTTTGGGTTGGTGAAAACGGGGTGCGCTTCTATGCCAGCGGGCGCAGTTTGGCTGACTCGAATGCTTTGCTGCAGCTGCAATCCCGTTGCTCTTCCTCGCAAAATGAAAGAATCAAAGTGGCCAGGGCAATGTATCAGATGCGTTTTGGTGAAGAGGACGTGGAGGGGCTCTCCATGCGACAGCTGCGGGGGAGGGAAGGTCACCGCATGAAAATGGCCTACCGGCGCTGGGCAGATGAATATGGGGTGCCTTGGGCAGGTAGAGTTTTTGATTCCCAAGATTTTCAGGCGAGCGATCCGGTTAACCAGGCGCTGTCTGCTGGTAACGCCACTTTATATGGGATTTCCCATGCGGTTATTTGTGCTCTAGGTTGTTCGCCGGGACTCGGCATAGTGCATACCGGGCATTCGCGCTCCTTTGTGTTTGATATTGCTGACCTCTATAAGGCTGAATTCGTGATTCCGCTGGCATTCCAGATTGTTTCCGAGGGCGCGCAGGACGTTGCCACCAGAATGCGGATT
>ERZ1673752.1404-NODE-1404-length-33746-cov-9.249740_pt1 | contig 33746 bp, 30 predicted proteins | sample MGYA00580195_ERZ1673752 | MGnify/ENA primary metagenome ERZ1673752 (study PRJEB41218, sample SAMN15661744) | gut metagenome | host: Homo sapiens | place: Canada: London | collected 2015-08-20/2019-03-30 | study: EMG produced TPA metagenomics assembly of...
ACCCCCGCGGCCAGCCGCGCACGAGCAGCCGCCCCCGCGAAACGTAGTTCACCACCGCCCCCCGCGGGTTCCATCTCGGTCGTACCGGTACGTAAACAGCCATAGTCTTCTAGTTCTTTACCCGCGCAAAGGTAGCACGCCGCCCCCGCCTGCCACGGAAATGGTTCGCCATCAAAGCCAATTATGCACGGCAATAATTGGCTTTGATGGCGAAGGGGGTGAAAGTTTAGCGCGAAATGGAAAGCTGTTAGTATGGGTTAGGCTGCGGGTACCCATGGGCTGCACGCGGTGCACTACCCAACACCTCCGCAAGGGACGATTCTTTTCGTCGCAATGCCGCCACGTCCCCGCGCTCGATCTCTCAATGGCTGGCCCTTGGATTCTTGCCCCGCACGCCTCTACGCGCATCGCGCCCCATCCACCTTACGAAAAGCTAACCTTCCTCCCCCAGAACTTTTCGTACAGCAATAAATATGAAAAAAGCCCTTTGTCGGGTTTGAACAAAGGGCAGCAATTAGAATGAAGCTTTACATGCTACAAAACGCCATCAATTTCCCAGGCTGAAATATGTTCAATACCCTCATGGGTCGGTAGCTTGAAGCCATCCAAGCTCACGACATACTTCCTATAATTATCGTCGATAGACAAAAGGGAACGGTACTCTCGCGCAGCTGTCTCTTGTTCAGCTAATTGCAAAGCGACCTGAAAGTATAGCCTCTCGCTCCCTTTGATGGCAACAAAGTCCACCTCCGCCTCTCCGTTCGTACCCACATAGACTTGATAGCCCGCCCTTCTAAGGCTTAAATAGACCGCATTCTCCAAAAGGTACCCCATCCCGTATCCAAATCCTGCATAGAGGTAGTTGTGGTAGCACAAATCATTCAGATAGTACTTGCTATTGGCGGCAATAGTCTCTTTACCCTTGATGCTATACCTTTCTACCCTATGCACAAGGAAAGTGCTCTCGAGGTGAGAAATATAGTTGGAGAGCGTCTCGTAGTTCGTTTTTCTGCTGCGTGACTTGAAAAAGTTGACGATATTGGCGATGGAAACAATATTGGAGGCGTTATTGACTAGATAGACAAAGAGGTCGTCCAAGAGCTTAACATCCTTCACTTTATACCTTGCCACGATGTCGCGAAGCATAACTGTATCCTTTATTGAAGAAACGTACTTTCGCCGCATCTCGTCATTGGGGAGATTGAAAAGCTCCGGCAGAGCACCAGTTTGAAGGTATTCTATATAACTCTCTTTGTTGCAGGATTTTCCACCAACTCCGCAAAATTCCGAAAAGCCATAAGGGAGTACTTCAAACTCCACGTACCGTCCTGAAAGGAGAGTTGCCAGCTCTCCAGCTAGCAGTCGGGAGTTAGAGCCGCTAATAAATATCTCACAAGGCTCCGCAAAGTCTTGTGAATGGGAATTGACAAATCGCTCCCACTCCTCGACATCCTGTATTTCGTCAATAAAGAGATATACTTTCCCTTTCGGTTGGAGCTCTTTCCTGTACAGCTGCAAAAGGTTTTCAAGATCTTGATAGTCATGTATATCTGAAAACTCAAGGAATTCCTTATTGATATAAAAAACATTGTTAGCTGGAATACCGTTGGCAATTAGCCGGGCTGCAATTTGCCTCAGGATATAGCTTTTCCCCACACGCCGCTGCCCCACCAGAACCTTGATTAGCTTGCTACCGATATATTGGCCTACCCTATCTGTATAGAACGTACGTGGATACCCCAAGTCAATAGGATTTTCATCCCAAAAATTGTATTTCCTTATTGCAGCAATCATGCCAGGTGTAGTTGAAATTCTTCTGCAAATGTAGAAAATTTCAAGTACACTTGAAAATTCAATCGGAATGCTACTAATTTCAGATACGATTGGAACGTTGCACAGAGCTGAAACGGAGCGACTCTGTCCATGGTGCTTCGCCTTACGCCAGCAGCAGCATCACCGCGAGGTCACTTTTTTCCCCTCGGCTTCTCACGGCACTACACATTGAAAATAAACGACTTACAAAACGCACCCGATCGTAGGAGAGCTCTTCACTGCCCACTAATACCCGCCCACGCCTCAAAATCGGCAATAGTTACCGCATCTTCTATAGAAAAGCGCCCGCTCGCCGTGCGGCGCAGCGCGGAGAGGTATGCCCCGCAGCCCAACACCTCGCCTAAATCTCTAGCCATTGAACGTATGTATGTACCCTTGGAGCAAACGATATCCGCCACGGCAACCCCATGCATGGGGTCGTACGAAAGCAACCGAAAGCTGCGTATCGTCACCGGCACTGGGGGCAACGTCCGCTCCTGCCCCTTGCGCGCCAGCGTGTAGGCGCGCTGCCCATCGACCCTCTTTGCGGAAAAAAGCGGGGGCGCCTGCATGACCTCTCCCTCCATGCCCAGCATGGCGCGCCGCACGTCTTCCGCAGTAAATTCCTCAATGCTTCCTCCCGCCTCAACGGGGGTTTCAAGGTCGTGGGAAGCCGTTCGCGCACCCAGCGTAAACGTTGCGGTGTACCGCTTATCCTCATTGGTCAACTCCCCCGCCAGCTTGGTTGCCTTACCGATACATACCACAACTAGCCCCGTGGCGAGAGGGTCGAGCGTGCCGGCATGCCCCACCTTGATTTTTCCATACCCCAACCTATGGCGCAGCAAGTAGCGCACCTTGCCCACCACGTTGAAGGATGTCCACGCCAATGGCTTATCAATGAGCAGAATATGCCCCTGCGCTAAATCCTTACCTGGCGATAGGGCCAACAGGTCCTCTACAGACGGCAAACTAGAAGAAGAGGGCATACCCCACCGCAATAAGCCCCACTATCAGACAGTATATGGAAAACCCTCGCAACCCCTTGCGTTGAACGAAAGAAATCATCGCCTTGCACGCAAATAGCCCCGACACGAACGCTGCAAGAAAACCCGCCAGCATCGCGCCGCTTGACACCGAGCTCTGCGCCAATTGACCGTCAAAAATGTCCAGCAGATTGGCACCGATGATAGGCGGCAGCACCATCAGGAAGGAAAATTTCGCGGCTTCTTTTCGCGACGTGCCGCTCAGAATTCCCATGCTTATCGTGGTGCCGCTCCTTGATAGCCCCGGCAATGCCGCCACAGCCTGCCCTACCCCCATAACCAGCGCTGAAAGGTAGCTCGGCTGCCTACTACCACTTGCACCCTGCATAGGCACACGCGACGCGAAGTAGAGCAGTGCCGCCGTTACCAAGAGCATGGAGCCAACCAGCAAGATGTTACCCGAAAAGAGCGTTTCCACCTCATCGCGGAAGAACACACCGACAATAGCGATGGGGACCATGGAGAGGAGCAACTTCATGATGTACTGCATCTCTGCATTCCACTTGAAACGGAAGAACCCGACGATGAGATTCGCCAACTCCCTCCATAGCACCACTATGGTACTCAGCACCGTTGCACCATGGAGGATCACAGTAAATGTCAAATCGTCAGCGGTTTGTACCCCTAAAATCGCCTTGGCGAGCTCCAAATGGCCACTGCTGCTTACCGGAAGGAATTCCGTAAGCCCCTGCACCAGCCCCAATACAATAGCTTCCCAAACCGACATGGGCTACTCCTTGCTTTTCTTTGCTCTCGGACGGTAGAGAATGGCGTACAGCACGAAGGCGAAGCCTAGCAGCACCACGATGGGCGCAAGCGTTATCTGCCGAAAGCCGAACACCGACTCGTTAAACACGTTCGGGTCATCACTCCCCCCGCCGATCATAAGTAAAAAGCCTAAAAGCACCACGGCGCACCCAATGAGCACGTATACATAATTGCGACGCACAAAGGGCATCTGCTCCTCCGCCGATAGCTCTGATTTCACGTTTCTTTCGTTCGTAGCCATAGTAGCAACTATTTTATCCCACTAGTAATATAGGTCGTCAATCTTTGAGTCAAGAAATGCATTCACTGAAAAGAATGTAGTAATACAGTTAATGGCGATACCCGCCAGCAAAACGAACACGGCGATGGCAATCAGCACGGGATACTGGCCGAGGTTCACCAACTCGTAAAACTCATCCTGCACAAACCATACCCCCACAAGGATCAGCGCAATGGCAATCAACGATGACCATACCCCATGAATTACCGCTTTTCGCATGAAGGGCCGGCGTGCGAAGGAACGTGTCGCCCCTACCAGCTGCATCGTTTTGATATTAAAGCGATTGGCGTATATGGATAGGCGCATTGTGTTATTTATCAGCACAAGCGCAATGAAACTCATCACTAAACTAAAGCTTAGTATCAATGCGCTTATTTTTTTTGTGTTCTCATTGACCAGTTCCACTAAAGAGGCCTCGTAATGCACCTCCGACACCTGATCCAGCGCTTGCATCTGCGCTGCAATCTTTGCTATACTGTCGGCACTCGTCCAACCGGCATTGAGCTTCAGCTCTATCGATGCTGAAAGGGGATTGTACGCAAGCACTGATAGGAAATCCTGCCCCAGGGATTGCGTAAACTCCTCTGCCGCCTTCTCTTTGCTAATGTACGCAGTACTTTTTATAAAGTCGTACGACTCAAGATTCCTCCGTAAGAAATCGGCATCAACCTGCTTTACCTTGTCTTGCAGCACCAACGACATGGAGAGATTTTCCCGCACGTAGCTCGATATCCTATCTACGTTGATGAGCAGCAAGGCCAATATCCCTAGAGCAAAGAGCACCAATGCCGTGCTAAAAATTGACGATAGCGAAACGCTTCGTATCCGCCAATGCGTACGCCTCTCTCGCTGCCGTCCCCTCATCGCTCTACCGAGCTTTCGCCCTCCCTCGCTATTTCTCTACGCCTCTTTACCAACGGCACTACCAACGCTACGCATACCCCCAAAAGGATAACCAATCCGCAGGTGAGATCCACGTACTTCGCCCGATGGAACATCGGGATGTCGAAAGAAAAATCAAGCGTATATTCTCCCTCGGGTAGCCACATGCCCCGCAGCGTGTAGTCCGCACACGCAATCGGCAACGCCTCTCCTTTCGCCTGCGCCGTCCACCCTTTGGGGTAGAACACCTCTGAGAATACTGCGAACCGCGGGGAGGCGCAGCGAACGCTGTAGCGCATCCTATTGGGTTCTGCATTTAGTAAGGCGATTGTATCACCCGCCACGGGTGCATCAAACGCCTTTTCAACAGCCCTGTACCGCTCGTCCACAACGGCTACCCTCCGCAAATCCACATTCCCCAATGCCTCAAGCTCTGCATCAGCATTCGGCACCCACTTCACGCTATCGGCAAACCACACCGCCCCGTAGGCATTCGGATTAAGCGCAGCCACCGCCCCACGCTCCTGCGAGGGCTGTATAACGTACTTCACGTTGAGGAGATCCAAGAAGAGCGGCGTCTGCGCATAGGCATCTATCAGCTCCTGGTAGCGACGCAGCTTTGCCCCATGGTAGCCCCCAACGCTACGATGCCTAAACGAGGTGCTCGCGTCGTTGAACGGACTCACGGTGGCGTTGAACACGCGGTAGTACGTGGTATCAGGCTCTATCATCCTGTCGGCCGCTGTGATGGGGAACGGATTCTCATTATGGCTCCGGGGAACATAGCGCACCCCATCGTATCGCTTATTTACCGGCACCATGTCAACGAGGACTACCACCGTAAGTATCAACGCCAACCAACGCATGTTTAACTTCTTACGCTCGTAGAAGAAAAGGACAGCCGAAGCCACAGCCACAAAGAGAATGGACCGCCACGCATCGCCAATGAACAACGCCCTACGGTCGGCACGCAGCGTCACCGCAAGCTGCTCCGGGAGCTGAGAGTCAAAACCGGTAAGGGAAGTGAACGGCATGAACATCAACCCTAAGACCAGCACCAGCCCAAGCGTCCCCAGGGTGACAATTGACGACCATTTCCACGCTCGCTTGCGCTGCGCTTCATCCAAACCCTTACCGAGCCATAGCGAAAGCCCATAGAACGCCATGAGGGGAATGGTCACCTCGGCTATGACCAACGTCATCGACACCGTACGGAACTTATTGTACCCCGGGAAATAATCAAGGAACAGGTTACTGAACCACGCCATATGGCTCCCCCACGCCAAGAATATTGCGAGGAGCGTCACCCCAAGTAGAGAATACTTTAGAGGACCCTTCATTACGAACAGCGAAAGCACAAAAAAGAAAAAGACAACCGCCCCGATGTATACAGGGCCCGATGTCATTGGCTGTGAGCCCCAGTAGGTAGGCATATGTTCAAGGTACTGCTCCGCCAGCTCCTTATTGCGTAACTGCTGCATGAAGAATTGCCCCGTGTGGGAGTCTGGGGATAGCGATAGCGAGGAGGATCCACCCATGAGGTTAGGCACCACCATGTTCAGCGTCTCACCTATGCCATAACTCCATGCCAGAGCGTAGGAACGGTCAAGCCCCCCGGTCTCATCATGCGGGGCGTGCGTTAGCTCCGTCTCCCCGCGTATGCTGTAGCGACCGTAGTCCCACGTATTGTAGAAGTTATTGAAGTTTGCTCCCACGGCAAATGCGGCAGCTAATACTAGGAACGCGGAGGCTGCTATAAACGTACGCCACTGTTGCGACTTAATCGTTTCCACAAGGTAGGCGATCGCCACAGCCGCCACAATAAACGCAGAGTAGTAGGTTATCTGCGGATGCCCCGACACGAGGCTTAGCGCCAGCACCAATGCGAAAAGCGTTGCCCCTACGGCGTATTTTCCGCGATAGGTTAGTATGGTAGCCGCTACCAACGGCGCGATGTACGCAATCGCATGGGACTTGGCGTTATGTCCAGCACCTATAATAATGAAAAAATAGGTTGAAAATCCGTAGGCGACAGCCCCTGGAATTGCCATTAGCGGGTTCACTCCCAGCACCAAAAGAAGGAGGTAAAAACCCAACATGGTGAGAAATATGTAGCTTGCAGGCCGCTCGCCTATGAGTAGCACTTTGTCCACCCACCGCACAACGTTCAATGGGTAGTTCAGCGCGATAAGCACCGTTGGCATGCCGCTGAAAACGGTAGTGGTCCAATGCGTCTGTTCGCCACCATGGGTCTCAGAGTACTCTATGCATTCACGGGCAGTGCCCTGCCACTGGTCGCGGTCATGCTGCGCTACCACTTTCCCCGTCAAAAGCGGCGCAAAATAGGCGTACGCCACCACGAGCAGAATTGCCACCGCGAAAAGGTACGGGAGGGATTTACGCCATTTCTTTGTCATCGTCACAGTCTCTTTTCTCCTCCGTCCTCACGGCTACTGCGGCAGCACGCGCTGCGTGTACAACGCCTTCATTGCGGCATTGAGCGCATCATCCGTTGGCTGAAGGAAGGGGTACATACCCTCATTTTCCCACATAAACCTAGCTATCTGCGAGTAGACAGCAGCTTCAATTAAACGTTTTGAGGTCTGGTAGCCCTTCGGTTCAAAGGGTACCCCCTCTTTGGCAGCGTACCCCGTGAAGCTTCCCAACACACCCTGCTTCTCAAAATAGCCACGCATAGCCGCGATACCGTCTAGCCGCTGCATCTCCGCACGATGCTGATCCACAAAACGCACCGCGAAACGGAACGGAAGGTTACGACGTAGCAAACTCGTGTAGTACGGCGTTATAACCGTTGTGTCAACAGGAACAAAGATGTCGGGCATTATGCCGCCACCGCCGTACACGGTGCGCCCGCCCGCCGTAACGTAACGGCTCAGCGAGTCTTCGTGTATACTATCCCGCTGCGTGAACTCTCCGCGCTGGTAGCGCAAGAGGTAATCCATGTAGTAGAGCGAGTCGTTCCCCATCTCGTAGGGCCGCTGGATGCAGCGCCCCGAAGGGGTGTAGTACCGCGCCACGGTAAGCTGGAGCAACGACCCATCGCGGAAACCGAACTGCTCTTGCACCAAGCCCTTCCCGAACGAACGTCGCCCCACGACGAAGCCCCGATCGTTATCCTGTATAGCACCCGCAAAAATCTCGCTGGCCGATGCCGAGGCATCGTCAATCAGCACGGCTAGGGGAATGTTACGCAGGATTCCATCATGCTGCGTTGTATAATCCCGCCGTGGCGATGATCGCCCCTCGGTGTAAACCACGTGGGTACCCTTTGGGAGAAAGAACTCTGAAAGGAAGGTGGCCGCATCAAGCAATCCCCCTCCGTTGCCTCGTAAATCCACCACTATCTGTTGCATGCCCTGCGCGGCAAGGCGCGACACCGCCGCTGTGAACTCCTGCGGTGTGGTTTGCGAAAAACGGATGAGGTGTAGATACCCCGTCAACGAGTCGGCCATGTACGCCACCTCCACGCTATTGATTGGTATCTTGTCCCGCACAATGGTGAACGGGAGGATATCCTTCACCCCCTTACGATCCACTTCCACCGTTACCTGCGTGCCGCGTGGCCCACGCAGCAACCGCATCAACGAGTCCTGGTTGAACTTCACCCCCGCCACGTCAATTCCATCCACCCGCACGATGCGATCCCCCGAAAGAATCCCCACCTTTTCCGATGGCCCGCCCACAACCGTACTCAACACCAAGAGAGTATCTGTCTGCATGTTGAATGTTATACCCACACCCTCAAATCCCCCCTCCAACGGCTCTTTATAGGCCTTTGCCTCCTTGGCAGAGATGTAGGTGGAATGCGGGTCAAGCTGGGAAACCACCGCGGCAATAGCCTTCTCCTCCAGATCAGCCATCGTCACCGTATCAACGTACGACCTCCTAATCAGGGAGGTCACTGCATCGAGCTTACTGCGACTAGGGAACGTTTTTCGTGATGCCAAGTAGGTTCCCACACCGTAGCACACCACCCCCGCAATCATACCCAGCAACAACCACAAAAACCAACGTCCACGCATACTCTTCTTTCTACTCTTTAACTTCCTACGCCTATCCTACTCTAGTCCAACGTACCATCTGCGGTTGTCACTCCTCCTCACAATCCCGTATAGATTCTTCATCTAGGCACACCTGCGCTATCTCTATGCCTGCCTGCCGCAGTAGGTCTATCCCCGCTTCAGTATGGTACGCATCGCAGTAAACGACCCTCACCACCCCCGCCTGTATTATGAGCTTGGCGCACTCCAAGCACGGCCCCGCGGTCACGTAGAGCGTAGCCCCCTCGCTGCTGTTGTTGGAACGCGCCACCTTGGTAATCGCATTCGCCTCGGCATGGAGAACGTAGGGGTAGGTTACATTATTCTCGTCCTCACAAACATTCGGGAATCCTGACGGAGTACCGTTGTACCCGTCCGATATAATCATCTTATCCTTAACCAGGAGAGCACCCACCTGACGCCGTGTGCAGTAGGAATTTTCCGCCCAAATTCGCGCCATCTGGAGATAACGGCGATCGAGCTTACGCTGCTTTTCGCTATCGCCCATCAAAACACCCTATCTAAAAGCGGCACAACCGCCACTCGTACCCAGGGCCGGGATCGAACCGGCATGGATCACTCCACTGGTGTTTGAGACCAGCGCGTCTACCAATTCCGCCACCTGGGCAACATCCGCTCCGTGCCAAATAACAACGCGCAAAGGTATAACTTCTAACGCTTTCCGCCAAATTTTTTTAACCTATTCCTGGAAACATCCTCTTATTGAGAACCTTGCGAAAAGCACCTACCCTCAAAACTGCCTTATATGCATCTCGCTAAAGCACGCACTGCGCCACGCTTTCCTAACGTTCCCTATTTTCCACTTTGGGCAGCTGTAGCTTCGTGGAAATCACGTACAGCCTCCTCGTATGCCTCCGTTAGCGCCACGTCGCGTCGCGCCATTACGATGCGCGCCGTCTCCAGAGCATCTCGCAGGGGATGCTTGCGCATCCCCTGTGCTCCCCCCCAGGAAAACGCAGGGATGTACGCCCGCGGAAAGCCCGAACCAAAGATGTTACAGAACGCTCCCACCACGGTGCCTGTGTTGAACATCGTGTTGATGCCACTCTTGGAATGATCCCCCATAATCAACCCGCAGAACTGAAGCCCTGTCTGCTCAAAACGCCCGCTCTCCTCGCTGTACACCTTGACCGGTGCGTAGTTGTTTTTCAAGTTGGAGCAATTCGTATCCGCCCCTAGATTACACCAACTCCCTATGCACGCATTCCCTATGTAGCCATCGTGGGCCTTGTTGGTATAATCTTGAACAACTGACTCATCGACCTCCCCCCCCACTTTGCAATGCCTTCCGATAGAGGTTGCCCCGTAAATCTTAGACGCCATGCGCACCTTAGAAAAGTCGCCCAACGCGAAGGGACCTCGTATATGCGCCCCCTCCATCACCTCCGCGCTACGCCCTATGTATATTGGTCCCGCCGTGGCGTTCAACGTACAAAAATGGAGCTCCGCACCCGCCTCCACGAAGATGTCGTGCGCTCCAATCGCCTGTACTGACGCGTCCAACGGCTGCGACTGCCGCACCTTTCGTATTTGCCCCAACGTGTAGGCAATAGCCTCCGCTGCGTACTGAAACAGATGCCAAGGCTTCTCCACTACTGCCGCACCATCCAACGAGTAAACTTTCAACGCCTTGTCACCTGCCAAAGTTTTCCACTCCACGTTCGCAGCGTTCACATGCGCGGCCACCATCCTCCCATCGCTGTAAAGGCACGTACCCACCGGCATGCCCCGCATCAGCGCAACAAGCCCAACGCTAGGGAGTAATCCCCCCAGAATATGCCACGTATCGCCTTGAAGCGCAGCAGGCGTAGGGAATAGCGATGCCAACCGCCGCTGCGTGGCGTACGCTACCTCTGAACTTTGCAGCGCTTCTCTCCAATTCTCGGCTATTGACCCGATACCCACCGTTAGATCCGCCACGGGACGGAACGCCGTGAGCGGCATTAACGAACGTCCAAGCGTGTAATCGTGAAATACTATCCCCATGGCCAACTACTGCTCCATTGCTTACAATAAAAAAGCCATCGAACGACTGAGTATCCAAATCGTTCGACGGCCAATACTTTTCTCGCGCTCCTTCTCCGCCCCGCCTACTTCTCCGGCTTCACGCCACGAGCCTGCATGTGCGCCTTGTAGCGACTCATAAACTTATCAACACGCCCAGCAGTATCTACCAACTTCATCTTACCCGTGTAGAATGGGTGAGACGCACTCGAGATCTCCATCTTATACAGCGGATACTCCACGCCATCTATATCTATCGTCTCGCGGGTCGCCACAGTTGACTTCGTCAAAAACACCTGCTCGTTCGACATGTCCTTGAACGCCACCATCCTATATCCCTCTGGATGAATTCCCTTCTTCATTGCCTTTCGCTTTACCTATTCGAGGATCGCTCCCCTTTCCCATAACAATCGGCTGCAAAGATACTACTTTTTCTCAACACTGCAATACAGCCAATAGCTACCGACACCTAAATTGCTATTTTCCCCTCGTCTCACACCCTCGCACACCCTCTGCTAGGGCTTGAGGTGCCACTTCTGACAACTCTCCAACCACGGCCAATTCGTTTCCCGCAACACGCAGGTATTCCTCTAGTCTTCGCCTCAACAATGCGTTAACACCCGATGACACCAGCAACAGCCTGCCACCCTGTAATCTCTGCGCCGCAGAAACGCCTCGCAACGATTTATACACCCTAACAGCCTGCCGACTCACCGCCACCGCAGGATTAACCACCGTCACGCCCTTTGGCAACACCCTCTCAAACACCCCCACTAAAAAGGGATAATGTGTACAGCCTAGCACCAATTGATCTATGCCCCTCTCTACCATCGGCCCCACAAGTTCTCGAACTCTCTTCTCCGCCATCGGCGTATCGCATAGCCGCTGCTCCACAATTTCTACAAGCCCTTCCCCCTCCACCTGGATAATCTCCACTGCCTGCCCATACTGCTCCAGCTGCCGCTGGAAACGATCGCCCTTTATCGTTCCGTGCGTAGCTAGCACCCCTATGACATGCGTTACGCTTTGCAGAGCTGCGGGCTTCACCGCCGGCTCCATCCCCACGAAGGGTATAGAAAATGCACCCCGTAGCGCCTCTATCGCAGCCGCAGTGGCGGTGTTGCAAGCCACCACCACCATGGCGCATCCCGAATCAACGAACCCTTGCACTATTGAAAACACACGGCTGCGAACCTCCTCCACCTCCCTAGGGCCGTACGGGCACCACGCATTGTCAGAGTAGTAAATGAACTCAGCCATTGGCAAGCTCGCAAGCATGGGCGCTAACACCGTAAGCCCCCCCACGCCCGAATCTAGAACCCCGACCCGATACCTCATATCGCTAAAGGCACTCCGCCACTTTCGTCCGTTAAACAGACATGCAGGCAGCGTCAAACGCTACCTGCATGTCCTCACCGCTCTACATTCAAGGGCACACGCTTCTACTTCGTTATGCCCAGCTCTTTCTTCACCATCGGCAAAATATCCGTGCTCTTCGATGACTGATACAGCACCGCCCCCATGCTCGTGTCAAACACGTAGACGAAACCGTTCGTCTCTCCCACCTTTGTAATGGCCTTGTGCGCCTTCTCAAGGATTGGCTGCATCAGCTTCGCCTGTAGATCGCGCATATCCTTCTGCGCGGCCGTCTGATACTCCTGGAAGCGTTGCCCCAAATCCTGCAGCTCCTTCTCCTTCGTATCGCGCAGAGCTGGCGATAGCGATTCTCGCTTCTGCATGTAGTCCTGATACTTCTTGTTTATCTCCACCTGGAGTTGCTCCATCTGATCCGTCAAGTCTTTTTCAAAGGCCTGTAAACGCTTCTGCGCAGAGTCGCTCTCCGGCATCGCCGCTATCAATTCTTGACTATTTATGTGGGCGAACTTCAACTCCTGGCCGTTCGCCACGTACTGCAATGCCATCAAGGCTACCACCACAAAAAAAACTGTTCTCTTCATCTCTTGACTTTTCAGTTACCCCTTAAACTTACCTCTAAAACGAAACTTTCACGTCCCGCTACAAAGCACTTTCTCGCCTAGTACCCCAGCTTCGCTAGCACCTCGTCGCTCTTATCGTACCTTGGGCTGCTGTACAGCACGCTCGCCGAGGCAGCCACGTCTATGATCGCCGCGTAGCCCCCATCGGCCGCCACCGCTTTCACCGCAGCGTACACCTGGTCCTGTATCGGCTTTATCAGCTCCTCCTGCTTTTTCGCCAGCATGCCATCGCGCCCAAAATACTTCTGCTGCAGCGCCTTCACCCTCTTTTCGTCCTCCATAATCTCTTCCTGCTTCTTTTGGCGGCGATCGGCCGTCAAAAGCATCTGCTCTGACTGAAACTGCTTCAACTTCTCATCTAGCGCCGCATACCCTTTATCCACCTCACCCTCGTAGCTCTTTGAAATTTTGTCCAACTGCTCCTTTGCCGACTTGTAGGCCGGTATCTTGTTCAAAATGTACTCCGTGTCTACAAATGCAAACTTCTGCGCCGATACGCTCGCAGTCCCCAGCACCAGGAGTAAAAGTACTAACCTTAACCGCTTCATTGTCTCATCATTTTTTACCCTCACTATGCTCCTCTCCTACAAACTCCAAACCAAACTCCCCTCGCCTTTACTGCAACGGCATGCCTATCAAGAAATGGGGCTGCCATTTGTTGGCATCGGCATTGCCTATCACCGGGTCAAAGCCATAGGCTATGTCAAAGCCTAACATGCCTAGCATCGGCAAAAAGACCCGAACGCCAGCCCCTACCGAGCGATGAATTTCAAACGGATTGAACCTGTTCAAATCGTACCACGCATTGCCTCCCTCTGCAAACAGCAACACGTATATCGACGACTGCGGTTTGAGAATAATAGGATACCGCAACTCCATGGTGAACTTATCATATATATTCGCCATCCTCGCCCCATTCTGAACCCTAGGGGTTAGCGACGAATTGGCATACCCACGAAGTCCTACCGCCTCTCGCCCATAAATGTAGTTATACCCTGCCAAGCCGTCGCCCCCCACATCAAACCCTTCAAACGGAGAGTAGCCCACATCCTTATTATAGTACCCTAGGTACCCCATGTGCGCACCTAGATACAAAACTAAATCGCCCCACAGCGCGGCGTACCACTGCGCCTTCGCGGTCCACTTATGGTACTCTATCCACTTATACCTCTCACTCGGCAGCATATCGGGAGACTTGTAATCCTTCTTGTTGAAGTAGGAGTACGGCGGGGTCAGCTGTAACGACAGCGAAAAATTAGACCCACTGCGTGGATATATCGGCTGGTCTACCGAATTACGTCCCCACACCACCTTGAAACTCAAATTGTTCGTATTCCCATTAGAGAAAATGAACTCATCCCGCCAGTTGCGTAGCACAAAATGCTGGTACGACAGCTCCCCATATATCGTGAAGAAGTCGTCTGGCCATTTCAAGCGGGTGCCAATCCCCATCGTCCCCCCTATTATCTTGAAGAAATCGTCGGAGGGATTCCAAAGGAACTTGGAGTAATCGTACTTGGAATACATGAAGGAGAGCGATAGGCTCGTGGGCTTTCGCCCCCCCAGCCACGGCTCTACAAACGATAAATTCAACGACTGGTACTGCGTCCCATTCGTACTCCAATGGATGGATAGGCTCTGCCCGTCGCCCGATGGAATCGGACGCCACGCCTCCTTCTTAAACAGGTTCTGAATGCTAAAATTGGCAAACCGCAAACCCAACGTACCCACGAACATGCCCGCGCCCCATCCCGCCGATAGCTCAAGCTGATCCGACGACTTCTCTTCCACCGTGTATTGCAGTTTAACCGTTCCATCCGCAACGTTAGGAATGGGATTTATACCCAACGTCTCAGGGTTGAAGTAGCCCAGCGCCGCCAGCTCTCGCATGGAACGCATGATGTTGGTCTTGCTGAATAGATCCCCTGGGTAGGTACGCAGCTCCCGCCGTATCACATGCTCGTTCGTCCTATCGTTTCCCAGTATTTCCACCGCCGATATGGTTGCCTGCGGCCCTTCCATTATACGCATCTCTAGCGTCACAGAATCGTTTGACACATCCGTCTCCACCGGCTGTATATTAAAGAATAGGTACCCTTCGTCCATATACATCGTCGACACCGAGTTCTCGTCGACAAACAGCCTTTTCTGGAGCAACTCTTGATCGTAGACATCCGACTTGCCCATGCCCAACATTTGATCAAGCACTGGCGAGGGGTATACGGTGTTCCCCACCCACTTTACATCCCGAAGGTGGTACTGATTCCCCTCATCGAGCCACACTTTTATCCCCACCCGCTTATCGCTTATATCGTACACGCTATCGCGAACTACCACCGCATCACGGTAACCATACTTATTGTAGTAGTCTACAAGGTTTCCCAAATCTTCCTTGTACCTCTCCGCGATAAACTTCTTCGAGTTGAAGATATTCCAATTGATTCGCTTAGTCTTCTTAAAAGCCTTCCATCGCAGCTTGCTATCTTTAAACGCTGTATTGCCCTCAAAATCAATCTCTTTTATCTTTACCTTCTTGCCTCTATCCACCACAAAGATCACCACCACTGCGTTAAGATTTAGTGTATCCTGCTGGCGACGCGCATCAACTCTCACCCGTAAAAACCCCTTGTCAAGGTAATACTTCCTTATCACCCGTTTCGCTTGATCCAAAGTCGCTTCAGTAGCCTGCTGACCCGCTTTGAGCGAAAGCTTTTCCTCTAAATCTTTTTTTGCGCTTCGCTTCACCCCCACGTATTCAATCCTAGAAATCCGGGGCTGCTCCTGCAAATGGATGTCTAGAACCACATGGTCGGCCTCCCGGTGCGCCAAATTTATAGAAACGCTCGAGAACAGATTCTGAGAGTTTAGCTTTTTCACTGCCGCGGTAATCTCGCTACCCGGGAGACTTATCGTATCGCCCTTGCGCAATCCGACTATATCCAAAAGCACCCTCGGGTCGATGTACTCCACGCCCGACACCGTAACATCCTGAATAATCACCCGCTCTGGCACCGCGTAGGAAAAATCTCCTGCCTCCGCCCCCGCTTGCGCACGTACCATTGGCGACAGTGCTAGAAGCAACACGCTCACACTTAATACACTAAAAGAATGACGCAAACACCCGCTACTCCTCATACTCTTTTCTTTATTCTCCCTGCGTGCAAAGCCATACAGCTACCGCACTCTCACATCAAACTGCAAAAGTAAGAATTATTCGCCGATTCCAGCTCACACACCACCAAAACGTCTATTCCGCTGCGCATACATCTCTACAGCCGCGCTGAAATCCTCTTTCGTGAAGTCAGGCCAATATTTGGATAAAAAACAGAATTCTGCATACGCTAATTGCCATAGCAAAAAATTGCTCAACCGCTCCTCCCCGCTCGTGCGTATCAGCAGATCTGGATCAGGAACGCCATACGTGTAGAGCCCCTTGGCGAACTCCTCCTCCGTAACCTCGTCCTCACGCAGCGCACCGCTGCATACGCGCTGCGACAATCTCCGCGCGGCATCCACTATTTCTTGACGCCCCCCATAGTTTAACGCAATCAGCATCGTAAGTCGTTCCCCATCCGCCGTGGCTGCCGTGGCCTCCGCTATTTTCCTCTGCACCTCCTGCGGAAGCCCATCAATGCCCCCAATGGCACGCACGCTGATACCCTCCGCCTTAAATTTCTTTGTATAATTGTCCGCTGCGTAGCCTATAAGCCCCATGAGCTGCGTCACCTCTTCGCTCGGCCTTCGCCAATTCTCCGTGCTGAAAGCGTAAAGCGTCACGTACTCCACGCCACACTCAATAGCCCCCGACACCACCTCCTTGATGGCCTCTAGACCCGCCTCATGCCCCTCGCTCCGCGAAAGTCCCCGCTCTGCCGCCCAACGCCCATTGCCGTCCATTATTATTGCCACATGCCGTGGCACTCGCTTTGCCTCGTTAGTACTTTGCTTGCTCATCATCGCTTAAATACGCCGGACACGGTGTCCAACCTGTCAAAAGCCTATAGGTAACTACAATCCGCACCTGCGACATCCAGTCCTTATTATGGAATGAAGAGTAAACGTGGCTCCCCGGCCAGTTGACATAGCCATCCAGCCTATCCGAAAATAGTTTGACAAAGCGGATTTCAGGCGCCAACGTTATTCTCCCTCCCAACGCCACCTTCACCCCCGCACCTAGCGGCATCCCAAACTTCACACCCGTTCCAACTATATAGTACATTCCCACCCCGACCGTGGCGTAGGGAGTCCAGGGGAACTCCTTTCTGCCCCGCGAGGTGAAATCGTTCACCTGGTACGGTAAAAAGTGGATCTCTGCGGCAGCATCTAGGCTTATCACCAACCGGCTAAACGAAACGCCGTGCGGCACCTCCGGCAGCACGTAGCGCAGCGAATCGTACCCTCCGCGCACCCCGCCTATATCAAGCCCCAATCGAAGCGAATACAAATTGGACAGCTCGTACCGCACCAGCAATCCGCCAACGCCATGCACAGAATGGGGCAATGCCGTGAGGTTGAAATCGCCCGTGTAGCACGTCACCCCACCTCCAGCCCCTACGTCCCAACTCGAATTGCCCGATTGCGCCAAAGTGTCAGGAGGATTGCACAACCCGCAAAGCAACACCATCGTCAGTGCCAACACTACCCGCTGCACGCGCCCCTCGCCTCGCGACCCTCTACTTTCTCTTACCATTTCGGCCGTATAATCTTAAACACATCCAAACGCTTCACCGTCACCTGCCCTACTTATTGCTAGTTCCTTTCGTCTAGCCCCCACTTGAGCTTCTCCCGAATCGATGAAAAGAAACTATCCCCCTCCATTCGCACCAGCTGCACCTTGTATTCTGACTGCTTCGCATGAACCTCCACAGGACTCTTGCATCGGAACACCTGCGCATCCACCCCTACCAGCACCTCCTCGTCCCTCCCCGACGCCCGCAGCACAATCTCCGTGTCGCCTGGCAGCACCAAGGGCCGCATGCTCAGGTTATGCGGCGCTATCGGGCAAAGCACCATCGCGCCCGTACCGGGAAGCACTATCGGCCCCCCCACGCTAATATTGTAGGCAGTAGACCCCGTCGGCGTGCTCAGAATCAACCCATCGCTCCAATACGTACACAGAAAAACGCCATCAACATGGGTGTTTATGTGCAGCATCGACTTCCCGCTCTTCTGTATGCTTAAGTCGTTCAACGCCATGTATGAAACGCTTCCTTCCCTCCCCTCCGCCGTGATATGCACCTCAATGGTTATCCTTGGCTCTATCGTGTACCGTTGCTCCTCCAGCGCCAACACCAAATTCCGCACCTCATCCGACCGCGCCGCCGTCAAAAAGCCCAAATGGCCAAAATTCACCCCCACTATCGGCACCGAAGCCCCATAAGCGAACTGCGCCGCATCCAAAAAAGTACCATCCCCGCCAACGCTCACCAAGAAATTCAACCCGCTAAACAGATCCTCGGTCCCATGGAAAAGCACCGCCCCCTCTATCTGATACCCAAAATGGCGGCGAAGCCACTCTTCTAGCTCGTAGTATATCTGTATGCGCCACTCGCGCTCCTGCATCGCCTCAAAGAGCTGCACTAGCGCATCAAAATCCTCATGCGCTACGCCCCAGCCATACACGGCCACCGACACGCACCCCCGACAGACTTCGCTACTCACTTCCTATCGGTACAGATAAACTCAACGCGCCTCTCACAGCCACGCTCCAAACCGAACCAAACGCTCGCCCTTCGCCGATACAATGCCCCTACTGCGCCTCTCTGGTTAACGCAACGGCGATAGGCAACGCACCCATGCCACCTCCAACGTCGACACCCCCTCCGGCGACATCCCCTGCTCCACGCCGCTCGCAAACACTAGGTACATCGGCTCCCCACTCAGCGTCACCTTTCGCTCCATGTACGGCATCCCGTTGATGCTCCACACCATCTTCCCAGGCTGCCACTCCACGCTCAGTATAAAGTACTCTGAGCCAAACGGCAAACGCCCCATCTCCTCCTCCGTACGGCGCACCTCTACGCCTCCGTTACGCTGCGGAACTCCCTCGTTGAACGCCCCTCGTATAATCCGATTGTCATTAGGGTCTGTTCGGAACACATCTATTTGGGGATACATCTTATTCCCCACCAGGTAGAGCGCATGATACACCCCCGGCTGCGAACGGAAACGCACCTTCGCCTCCACCCGCCCGTACGGCATACGGAAGCTGCTGCCCGTGCACACCACGCCCGACGTGTAGTAGTACAGCTTGTTCATCAGCCCAAGCTTCGCATCCCAGCACAACGACTCCTTCTGCTCCGGGCGCGTCTCTATCACCAAACGCCCATCCTCCACCCGCACATTCTGCCCATCCGTATAACAATGCGGATCCGTCGATATTGAGTACGGACGCTTCAGTAGCACATCGCCCCAAAAGAAACGGGTCAGCCAGCGCCCTTTATCAAGCGAAACCCCATCAAAGTCATCAAAAAACAGCTCTTCACGGCGCTCCAGCTCGTCAAATACGCCTCGCTCCTCCTGCTGACGGAACTGCTTCAGCGCACGGGATTTTGAAAGGGCTTTGTACTCCTTCTCATTTGTCGTATCCCCGCTCTCCACCTGATTCCGTAGCGACTTGTAGCGTGCGTACTCGTCCGATGAACGATACGCTTGGAAGCGCTCGTACTGCCCGCGGAGCGTCCGCCGCTGCGCCTCTATCTTCGATGCGCTCGGCAACGCTCCCGTGAAGCGCATCCAGCGCAACCGAAGCGAAGGTATTACTGCCATATCAGTATCTTTTTGCGTTTTTTACATTTTCTGCGGACAAAGCTTTATCGGCACCACCGACTCCTCTGCGTACTCGTGCCCCGACTCCTCCATGTCCTCATCGCCCTCCGGGTAGCACCACTCCACCCCCACGCTCTTCCCAGCCTTGTACAGAGCCTCTAGCTCCTCTAGCAGAGCCAACACTATCTTGGAGGTAGAGGTGTTGTAGTAGGAAAACTCAAACCGCAGGAGCGTATGCTCGCTCGGCGATTGTATGTACTCCCGCAACCACTCCATGATCGGCCCATAGAACCGTAAAGGATTCTCTGGCAGCGACGCCCCCGATATCTCCAACAGACCGGTCTGACCATCAAAGTGCACCCGCGGGGTCTCTTTCGTCGCCTTACACTCTAACACTTTCTCATGCTCACTCATTGCCTTGCTCTCTTAGTTGCCGAAACTCTGCCCAACTCCCCTCGCTCCCAACGCTGCAAAGTTAGCAATACTTTTCATTTTCTCCATCCCCTCTCCGCTTTTCGTCACGCCCTACCCTACCTACGTCACTTCAACGCCCCCGCTTATAAAAATGTTTCATGGCCCTTTTCCCTTTTCTCTCTAGGGTGTAGCCACCGGCTTGCCCCATAGATAGCCCCACTCCAACTTCCAAGCTTCTTTTTACACGCCCCCTCTATTTCTAATACTTTATTTCTTACCTTTGCGCCCTGCGGAAGTCATTAAATATTACGCTTTTCTAGAATAGGCATTCGTTGGTTTCGCTATCAGCATGAAGACTAAATCGTTTCGTTTCTACAATAACCTAATGGGGTGGGTCTCATTCTCCATCGCATTCCTCGTTTACATTCTTACGCTTGAGCCCACCGTGAGCCTTTGGGACTGCGGAGAATTCATCGCTACAGCGTTTAAGCTTCAGGTGGGGCATCCCCCGGGAGCACCCCTCTTCATGATGATGGGGCGCGTTGCATCGCTATTCGCCCCATCCACGGAGTACGTGGCCCTCGCTATCAACACCCTCTCCGCCCTCGCGAGTGCCTTCACCATCCTGTTCCTTTTTTGGACCATCTCGCACCTGGCACGCCGGGCCACGTGCGGCGAGAGTGAACCCACGAAGGGCAACGCTATTGCCATCCTCGGCGCGGCCACCGTGGGTGCGCTTGCGTATACCTTCACCGACTCCTTCTGGTTCTCAGCCGTTGAGGCCGAGGTCTACGCCCTTTCGGCTTTCTTCACCGCTGTGGTGGTGTGGGCTATGCTAAAATGGGAGAAACAGGCCAACGAGCCGCACGCGGCACGCTGGCTCATCCTCATTGCCTACCTCATGGGGCTCTCCATCGGGGTGCACCTCCTCAATCTGCTCACCATCCCCGCGCTAACGCTTGTATTTTACTACCGGCGATACCCATTTTCATGGCGTGGGCTAATCAAGGCTCTGCTCCTCTCCGGTGTCATCCTTATCACCGTGCTCTACGGAATTATCCCCGGCCTTCCAAAAGTGGCGGGGTGGTTTGAACTCCTATTCGTGAATGGCCTAGGGCTTCCCATCCAAAGCGGAGCCATCACGTTCTTCATTCTCTTTGTTGCTGCGCTCGCATGGGTTGAATGGTACTCGCAGCGTAGGAAAAAACCGGTGCTTAACACCGTGGCGCTCTGTATCTTCGCCATTGTGCTGGGCTACTCGTCCTACGCCTCGCTTATCATTCGTTCCGCGGCGAACCCACCCATCGATGAGAATAGTCCCTCTAACGTTTTTGCACTCCAAAGCTACCTCAATCGGGAGCAGTACGGCAATCGTCCGCTTTTCTACGGTCCCTACTACTCCGCCCCGGTAACCGCACAAGAGGACACCTACAGTTGGATTGAACGGAACGGGAAGTACGAAAAAGTCGCCTCAGGCGTAGATTTAACGTACGACTCCCGCTTCGAAACCATATTCCCACGTATGTACAGCTGGCAGAGTCCCCACATCCAGGAGTACAAGGCATGGAGCGGGGAGCCAAAAAGCACCCTCCCTGCGCCTGGAGCCGATGGGAAAACGGAAAATGTTCCGCTGCCCTCCTTTGGGCAAAATCTGTCATTCTTCTTCTCCTACCAGTCCTGGCACATGTATTGGCGCTACTTCTTTTGGAATTTCGTGGGCCGGCAGGATGACCACCACAACCCAACCGGCGAGCTGCTGCACGGCAATACCATTTCTGGCATCAAGGCCATTGATGCCATCGCGCTAGGCAACCGAAACCAGCTCACCGATGACATGAAGGCGCAGCCCGCTTACAATCGTTTCTTCTTCCTGCCGTTCCTGCTAGGCGTTATTGGCCTCTTCTTCCATGCGAAGAGAGATTCTAAAGGTGCCTTCGTTGTCGCCATGCTTTTCGTCCTCACGGGCATTGCCATCGTGGTTTACCTAAACCAAACGCCGCTACAGCCGCGCGAGCGAGACTACTCCTACGCGGGTTCATTCTATGCGTTTGCCATTTGGATAGGGTTCGCTGTGCTGTGGCTCACGCAGCTACTGCAGAGGCATATGAAGCCCACGGTCGCTGCGGCTATAGCTTCAACCTCCCTACTCTTTGTACCTGCGCTCATGGCGCAGCAGGGTTGGGACGACCACGACCGGAGCGGCCGATACCACACCCGCTCCTATGCGTATAACTACCTCAATAGCTGTGCGCCTAACGCTATCCTCTTCACGGCAGGGGATAACGACACCTTCCCCCTTTGGTACCTCCAGGAAGTGGAGGGTATTCGGCGCGACGTGAGGGTGTGCAACCTGAGCCTCTTGGGCATCGATTGGTACATTGACCTTATGAAACGGCAAACCTACGAGTCCGCACCGCTCCCCATTGCCATGGAGAGCGACAAGTACACGCAGGGATCACGCGACATCGTCTACATCATTGACCAGCTCCAACAAACCTTCCCGCTGAAAGAGGTGATGGAGTTCGTCGCCAGCGATGAGCACCGCCTCTCCTCCCCCGGCCAGCCGCCCATTAGCTACATCCCAAGTAGGCATGTAACGCTACCCACCGACAAGGGAACCCTGCTGCGCACGGAAACCATTCGCCCTGCCGACACCGCAAGCCTTGACAGGAACATTACCTTTTCCATCCCAGGCAAGCGCATCGGCAAGAGCACGATGATCATTCTTGACATCATTGCGCACAACAATTGGGAACGCCCCATCTACTTCACATCGCTCGATGGGGACGCTAACATCGGCCTATCTGACTACATGCAGCTCGATGGGTTTGCCTATCGCCTCGTGCCTATACGAACCCAATCCGCTAACAGAATGGAGCCCGGGCGCATTGTTGCCGACACCCTCTACAAGCGCCTCATGGTGCAGTTCGACTGGAAGAACATGGGGGATCCCGACCAATTCGTGAGCTACGACATCAAACGCAACGTCATGGTGGCTGGCACACGAAACGCCTTCGTGCGTCTTGCAAAACAGCTTTTACAAGAAAATGATACCGCACGGTGCGTAGAGGTTGTGGAGAAGAGCTTGCAGCTCATGCCGCACCCCGACTATGCGTACGACTACTCTACGCTCTATCAAATTGACCTGCTCTACAGCGCCAACGCATCGCGGCAGGCCGACTCCCTCCTCACCAACTTCCTTGAGTACGAAGAGCAGTACCAACGGTACTTCCTATCTTTGGGGGAGAGGAGAATTGGGCTACTTTCTTACGACATCTCACGGCACCTCGCCATGATCGATGCGCTCTCAGAGCTTGGCGAGCAGTCGCCCGATGAAGCCATTAAAGCGCGGTGTCAAACCCTCCGCTCATTCTACAATGGTAAGCAGTAGACCCACCTACCTCGCTGCGCTATGGTAAGCGAATACACTGCCCTCGTGCTGAAAGCCACAGGCTTGTGGTATAGCGTGCGCCTTCTGCCATCGGGAAATATTGTAGAGTGCAGGGCGCGGGGACGAATAAGACTACAGGGTTCTCGCGCCACGAATCCCATCGTGGTGGGGGACATGGTTAGAGTCTCAACTTCCGAAACGCAGTCCAATGACACGGAGTACGTAATCGAAGAGATTCTACCACGTCGCAACTACATCATCCGGCGCGCATCCAAGCTCTCCAAAGAATCTCATATCATCGCGGCAAACCTTGATCAAGCCGTCATCGTAGTTTCTTTGGCTGCCCCTGCCACACCGCTGGAGTTCATCGACCGTTTCCTTGCCACTGCGCAAGCCTACGGCATACCCTCGCTCATTGCGCGTAGCAAATCTGATCTGAAGGAGGAGACGCAAGCAGCAATCGCCATGGACTTTGATTCCATATACCACTCCGCGGGGTATCAAGTATTGCCCACCTCCATCAACACCAACCTGGGAATTCCAGAGCTTAAAACGATTGTGGCTGGCAAAACGACTCTTTTCGCTGGTATGTCGGGCGTAGGGAAAAGCTCCCTGCTTAACGCTATTCACCCCCCGTTAGCTTTGCCCACAGCTCCCATATCGGACTATAACCAGCTAGGCTGCCATACCACCACCTTTTGCGAAGCCTACGAGGTGCCAATCAAGGAGCACACTATCATTATCGACTCTCCTGGCATCAAGGGATTCGGGGTTATCGATTTCAAGCCGGAGGAAGTCTCCCACTACTTTCCTGAAATCTTCGCAGCCGGCGCGCACTGCCGCTACCCCAGCTGTCTTCATCTACAAGAACCTGGCTGCGCCGTGCTGCAAGCCCTTGATGAGGGGCGCATCGCCCCCTCCCGCTACGATAGCTACGTGAGCATTCTCCTAGACGAAGGAAAAAAGTACCGTTAAATTGTGAGCACCCACACGGCGAGGGCTACTTCGTGTAGCTATACTCCCCGCCCTCGCCCCTCACAACCACCTCTGCCGCCCCATCGCGCCTCTCGCAGTGGCCCACCACCTTCGCCGCTACGCCAAAACGCTCCGAGATTCCTATCACCTCATCGGCATCCTCAGGGAGTACGTACACCTCCATGCGATGCCCCATATTAAACACTTGGTACATCTCACGCCACTTCGTTCCGCTCTCCCTCTGTATCAACCGGAATAGGGGCGGCACCTCAAACATACTATCCTTAACCACTCGCACCCCATCATCCAGGAAGTTCAGCACTTTCGTTTGCGCTCCGCCCGAACAATGCACCAACGCATGGATACGCCCACGCAGCGCGGGGAGTAACTCGCGAAACACGGGGGCATACGTCCTCGTGGGGCTGAGTACCAACCGTCCCGCATCCAGCGGAACGCCATCCACCGTGTCGGTGAGCCTACAGCTTCCGGTATACACCACCTCTGCGGGGAGCTGACCATCGTACGTCTCGGGGTACTTCTCAGCCACCCACTTGCCGAACACATCATGGCGCGCCGACGTGAGCCCGTTGCTTCCCATTCCCCCATTGTACTGGCTCTCGTACGTAGCCTGTCCAAACGATGCCAACCCAACCACTACATCCCCATCCCGTATCCCATCGTTGCTCACGATCTCACTGCGATGCGCACGGGCCACCACAGTGCTATCCACGATCACCGTCCGTACCAAATCTCCCACATCGGCCGTCTCACCGCCCGTCAATTCTATATTCACACCGTATTGGCGTAGCCGTGCGCACACCGCCTCCGTACCCTCTATCAATGCCTTGATGACCTCGCCCGGCACGAGCCGCTTATTCCTCCCTATCGTCGAGGAGAGCAGAATGTTATCGCATATTCCAACACACAGAAGGTCATCAAGATTCATCACGATTGCATCCTGCGCAATCCCTTCCCACACCGACAAATCGCCCGTCTCTCGCCAGTAGGCATACGCCAACGATGACTTCGTACCCGCACCATCCGCATGCATCACCACGCACCACTCAGGGTCTTCCCCCAGCGTGTCGGGCATCACCTTACAGAAGGCTCGTGGAAAAATTCCCTTATCCAAATTGGCTATCGCGGCATGCACATCTTCCTTTGATGCCGACACGCCCCGCGCGCTATAGCGCCCCTGCGCCACCGACTCCTTACCCATCATTTCTTTTTTATATAGGGTTCTAGCACGGCTGCTTTTCCCGGGTGCTGCCACCCCGCCTGGTCAGGCGAATCAACTATCCAAAGCGAGAACATCGCCTCCTCCTTATCATCTACAAACGAAAGGGTGAAGTCAGCCTCGGCCGCCGTTGGCACCTGCATTACAACTCCATCCTTTCCCAGCTCGCTTGAATCGTACACAAAAAAAGCCAAAAAATCCGCCTCCTCCTGCGTCTCTGCCGCCCACACCTTCACCTGCGGCGTTTCGCCCTCCTCGCACTGGTAAAACTTTTGCGCCGATACGCTCCCCACGCCACATACCAGCATTACCCACACCACAAACGCCGCACGCACCATCCATACTCCCATTCGCTTCACTCCCATTTTGGCCTCCTCCTTCTTTTTGCGTTGCCCCGTTCTTCTTACTTCGCCTTGTAGTTATCCCCAACCACTCGGAACGTTATACGTCGATTCGCACCGTTCGCCACCTCCTGTTGCGCCTCATCCTTTAGGCTACTAATGAATGCATCATCAAGCGTCTGCCCTACAGGTAAATAGTCGTACGCCTCATGTAGCTCCGGCGTTACCACGAAGGGTACCGACTGCGCGTAGCCCTTGGCACGAAGACGACCTAAATCCACCCCATGCTCCTTCAAGAAGTTCACCACCGCCTGCGCCCTGTTCTGCGACAGTTTTAGGTTATACTCCGCTTGCCCACGGCTATCCGTATGCGCCCCGATCTCCACAATCACGGTCGGGTTGTCGTTCAAAATCTCTATCAGCGTCTCCAGCGATGCCACCGACTCCGCCTTGAGCTCCCAGCTATCAAAGTCAAAGAAGATATTCGGCAACACTACCGTTGCCGTCTTCGCCGTCATCTTCACCTTGGTGTACAAATCTTCGCTCGCCGTCTTTCCCTTCGTGCTTATCTTGCTCTTGCCGTTCAAGAAATCCTTGTTCTTCGACACCACCACGTAGTCTGTCCCCGGCTTGAGCATGAGCTTAAACCGCCCCTTGGCATCTGTTTTTGTCGTTTGGATACTCCCATCGCTCCCCACCAAACGCACCTCCGAGTTGGCCAACCCGGCTGATGCATTCTCGTTCATGATCTCCCCGACCAAATTGAACTCAAGCGGTGGCAATCTAAACCAGTAGATATCATCGCCGCCGCGCCCTCCAGCGCGTCGTGAACTAAAGAATCCCTCCTCTCGCTCCCGCTGAAAGGTCATCCCAAAATCATCGCTCGGCGAATTGATTGGGTATCGCATATTCTCGATCTCCCATCCCGTGTCGCTCTTCTCCTTCGCCTTAAAAATATCCAATCCTCCCATGCCCGGATGGCCGTTCGACGAGAAGTAGAGCGTGCCATCCTTGTGTACGTATGGGAAACACTCATCGCCCTCCGTGTTGATGGTGCTGCCCAAATTGATTGGCTCGCTCCACGCCCCATCACGGCTGCTCCTCGTCACCTTCCAAATGTCCAATCCCCCGTAGCCCCCCGGCAGGTTTGCCGTGAAGTATAGCGTTAGGTCATCGTTGGTTATTGCGGGGTGCGCCACCACCATCGTGTCCGCCGCCAGCGGCACTACCTCTGCGTTATCCCACCCTCGCCCCGTTTGCGGTGCTACGAGTATTTGACACCCCTGCTTCCCTTTCTTCGACATCTTGCACCGCGTGAAGTACATGCGGGTGTAGTCGCCGTTGAAGCTCGGCGTACCCTCCTCTGCATCGGTATTTATGCTCCCTTCTAGGGGCTTCGGCTTGCTCCAACGCCCCTCCCCATTGCTCATCGTGACGAAGATATCTGCAAACTTCCACCCAGTGCCCTGGTGCGTTCGTTTCCCCGTAGCATTATCCCGACTGCTCGTCACGAGCATCGTTCGGTAATCCTTTGAGCCATACATCGGGCTGTAGTCATCCTGCTTCGCGTTAAGCACCGGCACGTGCTTCACGATGTACCCCGACGGCGACTCCGTCCACGCCTGCGCCAAGTCGATTGACTGCAGCCCGTTGTCCGCCCGCTTATCCGTTGGGGCCACCGCCTTATACGCCTCAAACTCGGCCCTCGCCAAATCGTACTTTTCATTCTGAAGCAGCGCTTGCCCAAGGTACAGATGCACTCGCTGATCTTTACAATCGCGCGCTACTGCCTTCGTGTACCACACCTCCGCCTGCTTCGGGTTGCCCGTCATGCGGTAGCAATCCCCTATCTTGAATAGGTACTCCCCGAGCAACTGCGAAGGCACCGTCTCCAATCCATCTTTATAGGGTCCTATCGCCTCAAAATATCCCCCCGCCTCGTACAGCTTATCAGCCTTATGTATCGACGCTGCCTGTCCGTACGCCCTGCCGCCTAGCAGCAACAGCACCGCAACGCCTAGCAACAACCCTACCCTTTTCTTCATCTGCTCGTCTCTTATTCTCAGCCCCTCACTTCTCTCCGCCCTACCACTTTACAAATCTTACGCCAATGCATTTAGCTCTCCACGCCCAGCCACTCCACAACGGTTACTCCTGCACGCCCCACGACTGCACCATCTCCGCCGTTAGTGCCGGGAGATCCAGCTTACGCTTCTTCGCGTAGCCCCGAAGGTCGTTCAGAAGCTTATTGACCTTCGCGCCCCGTAGCGCCGCTACCGTATTACACCCCGATGCCCGCAGCGCGGGGATCCACGCCAACGGCACCCCCACCTCTTCAAACGCCGAATCCTCATCCCGCGCCGCACGAACCTCAGGCCGCATCTGGGGGAATAGAAGCACGTCCTGTATCGATGGCTTGTCAAGTAGAAGCATCACTAAACGGTCTATCCCTATCCCCATGCCGGAGCACGGCGGCATGCCGTACTCCATCGCCCGGATGTAATCGTGGTCTATACGCATCGCCTCATCATCGCCTTTCGCCGCCAGCTCCATCTGCTCCTTGAAACGTTCGTACTGATCCAAGGGATCGTTTAGCTCGCTGTAGGCGTTGCACAGCTCGTGCCCATTGACGAATAGTTCGAAGCGTTCCGTCAGGTCGGGATCAGTGCGATGCCGCTTGCAGAGCGGCGAAAGCTCCACGGGGTAGTCTGTCAGAAATGTTGGTTGCACCAAATTCTCCTCGCAGGTTGCCCCAAAAAGCTCATCGATTAGCTTCCCTACTCCCATCGTCTCATCGTACTCCACCCCATGCTCCTTGCACGCCGCGCGCAGCTCCTCCACCCCCTTGCCCTTGATGTCAAACCCAGCGTACTCCTTGATGGCATCGCGCATCGTCAACCGCCTAAAGGGCCGCTTGAAGCTTATCTCACGCCCGCCGTTCATGAACTCCGTTTTCCCATGCACCGCCAGCGCCGTACGCTCCAGCATGCGCTCCGTGAAGTCCATCATCCAAAAGTAATCCTTGTAGGCCACGTAGATTTCCACCATTGAGAACTCGGGGTTATGCGTCCTATCCATCCCCTCGTTACGGAAATCCTTGGCGAATTCGTACACCCCATCGTAGCCCCCCACGATCAGTCGCTTGAGGTACAACTCATCGGCTATGCGCAGATAGAGCGGTATATCCAGCGCATTGTGGTGCGTTATGAACGGTCGTGCGCTCGCACCGCCCGGGAGCGGCTGTAGTATGGGGGTCTCCACCTCTAGGTAGCCATGCTCATTGTAAAAAGCGCGCACCGTGTCAATAATCTGCTGGCGTTTGCGGAACGTCTGCCGCGTCTCTGCGTTCAGCGCAAGGTCCAGGTAGCGCTGACGGTAGCGCAGCTCGGGGTCAGTAAAGGCATCGAACGACTTTCCATCCTTCTCCTTCACCACGGGCAGCGGCCGTATCGACTTGGCCAACACCGTGATAGACTCCGCATGGAGGCTCTTCTCCCCCGTCTGCGTGGCGAACATGTACCCCTCCACGCCCACGATGTCTCCAAGATCTAGTAATTTCTTAAACACCGTGTTGTACAGCGTCTTATCCTCTCCTGGGCATATCTCGTCCCGCCGCACGTACACCTGCAGCTGCCCTGGCTCGTCCTGCACGCTCATAAACGATGCGCTGCCCATTATGCGCCGAGACCGTATGCGCCCCGCGATGCGTACCTTCTCCTTGCTCGCCGCCAGCTGTTCAAAATTCTCCAATGCCGCCGCCGTGCTATGGGTCACCTTGTACTCCGCCGCCGGGTAGGCCTCTATCCCTAGCTCCCGCAACGCCTTCAACGACTCAATCCTTAGTAGTTCCTGCTCGCTTCGCTCCATGATATTTCTCTTGCGCTCTTACTGCATTCCTAGCCATCTCACCGCACAAATCGCCCCTACAGGCAGAGGCAAAGATAATAATTAGTATTCAAATCTGCACACCCCGCTCCACGCATCGCCGGTCTGCGCTTCCCGCACCCTCCTACACGGCCACCCCAAATGGCCGAAAGGGGTACGCAAATCAACGTCACCGCAGACAACAAAATAACGAAAGGAACATTTGGCTAACACCGCACGCAGCGGCACGAAGCAACATCCTCACATCACCCCCCTCATACGAGGGCTCCCATCGTAAAAAAGGCAGGGAGCAAACCTAAATCGACACTCCGCCTTCAGGAGAATTCACCGACTTAGATGTCCACCCCGCTCTCTACGTTTCGCTTATACCCTCCCTTCACGAACTGCATCCGCTCTGCACGGTCTATGTAATCCTCCAACTCCCAATCTCTATCAGCATTAATTGCACAAACGTACCTAGCGAAACCGAAGTTCAGTTCACGCCCCCACCAAGATGACCCGACGTAGTGTCCCTGCACTCCGTATACCTCATGCTGATTTTCTTTCGTGCCTACGGCATCGGTATACAGCGTTCCATAGATATTATCCTGCGCCTCATCCGTCAAAAGGTCATATACCCCAACATCCCATAACCCTTTCTTCAGATTGTAAAAATAGCCATTGACACACCAATGCCCCACCATGGCCTTCGACCAATCGGCATAACCTTTGCTCATCGCGTACCTCCAATCAAGTTTCTCAATGGAGTACCCTAAAAAGATATCCTCTGGCACAGCCACATCCGGTAGTAGATAGAAGCTATTGTAGAACTCATCGTACTGTTCCAACCCCTTGCCTCGTCCAACCTCTTCCAGCAACTGCTGCATTTGCTCTCCGCTCTTCTGCACCGACTGCGCCATGATGAGATACTCACAATCGCTATCCACCACCACAAAGTACGACCGTCTCGCCCCGCTATTCGTGGTCAATCCCACTTCGTACCCCAGTAACGGTTTATACGCCTCCCACTCAATCGGCTCAAGCTGCTCATCTTCGTAGTCCCCCGAACCGAGAATATCCTCGCTGAACTGCAGGGCCACTGCGTAGCTCTCCGTATACTTTTCAGGCCGCGCAACGCCGTATTCATCAAACACCGTTTCCTTAATCCCCGCCACTGTCGCCCTCAACTTTGAGATGCTCAGCGTCACATTGTCTTCATATAGGTTGTCTTGATACTGCACCTCTACCAGGTTAAGCGACACTGCCGACACCTCGCGCACGGAGATACCTCTAGGCATATCCATACTATAACTGCCCGCTCGCTTTAAGCCTTCAGAAGACTCAAAATTGAGAACGTTCACCCTTTGCAGATAAAAGGCGTTGTTCTCCGGAAATTTCTGTACCGCCGCCATCACATCATGCGGAACGGCCGGTGGATTCGCATCGAGACGCTGCTTCTCCTGGCTCACCTTCGCAATGGAACTCCCAGGCACCACCACCGACACGCTATCGGCAAAACTCCGGGTATTAACCGCACGCAGATTGGGAAACCGGTACGCCGAATCGAGCTGGCGCAGGTGTTCCGAGCAAGCGGCACTGTCGGCAAAAGCTCCGCTCATGACGTTGTACCACGTGCGGTCAACGGAATCGAGCGACTCTAGCATGTAGGCCCCAACGCCCATGGCCTGCAGCCGCTCCTGTATCTTCTGCGCCTGGTAGATACTCCGTTCCTGCGCCACCCGCACGCTATACGGTTTTTCCTCTGTAACCGTTTCTATTTTAGACCGCTCTCTGCACCCAATTAGCAGTAGCACTCCGCATAGACAAACCCATAAAGACTCTCTTTTCATGTCCTTACCTTCCAAATTGTACTATTCCTCAAAACAAAAGCACAGTAAATGTTCTGCAAATGTACATATTTTTAGGTAGCTATTAAATACCACATACCACCCAGCGAACCTCTCTCATCTACCCTCCCCTCTATAACCCACACTCAATGCCACTCCAGCCCAGCACCAATCCCCGCATACTAATGCCGCGTCTCCCATAGAAAACTCGCCCAATAGCCGAGGGGTTCCCCTCAGACTCCTTGCCCGAAAGGTATACCCTCGCAACCCTACACGCACCGCTCCCAATCAATCTCGTGCAGCATCCCGCAAGGACAAACGCCACCATTGCATACATCCTCCACAGCCCGCTTCCGTATGCAGCTTAGCCACGCCTCCGTATGAATATCCGTTTATACACCCGCCAAGCGTTCACCATTGACTGCGCAACGCCGTATTCATCAAACACCGTTTCCTTAATCCCCGCCACTGTCGCCCTCAACTTTGAGATGCTCAGCGTCACATTGTCTTCATATAGGTTGTCTTGATACTGCACCTCTACCAGGTTAAGCGACACTGCCGACACCTCGCGCACGGAGATACCTCTAGGCATATCCATACTATAACTGCCCGCTCGCTTTAAGCCTTCAGAAGACTCAAAATTGAGAACGTTCACCCTTTGCAGATAAAAGGCGTTGTTCTCCGGAAATTTCTGTACCGCCGCCATCACATCATGCGGAACGGCCGGTGGATTCGCATCGAGACTCCGCTTCTCCTAGCGCACCTTCGCAATGGAGCTTCTAGGCACCACCACCGACGCACTATCGGCAAAACTCCGGGTACTAACCGCATGCAGGTTGGGGATTTGGTATACCGAATCTAGCTGGCGCAGGTACGTCAAGCAATCGGCACTGTCGGCGAAAGCTCCGCTCATGACGTTGTACCACGTGCGGTCAACGGAATCAAGCGACTCTAGCACATAGGTCCCCACGCCCATGGCCTGCAGCCGCTCCTGTATCTTCTGCGCTTGGTAGATACTTCGCGCCTGGGCCACCCTCACGCTATACTGTTTTCCCTCCGTAACCGTTTTTGTTTTAAGCTGTTCCATACACCCCATGAGCAGTAGCACTCCGCATAGGCAAACCCGTAAAAGCACTCTGTTCATATCCTTACATTCCAAATTATACTATTACTCAAAACAAAAGCGCAGTAAATTCTCCGCAAATGTACATATTTTTAGGTAGCTATTGAATACCACCCAGCGAACCTCTCTCATTACCCTCCCCTCTATAACCCACACTCAATGCCACTCCAGCCCAGCACCAATCCCCGCATACTAATGCCGCGTCTCCCATAGAAAACTCGCCCAATAGCCGAGGGGGTCCCCCCCCAGACTCCTTGCCCGAAAGACTTACCACCGCAACCCTACACGCACCGCTCCCAATCAATCTCGCAAAGCCTTCTGCAAGAAGGAACAACCCCCCTTGCATACATCCTCCTCGGCCCGCTCCGTGTGCAGCTTAGCCACGCCTCCGAATGAATATCCGTTTATACACCCGCCCAGCATCTACCATCGGCTGCGTAACCCCGCTCTCAGCCCGCCAGAGTCCATTGGAGAACCCGCTGCCCTCGCTCTCGGAGGCGCCCAATATCTCGAACTGCTCCGGGCAATACTTATCCAGGAAGGTGATCGGCACGCCCATCACCCCGTCGTGGTCCGAGGGGATCGCGTCCACGTAGGGTACCTCGATCGCGTCGTAGTTGTCGTAGCGGGGGTACGCCTCGCGCCCCTGAATCTCCCGGTGGCGCGAGAAGCGGAGGTTGTCCGCCGTCGTCATCAGCCCCAGCGGCTGGTGCCGCCGCCCGTGCTCCACGTTCGTGTACCAGCACACCCCCGGCACCCTATTCACCTTCACCCCATCGTGCTCCCTATCAAAACGATACGTCGGGGCGTACTGAAAATTGTCCGGGACCCTGAAGTACATGCCCTGGTTGAAGTGGGAGGCCCCCAGCCACAGCCTATTCGCCTTGATCAGCGGGAACACCTCCCGGTACGTGA
>ERZ1673752.1408-NODE-1408-length-33677-cov-9.319047_pt1 | contig 33677 bp, 24 predicted proteins | sample MGYA00580195_ERZ1673752 | MGnify/ENA primary metagenome ERZ1673752 (study PRJEB41218, sample SAMN15661744) | gut metagenome | host: Homo sapiens | place: Canada: London | collected 2015-08-20/2019-03-30 | study: EMG produced TPA metagenomics assembly of...
GGCGGGCTATTGCATAAGTAAATTCAATGTGGGGGTTGGTATGGGGAGGCCGTGCATATCCGTTCTATTGAGAGACCGTCCTTCGGACGGGGCTGCATTGGTTTGCAAAAATTTGGGCGGGGTATTGTGTGCGCAGGATGAGAATTACGTTGGTCACATTTTGTTCCCCACGTAGTACCCAAGGAGGAGGCCACATATGGAGAGCAGGAGGGAGGAAGAGATGTAGAGCAGGGCGAGGCGGGTATCACCCTGCGTAAAGAGTGAATGGATTTCGTAGGTGAAGGTGGAGAAGGTGGTGAACCCTCCACAGAATCCGGTGATGAGGAGCGGGCGGAAAAAGATGGCATCGGGGTATTGGCGTTGGCCCCAAATGGAGAGGAATGCAATGAGGAAGGAGCCAACCACGTTTACCACGAGCGTAACGATCCAGCTTGGTAGCATGGTTGCGTGGGCTGCAGCCTGCCCAATGCCGTAGCGAAGCGTGGCGCCAGCAGCTCCACCTATTGCAACGTAAATAAAGCTTACCATTTGTTACGAAAAGAACATTGTAGGTTGGTTCAGATTGCTACGTTTGGCTACAGAAAACAACCGTGCAAATGTAGACAAATTTTCCCTGGCTATTGAGGAGACCGTCCTACGGACGGAACGAAAAGCGACTAGTTTTGGGCGTGGTATTTCGTTACCATCGGATTGGCCAAAATAAAACGTCGGCGGGCATTGATGCCCGCCGACGTTTTATTTTGCAAGGCGATTTGCCTTATCGTGGCGGCTAGTGCGTAACTGAAACAAATGCTTCAATATACCCCTCTTCCCCCTTACTGTTCTTAAGCCAAACCTTTCCCCTCTTCTGGCTGCTTGTCCCAGGCTGCAGAGAGTTCATAATCTCTTCGAGCTTGTCTTTGGGCAGGGTTATCGTTACGCATTCTTTGTTCTCTGGTTTGATGTCCATGGTCGGCACTACCTTGACGCTCCACCCCTCAAAGTCGCCCTCTACTTTCGTAACGCTGTAGCCGCCCGTGAGGAAGCCAACGTTAGGCAAGCTCCGAACGAGCTCTTCTATTTTAAATCTATTGGGATTGAAACCGAAGTCGACATCGTCAATTTTCTGCGGGTCGTTGGGGGTATTAAAGTCGTACGAGACTTCAATATCTCTATTGCTTTTAATTACTGCGCCAGGGGTAGCGGCATCGGCACTATACTTTAATGTGACAACAAAATCGCCTTGAAGTGATGCCGTAGCGGAGTTGCTTACGATGCTTTTTGCCTCGTCAATTGAAACTTTTAGCTTTAGCCCCTTGACCATCTGCACCTTACCATTGAGTACGGTTTTAACATCCACAACCTCTACGAGGTCTTTCCCCACGCCCTGTACCTCAATATCGTAGCCGGTGGTTGCGTATCCCTTGTCAGGATTGGCCGCGAACGTTACGTAGGGATGCCATACCTGATTCCACTTGGTGATTGTAGGGCTTCCAATGTTACAGGCTAGCTTAGCCGAAGCGGTTTGGATGTTGCCTGCGGCTTTTACGACGACAGTGTCTTTGGAGACGATGGTGCCGCCGTTGGTAACTCCAAAGATGGGTTTATTGTTATTGCATCGATCGCGCAGCGTGAAGAGGCTATTGACCTTGTCGCAGCTTGAGAGCGTGAAGAAAGACTCGTCTGCCGAGATCGACATGAGCGGCGTGCTAGAGGTGCTCTCCTCCGCGCGGGTGGACATTCCTGACTGCTGGCGCGAGAGCATGTTGACCGCGAAGCCGCCCCTGGGGCTGCGTAGATTTTCCCCGCCGGAGATGTTGAAGGTGGCAGAGCCGTTGTTAAGCTCCATGAGCGCCCTTCCCGAGCGGGAGTTGACCGCGAAGCCACCCCTCGGCCCGCGCGTAGCATCGGCATCGTTCACGTTTATCGTGACGCCGTTGCGTGTCACCTCAAATATAGCCTTGCCATCGGCGTCCTGCACCGCGAAGAGGGGCTTATCGGCCGGGAAGTTCTCTGGGGACTTAATGGTCATGCCCGCCACGGCGTTCATGGCGTAGGGCACAGCGGCGAGGTTGACCGGGCTGAGGGGCGTCATGGCACCCCCATTGATGCTGACGCTTGGGTGAATGGTTACGCCATTGCTCCAGTCCATGGTGAGCAGCGCATTGTTCTCATCGCTAATGAGCACGTTGACCACGCCCATGGCATCGGTCTGGGTGCTGAAGTCCTTCGGGCCGAAGAGCTGTTGCCCAGCGTTGTTCTTGAGCGTGATTTGTACTGTCACATTTTGGCTGCTCACGGGCTTGCCGTTTTGGTAGATTGCCGCCGTGTAGTAGAAGCCCGTAGGGGCTTGGGCCATCGCCCAGATTGGGACGATCAGAAGGGCCGTTAAAAAAGTTATGAACCGTTTCATCTTACTTGCTATTGAGTTTGTGTGCTATTGCTAAACCAATCCGAGAGAACACTACCGGTTAACGACTAGGCGGGCGGTGCCGAGGAGAGTCCCCGTGCTATTGTCTACGCGCAGCACGTATATACCGTTGTGTAGCTTGCTGACGTCCATGCGGAAGCCTCGCAGGGTCCGTGGTACGATTGCACGCAGCACGGGCTGTCCAAGCACAGAGTAAATGGTAATGCTAGCGTTATCGATAGCTGGAAGTCCATCAATCGTGACCCACTGGGATGCAGGGGATGGATGGATGCGCAGCGAGGCGATAGCGTTAGCCTCCACGGGCGTTGCCAATTGGGCAAGAGCCCCTGCGATCTGACCGGGTAGAGTCACAATGCCACCGCTACCCGCAGCAGAGCCGTAGGGACTACCCACTACGTATGCAACGGTTAATTCGCTTTTTACATCCAGTCCTGCCGCGGCTGCAACGCCTAGCGAAACGGACTGCTGGGCGTTCGCCCCGATTGGAACCGCGAGCCATGCCAATAGCGCGAGCGCGCCGAGGCGTGGCATGATGTGCATTCGTTTCATTTTTTTACTTTACCTCCATTGTTGATGTGTTACATTTCACTATGTGCTCTCTCTATACGGAATTGAGGTGCAAAATGATACGATTAACCTAAATTTATTGTTTCGTTGCTGGTTGGCCGTCATTCTATATTCATGAATTGCAGCGGGATGGCATAGCTTTTGCAAAAAGAGTTCTAACATTATTCTTTTGATATCTTTGAGGGTGGCGTGATAGCGAGAGAAAGGAGGATGGCAATGAATGGCAAGAATGGAAACGGAATGGCGGTGCGCCGCGGCATGGTGCTTCTTGCGGCGTTTTGGCAGGTGTGCATTTTGGGGTTAAGCGCCACGGCGGGCGAGGAGCGGGTGCCGAAGGCGGCACGCAAGGTGGCGTTCCAGGCAGGGGAGGTGCTGAACTACGAGATTTCGTACGGCTTTGCGAAAGGGGCTGAGGCGAAGTTCGGGGTGCGAGATACCGTGCTGGATGGAGTTCCGGTGAACCATTTTTGGGTGGCAGGGTGGACAACGGGGCTTCTTGACATGCTCTACCCAGTATACGATGTGTACCGTAGCTACGCGCTCAAGGACAGCGATATGCCGTTGGTGGCGATACGCGATGTGCGGGAGCAAAAGTACGTGGATTACAAGGAGGATCGCTACGATTGGACAACGCGTAGCGACTCGCTGATACTGGTGCGAGAGACTGGGGAGCAGCATGTGCTACCGCGGGGGACGATGGATTTGGTATCGGTCTTTTTCTACGTGCGCAATCGGTTGAGCAACACGGAGCTGCATGTTGGGGATGAGGTAGCGATACCCACATTCTTCAACGGGGAGTTCTACCCACTGAAGATACAGTACAGGGGGGAAGAGGTGGTGAAGACGAAGTTTGGGCGGTTGCGGTGCTACAAGTTTGTGCCGTTGGTGAAGGTAGGGGATCTGTTCAAGAGTCAGGATGCGCTGATGGTGTGGCTGACGGCCGATGAGAACCACATACCGGTGCGAGTGCGTTTTAAGCTCTTTTTGGGGTCTTTATCCTGCGATTTGGTGGGCTTTAGCGGGCTGCGCTGGCCGTTGGAGGTGGAGATTAAGAGGCGGTAGGCGCGGGCCGCAGAGGGGCAGAGAGGAAGGAGTATGGAAGGCAGATTGAAATTTGTGAATGACCCCGTCCATGGGTTTATAACGATAGCCGCAGGGCTGCCGGGGCGTGTGGTGGCGAGCGAGGAGTTCCAACGGCTGCGTAGGATACGGCAGCTAGGGCTATCGGATTTGGTGTACCCTGGGGCGACGCATACGCGGTTTGGGCATTCGCTGGGGGCGATGCACCTGATGGGGGAGGCGTTGCGGTCGCTGCGCGCGAAGGGATGCGCCGTATCGGCGGCGGAAGAGGAGGCGGCGCTGGCCGCTATACTAATGCACGATTTGGGCCATGCGCCCTTCTCGCATACGCTGGAGGGGGTCTTTGGCGGGTTGCCTAGCCATGAGGCGATAGGGCTGCAGCTGATGGAACGACTCAATGCGGCGTGGGGCGGGGCATTGGAGATGGCGATAGCGATAGTGCGCAATACGTATAGGGTGCCGTTTTTGCACCAGCTTGTGAGCGGACAGCTGGATGTGGACCGGATGGATTACCTGCGTCGGGATAGCTTTTTCACCGGGGTGCAGGAGGGCAACGTGGCGGTGGATCGGCTCATAAAGATGATGACGCTGCATGATGGCGAGCTGGCGTTGGAGGTAAAGGGGATTTACTCCATAGAGCATTTTTTGCTGGCGCGGCGGGTGATGTATTGGCAGGTGTATCTGCACAAGACGGTGGTGGCGGCGGATCGGGTGCTGCAGCTGGCCATGGCGCGGGCGCGGGAGTTGCTTTTGGCGGGCGCGGCATTGCCCTGCTCCTCGGCGTTGCGATTGCTGTTGGAGTTGCCCAAACTTCAGGAAGGGGCGCGGGCCGATGAGGCCGCGCTGGAAGCGTTTTTGCAGGTGGATGATAATGACGTGATGATGGCACTGAAGGCTTGGACGACGAGCGAGGATGAACTTTTGTCAGTGCTGGCGAGGTCATTGGTGTGGCGTAGGCTACCCCGCTTGCAGTACGTGGCGCAGCCCGTGGGCGAGGAGGAATTGGAGAGGCTGCGTAGCGAGTACGGGAGGCGACACCCCGGGCTGGACGAGGAAACGGTGCGGCGGTTGATATTTGGAGGCGTGGCGCGGAGCCGGGCGTACGATCCCCATGGGGAGGCGATAATGCTAGTGGATAGCGGCGGACAGGCGCATGCGTTGCCAGAACTGTCGCGTATCCTTGACGAGCGGACCACGGCGCGGGAGGATGAGCGGTACTACCTATGCATGCCGAAGGAGTGAAGGAACGGCAGGTAGGGAAGGGGAACGCAAAGAGAAGTATGACAAAATGTCGCGAAGCGTTGTCCGCCGCCATGATGGCAAGCAAATTGAAGTAAATCTAGGTGAGGCGTCCTGTTGAGGTGCGAAGAGTGTGCTGGGAAAGGGTGGGCGCGAAAGAGATAGAGAGCAAGCAAGAGAGGACGAGAAGATGAAAAAGATGCGTGATGGAGGGAAGGTAGACAAAGAGAATAGAGAGCAGCAGGGGGCGGCCATGGGCGAAGAGCAGCCTACGGCAGAAAAGAGTGCTGCGGAGGCGAAGGAGGCTGACGTGGCAGGGGAGGCCCTACAGGGCGAAGAGGTGACGGCGGAAGGGAGTGCCGCTGCCGAAACGGATAAGGAGCTAGAGGCGCTGCGTAAGGAGCTAGATGAGGCAAAGGATCGGTTGCTACGTTTGACGGCGGAGTTTGATAACTATCGGAAGCGAACGCTGCGGGAGCGGTCTGATTTGATTTCGCAGGCGTCGGGCAAGACGCTGGAGGCGTTGCTACCGGTGGTGGACGACTTTGATAGGGCCGTGGCGAGCAGTAAGGAGTGCGACACGCTACCGGCGATGCAGGAGGGGCTAGAGCTTATACATAAGAGTCTATACGGTTTTCTGAAGCGAGAGGGGATAGAGGAGATAGAGGCCATAGGGCTGGAGCTGGATACCGATGTGCACGATGCGGTGGCGAAGGCCCCGGCACCGGAGGCGAAGCTGAAGGGGAAGATTATAGATGTAGTGCGCAAGGGCTATAAGCTGCGCGGGGTGGTGCTGCGGCATGCGCAGGTGGTGGTAGGCGAATAAAAGGGCGTAGGCGGCGAAGGCGATGGCGAAGAGAGATTACTATGAGGTGCTCGGTGTAGGCAAGAGTGCTACGCCGGATGAGATAAAGAAGGCGTACCGCAAGAAGGCGTTGCAGTACCATCCGGATCGCAATCCAGGCGATAAGGAGGCGGAGGAGAAGTTCAAGGAGGCGGCCGAGGCGTACGAGGTGCTGGGCGATGAGCAGAAGCGTGCGCAGTACGACCGTTTCGGGCATGAAGGCATGCGAGGCGGGGCTGGATTCGGCGGGGCTGGGGGCATGACGATGGAGGATATATTCAGCCAGTTCGGAGATATCTTTGGAGGTTTCGGCGGGTTTGGAGGCTTTGGAGGATTCGGCGGCGGAAGAGGAGGCGGGCAAGCCACGGTGCGTGGGAGCGATATACGCGTGCGTGTGCCGCTGACGCTTGAGGAGATATATAGCGGGGTTAAGAAAAAGCTCAAGATTAAGAAGTACGTGCCGTGCAAGACGTGCGGCGGGAGCGGCGCGGCATCGAGCAAGGATGTGCAGACGTGTAGCCATTGCCATGGAACGGGGCAGGTGACGCGGATGACGAACACGCTTTTGGGGCGGATGCAGACCACGAGCGTATGCCCTGATTGCAACGGAACGGGGAAAACGATAACGAAGAAGTGCAGCGCCTGCCGCGGGGAGGGGGTGTCGTACGAGGATGAGACGATAGACGTGCAGATACCCGCTGGGGTGACGGATGGGATGCAGCTGTTGATGCACGGCATGGGCAATGCGGCGGTGCGAGGTGGCGAAAATGGCGACTTGCGTATAGTGATTGAGGAGCAGCCCCATGAACGGTATATACGCCAGGAGAACGATTTGCTCTACAACCTGAGCCTGTCGTACCCGCAGGCTGTGCTGGGCGGGTCTGTGACGATACCGACGCTCGATGGGGAGGTGAAGTTCAAAGTCCCCGCGGGCACGCAGCCCGGGAAGCTTTTCCGGCTGGGGGGCAAGGGGATGCCGATGATGAACAGCCGGCGTAAGGGAGATTTGATCGTGGTGAGCGATATACACGTGCCGTCACAGGTGAACTCGGAAGAAAAGCGGCGGCTGCAGGCGCTGCAGGATTCGGAGTGCCCGCATTTGTCGCCAGAGGAAGGGGGCAAGCAGAAAGGGGCGTTGCTCGACCGGCTGCGGGGCATGTTCTCATAAATTGGAGCTGACTGGGCGGCCATGCAGGAGCTGGGAGTGTACGTGCATGTGCCGTTCTGCGCGGCGAAATGTCCCTACTGCGATTTCTACTCGATCGCTAGCGAGGCGAGAAAGGGAGGGTACGTTGAGGCTGTGCTGCGGGAACTCGCGGCGCTGCGAGGGGAGTTTGCGGGGAGCGCCGCGACGCTCTACTTCGGGGGAGGCACACCCTCGCGGCTTCGCGTGGACGAGCTGGGGCGGATAGTGGAGACGGTGCGGGAGCTATACGCTCTGGAAGAGGGGGCGGAGATAACGGTTGAGGTAAATCCTGACGATGCGTCGCGCGAGTTCTTTATGGGGCTAGCCGCGCTGGGCGTGAACCGGGTGAGCGTGGGGGTGCAGTCGGTTTGCGAGGCGGTGCTAAAGATTCTAGGGCGAAGGCATGGGGCATCGCAGGGGCTGCGAGCGATAGAACTTGCAAAGGCGGCGGGTATAGATAATGTGTCGGGGGATGTGATCTATGGCATTCCTGGGCAGCGGGAAGAGGATGTAAGGGGTACGTGTGAGGCGTTGGTATCGGCGGGGTGTACGCACGTGTCGGCGTACCATTTAATAGTGGAGGAAGGTACGTTGTTCGGGCGGCGGCATGCGGAGGGGAAGTTCCGAGAGGTGGAGGAGGAAACGAGCCTACGTCACTACGGCGCGGTGTGCGCGGCGATGCGCTGGGCTGGGTTCTCGCACTACGAGGTGTCGAGCTACGCGCTGCCAGGGTATGAGTCGCGGCATAATAGTTTGTATTGGCGTGGGGGGCTGTATGTAGGGGTAGGGCCCGGGGCGCACTCCTACGATGGTGCGCGGAGGTGGTGGAACGTGCGGAGCGTGAAGGAGTATGCGGAGCGTGTGGCCAAGGGTGAGTTGCCGCGGGAGGTAGAGGTTTTAGACGAGTCGGCGCGGTTTGAGGAGTGGCTGCTCACAGGGCTACGGCTCGCGGAGGGGGTGAATTTGCTTGCGGGGGAGCGTTCTTTTGGCAGGGAAAGGCTGGAAGAGGTAAGACGCAGAGCCGAGGGGTGGGCTGCACGGGGGGCGGTGGCACTGAAAGGGGGTAGGCTATGGGTGCGAGAGGAGGGATTTATGGTGCTGGATGCGGTGGTGCTGGACTTGGCGAGCGTGGAGTGAGAGTGTGCGAGTGGATATGCACCATAGATTCGGCATGCACTTCAAAGGGGCAATATTTTCGGGGTTGGCGATAAAAGGTAGGTAGCAAAGCGACTTTAATTTGTTTAGATGTTTCCTAAATAAAAGCGTTCTGTTTTGCTTTAACCGTTTGATTTTGAATGAATAATACATTGTACTGAACGTAGTGGGAAAGTTGCTTGGCCCAGTTGGGGATGGAGTGAAATGAAAAAATTATTACCTTTGGGGAGTGAAGCGCAGAAAATGCGTAGTATGAGTGTGAAATAGGGGTAACCGAAAAAAGAACAAAGATGAAGAAGGGTAATCGTTACGGCACCCACAGGGTGCTAGAGCCGAAGGGCGTGCTGCCGCAGCCGGCAAACAAGGTGGACAACAACATGGATGAGATTTACGACAACGAAATTCTCATTGATGTGCAGACCTTGAACATTGACTCGGCTAGCTTTACACAGATTAACGAACAGGCGGGTGGCGATGAGAAGAAGATTGCGGAGATAATGCTTGACATCGTTGCCAAGCAGGGCAAGCACCGCAATCCGGTTACTGGGTCGGGCGGCATGCTGCTGGGCAAGGTGGAGAAGATAGGCGATGCGCTCAAGGGCAAGATAGACCTGAAGGAGGGCGATAAGATTGCTACGCTGGTGTCGTTGTCGTTGACCCCGCTGCGTATTGACAAGATTAAGGAGATTCGTAAGGACGTAGACCAGGTGGATATCGACGGCAAGGCGATTCTCTTTGAGAGCGGTATCTACGCGAAGATCCCGGATGATCTTCCAGAGAAGCTGGCGCTGTCGGCGCTTGACGTGGCGGGAGCCCCCGCGCAGACGGCGAAACTGGTTGGGCCGGGCGACACGGTGCTGATTATCGGCGCGGGCGGCAAATCGGGCATGCTTTGCTGCTACGAGGCGAAGAAGCGCGCGGGCGTGACGGGCAAGGTTATAGGCCTTTGCCATTCCCAGCGGAGCACCGAGCGGCTAAAGAAGTTGGGCTTCGCCGACTACGTGTTCTCGGCCGATGCAACCAAGCCGGTGCCCGTGATGGAGGAGATAGCGAAGCTAACGAACGGCGAGATGTGCGACATAACCATCAACAATGTCAACATCCCAGACACGGAGATGACGAGCATTCTCTGCACGAAGAATACGGGCATAGTGTACTTCTTCTCCATGGCGACCAGCTTCACGAAGGCGGCTCTCGGCGCAGAGGGCGTGGGTAGCGATGTGAAGATGCTGATAGGCAATGGCTACACGAAGGGCCATGCGGAGATAACGCTGCAAGACCTCCGTGAGAGCAAGGCGCTACGCGATATATTCACGGAACTATACGCCTAGGTGCGTTTTAAAAAGGAAAAAGCAATGGACGAAAGAGTAGAGAATGGGTTCCCGGCCGTGCCGTGGGCGAACCATAAGAGCAATCGGAAGCGTTTTTTCCCGGAGGTGACCGATGAACAGTGGAACGACTGGCATTGGCAGGTTCAGCACCGTATAGAGACGCTTGAGCAGCTAAAGAAGTACTTGACGCTCACCCCCGAGGAGGAGGAGGGCGTGCGGGAGGCGTTGAAGACGATACGTATGGCCATTACGCCGTACTATTTGAGCCTTATCGATACGGATAACCCGCATTGCCCGGTGCGTAAGCAGAGCGTGCCGACCGCGGCGGAGCTGATTAGGCTCCCAGAGGACCAGGTGGACCCGCTGCACGAGGATGCTGACTCGCCCGTGCCGGGTTTGACCCATCGCTACCCGGATCGTGTGCTGTTCCTAATTACGGACATGTGTTCTATGTATTGCCGGCACTGCACGCGTCGCCGTTTTGCGGGGCAAAAGGATGCGGCATCGCCGAGCGAGCGCATCGATAAGTGCATTGAGTACATAAAGAACACGCCACAGGTTCGTGACGTGCTGCTATCGGGCGGTGATGCGTTGATGGTGAGCGACGAGCGGCTTGAGAGTATCATCAAGCGGCTGCGGGAGATAGACCATGTGGAGATAATTCGCATAGGGTCGCGTACGCCGGTGGTATGCCCGCAGCGTATAACGCCGGAGCTGTGCAACATGCTGAAGAAGTACCATCCGATATGGCTGAACACGCATTTCAACACGCCGCAGGAGATAACGCCGGAGTCGGCGGCGGCGTGCGCCCGGTTGGCGAATGCTGGGGTTCCGCTGGGTAACCAGTCTGTGCTGCTGCGAGGCATCAATGACTGCCCGAACGTTATGAAGCACTTGGTGCAGCAGTTGGTGCGCATACGCGTGCGTCCATACTACATCTACGTGTGCGACCTATCGCAGGGCATTGGCCATTTCCGTACCCCCGTGTCGAAGGGCATTGAGATTATGGAGAATCTACGCGGCCATACGTCAGGTTTTGCGGTGCCGACATTCGTGGTGGATGCGCCCGGTGGAGGCGGCAAGACGCCCGTGATGCCGAACTACGTGCTCAGCCAGTCGCCGCATCGCGTGGTGCTGCGTAACTACGAGGGGGTGATTTGCTCCTATACCGAACCAGAGGGCTACGTGAGCGAGTGCCATTGCCCAGAGTGCGAGGCGGAGCGCCAGCATATCGGGGTGGCGAAGGTTCTGAACGGCGAACAGCTGTCAATAGAGCCGAAGGATTTGGATAGGCATAAACGTTCGCACCACGAGTAGCGTTTGCAGCTACAGCGAATGAAGGGTTAGAGCCCAGCTGTTGGGCGCATTAAAGAGTGAGGGGGTCTCGGTCATGCCGTTTTTAGACGAGCTACGTAAGCTGCGGAGTTTGGCAGTGGTAGGTCTCGCCAAGAACACGGGCAAGACCGAGACCCTCAACTATATTCTCCGTAGGCTGGCCGACGATGCAGATCGTGTGGCAGTAACATCGATCGGGGTGGATGGGGAGCGAAAGGATAGGGTGACGCAGACAGAAAAACCCGAGATCTTTTTCCCCCGCGGCATGACCTTTATAACCTCTGAGTTCCACTATTCACACCGTGAGTTGACGGCGAACATAATGGAGGTGTCGACGGAGAGCACATCGCTAGGGCGGTTGGTGACTGCCCGCACCATAATTCCGGGCAAAGTGTTGCTATCGGGGCCAGCGAGTACCGGCGGACTGCGGCGTTTGATAGCGCGGACGCAGCGAGCAGGGTTGGGGCTTACGATTATAGATGGGGCCCTTTCGCGTTTGAGCTTGGCATCGCCTACGGTGACGGAGGGGATGGTGCTTGCAACGGGGGCGGCGGTGTCAACCAATATGAGGGAGTTGGTGCGACAGACGAAGTACGTGTACGAGCTGGTGATGCTTGAACCGGTGGAGGAGGCTCTACGGGAGCGGTTGGAGGATGTGGATCAAGGCGTGTGGGCGATAGGGGATGATGGCGAGCTACACGATTTAGAGATACCCTCAGTGCTACTGATGGCGAAAGCGGGGAAGGATCTATTCCGTTACGGCCACAGACTGTACGTGTCGGGGGTTATAACCGATAAGCTGCTTGATACGCTGCGGGCGCAGGGGGAGGAGGCGGAGCTGGTTGTACAAGATTTCACAAAGGTTTTTGCGTCGGATCGCTCGTACCGGAACTTTACTGCGCGGGGCGGGCGGCTTCGCTGCGTTCGGCGGAGTCGGCTGATGGCGGTTACTGTAAATCCGCAGTCGCCGAGTGGGTATCGTCTTGATAGCGATGCGTTGCAGGGAGCGATGCGGGAGGCGTTGGGGATTCCGGTGTATGATGTACGTCGGCTTTAGAGAGTATTGAAAAGTTTTTGTTTTGGCTCGCGAGTGGTAAGCCGGGGTAGAGTCTTTATTTATCAAGCAGTATAATGTTGTTTTATGGGGAGAGGTAGGCATACGATAGATTCTAAGGAGGATTCGTTCGCTGGTGAGTTGGGTTTCAGAAAGGTATGGGCGGTGGCGTGGCCGATAATATTAGGCAGCGCCGCGCAGACCATTCTGAATATAACAGACACGGCTTTTTTAGGACATTTGGGCTACATAGAGCTGGGTGCAGTTGCCATGGCTGGCATACTCTACCTTACGGTGATAATGTTTGCCTTTGGTTTCGGCGTAGGTACGCAGATAGTGGTGGCGCGCCGCATGGGGGAGGGTAAGCCGCGACAGATAGGAAGAGTGGTGACGCATGGTTTTCTTTTCCAATGGTTTATGCTAATTCTCGTCTTTGCCATACTGGCGTTGTGGCGGGAGCAAATACTAGGTTTTTTGGTGAGTTCTCCGCACGTGCATGCGGCGGCGGTAGAGTTTATGGGGTATCGAATGTGGGGCTTGGCCTTTGCGCATACGAACTTTGGTTTTAGGGCATTTTACGTTGGGATAGGTCGGACAAAGGTTATTTCGGTCACCACGGTGCTGATGGTGGTGGTCAACATTGTCCTGGACTATGGATTGATATTTGGCAATTTAGGACTGCCGGCGATGGGGCTGCCAGGCGCTGCGGTGGCCTCTGTCATCGCAGAGTTTTCAGCGATGGTTGGGTTTATTATCTACACGTTTAGGAAGGTGGATGTGCAGCATTACCGTTTGTTCTCGTTTCGGGTGATAAGTTTCCCGTTGCTGAAGCATTTGGTGGTGACGGCGTTGCCGGTGATGCTACAGCAATTCATGACAACGGCGATATGGTTGCTTTTCTTTGTGGTGTTGGAGCGTCTTGGAGAGCAGGCATTGGCGGTGTCGCAGATAGCGCGAAGTGTTATGCTGCTAATTTTACTCCCGGTAATGGGTTTTTCATCGGCGACGAACACGATGGTCAGCTACCTCATGGGGAGGGAGAGGAGTGGCGATGTTCTCGGTTTGCTTCGGCGCATATCGCTGTACAGTGCGCTGTTTGTAGCTGCGCTTTCTCTCTTTTGCGTGGTTTTTTCAACGCCTGTGCTGTCTATATATACGGAGGATCAGAATTTGCTGGAGTTGACGCGGCCTATCCTCTTTGTTCTTTCCGTGAGCGCAATACTGCAAGCCGTTTCGCAGACGCTGCTGAGTGGTATTACGGGAACGGGGCGAACGTTGACGGCGTTTCTCCTAGAGCTAGCGGTGCTAGTCGTCTATTTGCTGTACGCATGGATGATGTCGCAGCGGCCTGGGGTTGAAGTGTGGCATGTGTGGACGGCCGATATGGTGTATAATGTGTTGTTGATTAGCAGTACGCTTCTGTTTTTCCGATTTGCGAATTGGAGGCATGTGAAGATATAGTCAATCAGTACGTGCGGAGTTCCGTTGAAGGGGGGTAGTAGGAAGGTTAGTAAGGGGCAGTGCGGTAGAATTTATATTAAAGCATTACCTTTGCGCAGGTGTAGTTGAAGCACTTTTGAGAGGGCAAGGCTTATGTCTGAGACGAGTGTAAACGGTATGGGCGAGCAGAGGAAGAGTCGGAGAGGTCGGCGCTTCGTGTGGATATTTTGGGGGATTATCGGAGGTGGTCTTCTGCTGTTGTTTTTGTTTTTTGTGCTAATAGCCAATGGGGTGTTCGGGCACATGCCAACATTTGAGGATTTGGAGAATCCCAAGAGCAACGCTGCGACGGAGGTGTACAGTGCCGATGGGGAGCTGCTGGGTACGTTTTTCATTGAGAATCGGAGCTACGCCACGTTTGAAGAGTTGCCTCCCCACCTAGTTGATGCGCTTTTGGCCACAGAGGATATTCGATTTTACCGCCATTCAGGGATTGATGCGCAGGGGTTGTTTCGCGTGTTTTTTAAGACGTTGATTCTAAGTAAAGAGGAGTCGGGGGGAGGAAGTACGATAACGCAGCAGTTGGCGAAGAATCTATTCCCTCGTGATACGGTATACACGAAGAATAGGTTTGTGAAGGTGCTGAAGTTGACCACTTCAAAATTTAAGGAGTGGATAACGGCAGTGAAGCTTGAACGGAACTACACCAAGGATGAGATACTCACGATGTATCTCAACACGGTGTCGTTTGGCTACAACGCTTACGGCGTTCGCCGTGCGAGTAGGACGTTTTTTGATAAGCCGGTTGACTCTTTAGATGTCTGTGAGTCGGCAGTGCTAGTTGGTATGCTAAAGGCCCCGACGAGGTATAGCCCTAAACGAAATCCGGAGCTGTCGCGTGAGCGCCGCAACACGGTGATAGGGCAGATGGTGAAATATAACAAGTTAACGAAGGCACAGGGCGACTCGCTGTCGGCTTTACCCTTGGAGATACGGTTCCAGGAGCGCGACCATAATACCGGTATAGCCGCCTACTTCAGGGAGTTAATTCGTGTGATGATGACGGCCAAAGAGCCGCGTCCAGGGCTATACTTTACCCACGAGCAGTATCAGGCCGACTCGTTGGAGTGGGCCGATAACCCCCTCTACGGTTGGTGTAGGAAGAATCCGAAGCTTGATGGGTCGGAGTACAACATTTACACGGATGGCCTACGGGTTTATACGAATCTAGATGCCAATCTGCAGCGTTACGCCGAGGCGGCTGTGTTCAACCATTTGGGGCGCACGCTGCAACCCTGGTTCAATAGAGAAAAACGCAAAGATTTGTTCTCGGCGGACGTGCCTAAGGAGACGAGAAATGCGTTGATTACGAGTGGAATACATCGTTCAGATCGCTATAAGCAGCTGAAGATGCAGGGCGCAACGGAGAAGGAGATACTGTCAAATTTTGGTAAGCCCACGGAGATGCGGGTGTTTACGTGGAAGGGGGAGGTGGACACCGTGATGACCCCGCGGGACTCTGTATACTACTATAAACGTTTGCTTCGTGCAGCGTTCATGGCGATGGAGCCCCAGACGGGGAAGGTGAGAGCCTACGTGGGAGGGCCAAACTTTAAGCACTTCAAGTACGACATGGTGTTTAGGGGACGGCGTCAGGTAGGGTCAACGATAAAACCATTCTTGTACACCCTGGCGATGATGGAGGGTATGACCCCCTGCACAAAGGTGCCAAACGTGGAGCAGGTCTTCGAAACGAATGATACGATATGGACGCCCCGCGGCGGAAGCCCAACGGAGCATGTGGGCAAGATGGTGTCGCTGCGGTGGGGACTAGCGAATTCGATAAATAACGTATCGGCGTGGCTTGTGAAGCAGTTTTCGCCTGAGGCGGTAGCGAGGATGATTAATCAAATGGGGATCCATTCGTTCATAGACCCGCAGCCCTCAGTTTTTTTGGGAACGTCGGATGTGTCGCTCTACGAGATGGTGGCTGCGTACGGGGCCTACGTAGCAGGCGGAATGCGTGTGGATCCGTTGCTGGTGTCGAGAATAGAGGATCGGCATGGCAACTTGCTGGCGTCGTTTAGCTCGGAGCCTAAGGAGGTTATCGACCCCTATACGGCGTACCTAATGGTAAAGCTCCTAGAGGGGGTGGTGCAGCGAGGTACAGGAGGGCGGCTCCGTTGGATGTATAATCTTAGCGGGAAGCTAGGCGGGAAGACAGGGACGACGCAGAATAATTCGGACGGTTGGTTTATGTGTATACAACCGAACTTAGTGTCAGGTTGTTGGGTTGGTTTTGAGGATCGTGCGGTACGCTTTGACAACATGGCCTATGGGCAAGGGGCAAGTTCTGCATTGCCCATTGTGGCGTTGTTTCTCCAAAAAGCGTACGCAGATGCCACCACGGGGATTTCTGATGGCGATACGTGGGATGTACCGAAGGGGATGGAGAACGTGGAGTTCAATTGTGACGACAAGGAAGTGTCGGAGGAAGAGACGAGTGATTTTTTCTAAACGTAGCGTATCTATGCGTTGGAGTGGAATAGTGATAGTAGCCGTGCTAGTAGCATTGGCGGGGTGCAAGAAGCAGCAAGAGTCTCTATTGCCGGACGTTAACGTATACATAGACATCTCGCTGACGCTGCCGGAATACGAGAAGTTAAACTATCCTGGGAATGTGTTTCAGTATAGAAACGAAGGATACCAAAACAATGGAGTATACATCGTCCGTATATCGCAAGAGGATTTCGCCGCGTACGATGTGACGTGTACAGACCATTTGGATAAACCCACGGCCACGCTTTTAGAAGGCGCAGTGGCAAAATGCCCGGAGTGCAAGACTGAGTATCAATTGCTTAACTACGGATATAGCGTTGACGAGTCGCGGCATCTTCAGGCGTATAGGGTTGAGGTGATAGGTGGGCATGTGATAGTACGAAATAAGCATTGACGATACGATAGGGCACATAACGATTAGATTTTTCGTACCTTTGCGTAGGTGTGAAAAACAGAGAGGTTATGGGTCTTACATTCAAAGAAGAAATTCTGCAAGGAATTCCAGAGGAGCTGCCAGCGTTGCAGCCACGGGACGAGTCGGTGAGCCACGCTCCGAAACGCAAGAAAATACTAACGGAAGAGGAGCGCAAGCTGGCGTTGCGCAATGCGCTTCGCTATTTCCCTAAGAAACATCATGCGGTTTTGGCGAAGGAATTTGCCAAGGAGCTAGATGAGTATGGCAGGATCTACATGTACCGCTTTCGCCCAACGTACAAGATGTATGCGCGGCCGATAGAAGAGTACCCGGCGAAGTGCCGTCAGGCAGCGGCCATAATGCATATGATTCAGAACAATCTGGACCCAGCGGTGGCGCAGCATCCGCATGAGTTAATTACCTACGGCGGCAATGGCGCTGTGTTTCAGAACTGGGCGCAGTACCGCTTGGCAATGCGCTATCTTGCCACCATGACAGAGGAGCAGACATTGGTGATGTACTCGGGGCATCCGTTAGGTCTATTCCCATCGCATAAGGATGCTCCGCGGGTTGTGGTAACCAATGGGATGATGATTCCCAACTACTCCAAAATGGACGACTGGGAACGCTACAATGCGCTGGGGGTTACCCAGTATGGGCAGATGACGGCGGGGTCGTATATGTATATAGGGCCGCAGGGGATAGTGCATGGCACCACGATAACCGTGCTGAATGGTGGTCGCATGCATATGGCTAAAGGGGAACATGATTTGAAGGGAAAGCTTTTCGTGTCGTCAGGGCTGGGGGGCATGTCGGGAGCGCAGCCGAAGGCGGGGAAGATAGCCCAAGTGGTGAGCATAATAGCAGAGATCAATCCGAAGGCCACCCAGAAGCGCTACGCGCAGGGATGGGTGGACGAGGTGATTGATAGCCTAGACGTGTTGATTCCCCGCGTCAAGAAGGCGATGGCCGCGAAGGAGGTAGTGTCGATTGCCTACCAAGGTAACATAGTGGACCTATGGGAGCGGCTGGCGAAAGAGGATATCCCAGTGAGCCTTGGGAGTGACCAGACATCGCTGCATAATCCATTTGCTGGGGGGTACTACCCCGCAGGGTTGACGTTTGAGGAGTCAAACGAGCTAATGGTGAAGGATCCCGAGGCGTTCAAGCAGAAGGTGTACGAGTCGCTGCGCCGCCAGATAAAGGCGATTAATGCGCTAAGCGCGAAGGGAATGTACTTCTTTGACTATGGAAATGCATTCCTGCTGGAGGCGAGTCGAGCGGGTGCAGATGTAATGGCAGAGGATGGGATCCGTTTCCGCTACCCGTCGTACGTCCAGGACATCATGGGCCCGAAGTTCTTTGACTACGGCTTTGGTCCGTTCCGCTGGGTATGCACATCGGCAAATCCGAAAGATTTAGCGGTTACAGATCGGATAGCGCTCGAGGTGCAGCGGGAGATGTTGAAAACAGCCCCCGAAGAGATAAAGATGCAGCTGCAGGATAATATCCATTGGATAGAGCACGCTGAGGAGAACAAGCTGGTGGTGGGGTCGCAGGCGCGAATCCTTTACGCCGATGCGGAGGGGCGTACGCGTATAGCGCAGCGTTTCAACGAGGCGATTGCTTCGGGCGAGCTGTCGGCTCCTGTGGTGTTGGGGCGTGACCACCACGATGTTTCGGGTACGGATTCTCCGTTCCGTGAAACGTCCAATATCTACGATGGGTCGCAATTCTGTGCCGATATGGCAGTGCAGAACTGCATAGGCGATTCGTTCCGTGGCGCCACGTGGGTGTCGATTCACAATGGAGGCGGCGTAGGTTGGGGCGAAGTGATAAATGGCGGCTTTGGGATGGTTCTTGATGGGAGTAAAGAGGCCGAGAAGCGTCTGCAGCGCATGCTGTTTTGGGATGTGAATAATGGTATAGCACGTCGTAGCTGGGCGCGTAACGATAGCGCCATGTTCGCCATACGTCGGGAGATGGAGCGTTCGCAGGGGCTGGAGGTAACGATGCCAAACCTTGTGGACGACAGCGTGATAGAGGGGCTGTAGACGGAACGCGCTACAGAACATGTTTTGATGGAGGGGCTTCGGCAACGGAGCCCCTTTTATTTTACTTGATCCTCCTTTTTCCTCATCAGCTCCTCTGCCCGTGCAATGGCTTCGTGAATGTTCGGTTTCACATTCTCCGGACCGATTAGCTCAAGCAGCCCCGTAGCCGTGAGGGTATCCAACACTGCGCTTTGCACACCGCTGAGGACGAGGGTTATGCTGTTCTTTTTAAGGCCATTGTGCAGCATGTGAAGGTTGTTCACCGCAGTAGAATCCATAAAGGGAACCTGCCGAAGCCGTAGAATACGGACTTTTGGGTTGTCGCCGAGGTTCCGCATTATCTCCTCAAAACGATTGGCAATGCCGAAAAAGTAGGGACCTTCTATTTCGTACACCTCCACGCCTTTCGGAATCTGTAGGGACTCGTTCTGTAAGTGAACTGGAGTGCCTTCTGCATCTGGGGTGAGGATATCCTTTGCCACTGTGATGCGGGTGCTTTCGGCCATGCGCTTCATGAATATCACCATGGAAATAAGCATACCCAACTCAATGGCCACGGTGAGATCCACTATAACCGTGAGCAGGAAGGTGACCAGCATAATGATGAAATCCCCCCTAGGGCCTTTGGCCACGCTTACAATGGAGCGCCAGCCGCTCATGTTGTACGACACCACGATGAGTACCCCTGCCAGCACGGCCATGGGGATGTAGTCGAGCAGAGGCCCAAGAAAGAGTAGGAAAAGCAATAGCACCACGGCGTGGATCATACCAGACAGCGGCGTGCGCCCGCCGTTATTGATATTTGTCATGGTGCGGGCAATAGCCCCCGTGACAGGGATCCCCCCGAAGAAAGGGACAACGACATTTGCCACCCCCTGGGCGATGAGCTCTGTGTTGCTATCGTGCTTCTCCCCGATGATTCCGTCGGCAACGCTCGCCGAGAGAAGCGACTCAATGGCGCCGAGCAGCGCAATGGTAAAGGCAGAGGGAAAGAGTTCCTGCACCATGGTGAGACTCATTTTTGGCATCACGGGCTTAGGTATGCTAGAGTTTATCTGATACCTATCCCCGATGCACTCCAGCGTTTCCACGTTCGCAAAGCGTTTGAGAAGGTAGGCTACGAGGGTGAGTGCCACGATGGCGAGGAGAGAGCCTGGGATTTTCTTTATGATACGGCCCGAAAAGGCGATGATGAGTATGCTACCAATGCCGAAGAGGAATGGCAGCCACTGTACGTTGCCTACCGCGTTGAAATAGACCCCCCATTTAGGAATGAAGCTTGCGGGGATACCCGTGAGCCCGAAGCCAAAAAGATCGTTCATTTGGGTAGAGAAAATCGTGAGGGCTATGCCGGCGGTAAACCCTACGACGATGGGGGTAAGGAACGAAACGGATGAGCGTGCCGAGTTTAAGAACCCCCATGAGTACAAGCAATCCACCAGCCAAGAGGGTAGCTACGATTAGACCGTCAAGACCGAACTTTTGGATAATGCCGTAGACGATAATGATGAATGCGCCAGTAGGTCCTCCAATTTGTACTGACGAGCCCCCCAGGGCTGAGACAATGAAGCCCCCAATGATGGCAGTGAAAATGCCAATTTCTGGCGACACGCCGCTCGCGATGGCGAAAGCTATAGCCAAAGGCAATGCCACGATGCCAACGATGATACCTGCCATTACATCTTGCGTGAGCTGTTGCCTGTCCGCATTGCGGAAAAGATTGAGAGCCTTGGGGCGGAAGCGCCCCCCCCTCATTTTGCCTTGCATTGGATTACGCATTGTACTACTGCGGATGGATTTTCAATCAGCGACCCCTTCGTTCTGATTTTCTGTACAAAGATACTGACCATTAGTCACTTTGACAACCATTACGCTAGAACTCTAATTCACAAGAACGGCGTTTAACTAGCCGGTTGGCTAGTCAAACGCCGTTCTATTGCGTCAAATTCTTTTAATTCGCCTTTGTCAACTGGCGATGCCTAGGCAGCGGCACGTCCTGCTGCCACACTTCCCTGCCTCGATGGGGTGTGTTTTATCGCTCTGACAATCTCCCCAATCCAAAGGACGAGAGAGGTTAGTCCGATGATAATCAGCCAATCAACTAGTGAAAGCCCACCCTCCGCCACGTTAAACATTTCCTGAAGGCCAGGGAGCTCCGTCATGAGTATCTGACCTCCCAAAATCACAAGGGCTATGATAATAAACCACTTGGTCTCTCTCCACGAAATCCCCTTGAACGCAGAACCATTCGTCATGAAAGCCTTAGCGTTAAAAAGATTCCAGAACTGGAGCATGACAAAGATCGTGAATATCAACCCCATTTCGTACGGTGAGAGCCCATTCCTTGCGCCCCACGCAACGTTGCCCCTAAAGACATCCAAGAGGCTCGTTACGTCTGTATGCTGGAAGAAAACGCATAGTCCTAGGAGGAGAATGGTAAAAATAGCACCCACGCAGAGAATGCTCATACCCATACCCTTGAGGATATGCTCATTCACCGAGCGTGGTGGCTCGTTCATTACAGCCCTAGTAGGGGGCAACGAGGCTAGAGCCAGCGCGGCAAACGTATCCATCACGAGGTTCACCCATAGCATCTGCGTTACTGTCAATGGCGACTCCTCCCCAATGAAAGCCCCGATGGTCACAATGAGGCACGCCGCCACGTTCACCGTCATTTGGAAAAGAATGAAACGTTTGATGTTCTTGTAGAGCGAACGCCCCCACATCACCGCGTTGGCAATGGTGCTAAACGAGTTATCGATGATGGTTATGTCGCTCGCCTCCTTGGCTACCGCGGTGCCATCCCCCATGGAAAGCCCCACGTTGGCAGCGTTCAGCGCGGGGGCATCATTAGTGCCATCGCCCGTTACCGCCACAACATGGTTAAGGTCTTTGAGAAGGCGCACTGCCCGCTCCTTGTCATTTGGACGGGCGCGGGAAATGATTTTCACCTTTGGAAGCCGCTCCTTGAGCTCCTCATCACCCATAGCCGCCAGGTCTGTTCCGATTAGGATATTCTCATCAGTATCCTTTGCAGTCCAAAGCCCCAGCTGACGACCGATTTCCTTCGCCGTGCCAGGGGCATCGCCCGTCACAATCTTAACCTGGATACCTGCGGTTGTACAATCCTCTATGGCTGCGGGGACATCTGTACGTACCGGATCCTCAATGCCAACGATCCCCAGCATGATTAGGTCGCTAATGTGGAGGCGTCCATCGACAAAGATGTCATCAGAGCTTTCCAACTCTTTGTAGGCAAAGGCTAGAGTTCTGTTGGCTCGGCTTTGATATTCTGCCAGCCTTTCATTGTACCCTTTCGCCTCTTCTTCCGAAATCTTGCAAAGGTCCATAAGAATGTCTGGCGCCCCCTTTACGTAAACGACATGTTTCCCCAGCACAGCCGAGTCGACTATCGTGGCCATGTACTTATTTTCCGTAGTGAACTGCAGACGGTCAATAACGGGTAGCGTTTCTCGGAGGTCAAGGTAGTTCACCCCGTGGAGGTGTAGCCATAGCAGGAGTGCCCCCTCGGTAGGATTTCCTATAGCCTTTATCTTTTTTGCATCCGCAAAGTCAAGATTGGCGGTGGTGTTGATGGCTATGCATTCCTTTAGAAGTGCGGAGAACTTATCGTCACCCAGCTTTTGATCTTTCAGCTGCGGGAACATTGTCCCCACCACCTTCATTTGGTTTTGAGTAAGCGTTCCTGTTTTATCCGAACAGATAACCGACACTGCGCCCATCGTTTCGCATGCATGCATGGTGCGGGGAAGGGTGTTTTGTTTCATCAATCGTTTCATGCTGAAGGCGAGGCTCAGCGTAACCGCCATGGGCAGCCCTTCAGGTACGGCAACAACGATTAGCGTAACGGCAATCATCAACGAGTCAAGTGCGTATTGCACGAGCCTCGTCCAGCCCTCGGCATCCATGCTGGCAGCCCCGAGGAAGTAGAGAATAATCCCAACGATGGGCAGCACCATGAAGGTAAGCACTTGCCATAGCTCCAACCGCTCCGCGTTGTCTTCATTTTTCTTCCTGTTGATAGCCCAACAAATAAGTCCCGCCGCGGCAAGCGCCCCGAAAAGGTAGAGAGCCAACGAGCCGTAGCTAGGATTAGGGAGCAGAAGGGCGTGACGTACGAGCCGTCCCAAGACGATTAGAATGGCGATTACGTAGCTCGTTTTCGTAATGAGCCCCGCCAGCTCGTCAAGCTTTTTGCTCAATGGGGTGGCTTCGCCGTCACGAACCTGCGCTGCTTCAAACACCTTTCCGCATGCGGTGGCATCCCCGACAGCAAACACCTTGGCGATGCAATCGCCCTCCATCACGGTGCACCCCTTCATGATATGGTTTGAAGGGTACGTGGCATCCTTGTCAAACTCTTCGGGCTTAGTCGTTTTCGCGCATTGCAGCTCCCCAGTAAGGGACGACTCATTCATCATGAGGTTCATGCATTCCAATAGCTCAGCGTCTGCCGGCACCTCTTCCCCAGCCTCGAGGAGAACGATATCGTCCACAACGACCTCTTTGCGAGCTACCTGGCATACGTTGCCATTGCGGACCACCTTGACGAGCGTATCGTCGTTCACTTCGTTAAGGCTCTTGAAAGTTTTCTCGTTGGATGCCTCCAGGATGTGCGCCACCGATGTGGCCAGCAGAACGGCCGCCGCAATGCCTATAAGCTCCATGTACGGGGTCAATCCTTCCATGCCGCCGTACACGCCGTTATAGAAGGCGATGCCGCCGGAGAGCAAGAGAACGAACAGAAGGATGGTGAAGAGCGAGTCCATCTCGAAACGCTTCTCCTCCGCATTCCACTCCCCCCCGAGGTAGGCCACGAGGTATGTGAGTATAAATAGCACGAGGGCCAAAACGGGGGCAATCCATAGCCCTTCGTGGGTGTTCACGCCGACCAAGGGGAGCGCTATAGCCACGATGGTGGCTACCACCACAATGGCTAAATCCAGCTTGAGCAGCCAGAAGTGCATGCAGTTTTTAATCGTTTGCCATATTGACTCCTCCGCAGGGGGAGTTAGCACGTTGGTACCGTGCGTTGCGCGGCTCTCTAGCACTTGGGCATCGGTTAAGCCCACGTAGTGATGTTTCTGTGTCATATTGAAAAGTTGAACCTACAGCTTTAGTTAAGTTATGCTGCAAAGGTACTACCATCTTTGTATTAAACGTAGGTGCGCAAACGCTGCAAAAGGCGCGATGCGTTCTGGCGTATGGGGCTTAGAAGCAATGTGAACTGTTGAGAGACCGTAGATGGATGGATATGTAGTTAGTTCCCCAAAGGTGTTTGCTGCGAATTGGCTGACCGTGTAGGGGCAGCAAGTCGTAATTTTTGCAGTTGGGAGGGAGTATCGGTCAGAGGTTGGAAGCGGTTGTAATCTACTTCCTGCCATGGGAAGGGAGTACAGCCCCTTAGAAAATATAGGAAGAGCTGTCGCACCATCTCCATCGTGACCCCGTTGAGAAAGCGACATTGCCGAAGGGGTGAGATGTTAGCCATTGCAGCAAACGTTGCTAGGTCGTCCCATCTTTCCGTAAGGTACGATAGTCCAAATGCGCCGGAGCCGCTATCCCTAAAGTAATGATGGCTTGGCGGTGCAATGCAAGGAGTGGTGGAGGCTAGGGCGAATTGGTCTAGTCTAAAGCTTCGGGTTCGTCTCCATCTGTGTCCCCATCAGTGGAGGCATCGTATCGGAGAAATATGTCTAAGAAAGCGTCTTCTCTGTAAAAGTAGTCCGGAATGGTCTCTCCCTTGTCTTTTATGAAGTGAAATCCAAAGTTGGCGTATTCCTCCATTGTCTGAATAAGCATGTCGACGGCTCTTCGTAGGGTTATTTCTCCTTTGTCTAGGGCAATCAAATCAATGTCGGTACGTGCAACGAGTGCAACAAATATGTAGTCTCTAATTTTTGGGTAGGGCGTTCTTTCCAAACGCTTCTCTATATTCCCCCAATTTTCAATTGCTAGACCAAATACTTTTCGCTGCTTTGAGTCTTCCGTCAAAGGGCGCCGCCTATTTTCATACAACCCGATGAAAAACGCTACGATATACAGCTCGTACCCCGCACCGAACAGCTTTCCGCGTGCCTCGCGCAGAGCTGTTTCGCCTTTACCATAGTCGCAGTACATCTTTATTAAGTCTTCGTATCTTGCTTCCCACTGTGGATTGCGAGCTGCCCACTTGTCATATAACTTCTCTGCTGCCATGACCAATCTATTTGATGTGTTCAATTTTCGTCTGAATCGTGGACAAATTCTGCGGATCGAAACCGGCCTCTTTGCTGATTTGGTAGACCGTGCAGGAGAGCTTATCCAGTTTTTCCTGGTTAAGCTTCTTCCTCTTTGTAGCGTAATCGATTTCCAGCAAATCCTTTGTAACGATTATGCACTGCTTGTCAAGCGTGTTGATAATGTTGTAAAATACATCTTCTTTGAAATCTCCGAATGATGATGTCGGGGCATCAAAGATGAGTGGGTAGCCCTGCTCGCGTTTCCTCTTCGTAATGTTTGACAGTGCAAACAAAACCGACATATACATTGTGGTTCTTTGAGCACCTCCTGGATTGAAAATGATTGTTCCATTTGAACTATATAGCTGAATGTGAGCCGAGCCATCGGCTCTTCTTATAATACACACTTGGCCACGAAAGTCATTTTTATTTAGTCGTTCAAAGTAGGTGTTCGTTTCTTTTTCAAGCGTGTCTATGAATTCACTTGTATTTATCTCTTTTGCCTTTCTAAAAGCTTCCATAATAAGCTTGAGCGTTTTATGAATCTGCTGGTGTCGCTTTACTGTATTGCTGGACGGCTCAATCGAATTAAATTCATCGGATATCCTGTTGCGTTCCCGTTCAAGGGCGGCTAGCTGACGATTCAGCTCAGCCAGCTGTATTTCAGCTCTATTCTTTTGTTCAGACATCCCTTTGAAGTCTTTAAAGCCTTTTTCTAGCAGCGATTCAGAGATGCCCGGCGTTTGGATTAGCAATTTAGTCTTTTCGTCTTCGGCTTCCTGCAAATCCTTCTTGGCTTGTTCAAAGCGCAGTCTGTAGGCTTGAATTGATTCAAGTCTGTCAGAAATCGTAGGGGCAATCTCGGCGATTTCTTTTTCGCTCCACCCGCTTAATCGGTTGGATATCTTGTCAATTTCTTCAACGTAGTAGTGCGGAAAATATGGCTTCTCTTCCGCTTCGGGGTGGGGCGTTGCTTGCGAATTGGCAAGGAATTCATTTAGCTTGTTGAGCATGAATTCGTATTCAGGGGTTCCTTTGCGTGCCGGGCGACCGCAAACTTTGCAAATCTCTTCGTCAATCATTTCTTGCATGGTTTCTTTGTTGGGAATATCCCACGGAAGTTTTGTTGACCCATTGACGAGGGTGTTTACCATTTCCCGTTTCCCCTTCTCCATGGCGCGTCGTTCGGTCTCAATTCTATCCAGTTTTCTTTTTTCTTTACTGAAGGCTGCGGCCTTCTGATGGAACTCCTCCAAAACGTGGGGAAAAGCTCTTAGTATCCAATATTTGTCTAGCAGCTGAACGTTGTAGTCTAGCGAAGACAAGTCCCGGTATTTGGCCACTTCCTCCTCCTTGGCTGCAATTCTATTTTTTATCTCTTGATACGCTTCGCAAGTGTCTCGATTCTCTTCTAGTTCTTCTAACCTAGACGTGAAGTCAGAGATAATCTGTTCTTGCGTGCGAATATCTTCGTTTACCCCTTGAATGGCACTCAACGTTTCCTGCTTCTCTCTTTCCAGCTGCCGAACCTTTTTAGTCTGGGTCTTGTCCTGCTTCAAAGCCTTTGTAACAATAGCATCGGCATTCCTTTCAAACTGCTCGGTAAGAAGAACGTATTCTTCAAATTGGCGGATATCTGAAAAAGTATCAACCAACGTCTTTAGAGCTGTATTATTGTTGAATACATCTAATTGACTTTCGCCTTTGAATAGACAATACTTCCGAATTGCCGCATCAAAACATTGCTCTAACAGCTGCTTACCATCTCTCAGCAAACGCTCTGACCCGCTAGCTTCGTACCCAACAAATTTATAATTGAATGTGCGGGCACCGTTCTCGGGTTGCTTCTCAAAGCTAAAACGTTTTTCAAGCTCAATAGTCCTGTTGTGGTCGAAGACGAGTGAAACGACTACTTCATCCTTCTCCCCAACCTCCATTTCTGACTTCCTCTTTTCAGAAATATTCGTAGCACTCTTGGTTTCTGTGGCAGTATCAAACAGCCACTCCAATGCCTCAAAAAAAGTGGTTTTCCCATCCCCATTGTCTCCAATAATCAGCGTTAGACCTTGAGAAAACTCAAATCTATTATCCCCGTAATAGCTACGGAAATTCTTGATGTTCAGACTCTTCAGTATCATACCTTCCCATTTAAGTAGTTCTTAATCTCATTGTAAAGCTGCTTATCGGTTTTGCCCATGCTTTTACCTTCAATTATCTTGGCGATAGCGCAAACCAAATAATTATCTGCCTGAAGTGCATCCTCAATCGTCTCATAATAACCTGCCATGAATGGGCACGCCTCTGCAAGTTTCTCATCTTGCAGTACCGATTGCAACACCCGGTCGCTGTTTGTCAAGTTCTTAGCCATAACTCTTTATTTGAAGATTGACACTGCATATTCGTTTAGCACGCTGTCTAATTCCTGAATACTATCATGCAGGTTCTCAGACAGCAAGGCGAAGTCTCTAACTCGCTTCAATTCGCTTTCAACAAGGCTCTTTTCCAAAGCGTAGCACTCTCCGTCAAACACATTATTAGGCACTACAATCAGGTCGTGAATGGTGGCAAAACGTTTCTCTTTATGCGTTCGTAGCACGCGTCCGCGACGTTGGATGAATTGGCGTGGATTTCCTGTACTAGCGCAGAAAATGGCTAGCTCACATCGAGGCACATCAACCCCCTCATCCAAACACTTCATCGATGTTAGCACATCAAGACTGCCTTCGGCAAAACCTTTAAGCATGGCATCGCGGTCAGCTGATTCGGCAGTGAACTGACGAACGATAATCCGAGAGGATATATCACGGACGATACGGGTAAAATCGTCAATGAGGTGTTCTGTGTCAGGGTCTATGGCAATAGTGTCGGCTTGGTCAAACATATCGGAACCCAAATTGTCAGGCTTATTGCCCTCCGGCACGTAAACCAGAGTGTATTTCAAATTGCCTTTCTCTTCCATGCGTTGCTGGACGATTCGCTGAAAGGCTGGCAGCTTGTTGACCGCCTTGTGAATAATGCGCTTGCGTTTCAGTAGGAGCATCTTCAAAAGCTCTTGGCTCCTCTCATTACGAAAGCCCATTATCCTGACGATCCTCTTTGAAAGCTCTACATATTCCGACATCTCCCTTTCGGTCAAATGCACAATGTGCGGGTAGTAGTAGTAGCGGCATAGCGCCCCATTTTGAATCGCTTCGGCCATTCCGTATTCAAAAGTGTAACCAGCGGAACAGCCAAAAAAATCCATCAGCTGGCGGTTCCCAGCATCGTCAAACTGCCGTTTGGGCGTGGCAGAAAGCCCGATGCGGCGCAGGTACTTGATGTCGGGAAGGCGTTGAATCATCAGTCCGCTACCCATGTTGTGGGCCTCATCGGCTATAAGCAGTAGCTTGTTCTTGGGGAATTGGTTTAACTCCATGAACACATCGGAGCGTACGAAGGAGGCGTAGGTTGATATGATGATGTAGGACTGCTTGTTGGCATTGCTGGCCATTTCAAGGAGACGGAGATTTGCAACCGATGATCTCCAGCTGTTGTACTTTGAGCAAACCTTTATTACAGTGTTGAAATTGAATTTTTTACACTCCATCTCCCATTGCTCAACGAGTGCAATGGTTGGCACAAGTATAATGGCTTTGTAGTACCCCAGCTTGTTGTATATCTCAAGTAGGCAGTTCAGCGCAGTGATGGTTTTGCCCGTGCCTGTTGCCATAGCAAACAAGCCTTTCTGCCGGTTGCGTTTCCAATTCTCTAGTGCCTGCTTTTGGTATTCTCGAGGCCCCGTGTCGTATGGGAAATGGGGTTTACTAAATTCAGCTGGGGCTGTTGATATGCTTTGCTTTTTGACCTTCTTAATCTCAATCTCCAACCTGCTTTTAGCCCTGCCCAATGCCTTTATCACCGACGTTGGGAACGACTTATCTGCAATATCCTGTTGAATGAATCGGTACTCGCTTTCCAGCAGATCCCGTAGCTCCTTCCCTTTGAACGATTCCGCAATTTGGGTTTTCACTTCGTTCGTCGGAACAAAAACAACGTTCTCGTCCCTACCTGTAAAAACGAGGTTAAAGTCACTATTGATTTTTTGAATGGTTGCGGAAGCCTGAGTGCCGTCCCAGTCGCAGAAAGCCGTAAGGCTTTCAATGTTGTCAATCAATGCTGACACTGAAAAGTTGCACGAACCATCAAAGCCAATGCTGTTGACCCCATCGCTAAACATTCCGGTTTTTGTGTGAGAAATGCCGATTCCCTCCTTTGGGGCAATGATTCTTACGCCGAGTCGATCGTTGCGGATAAGCCACGCCAGGCAATCAAAGAAGTGTACATCGCGCTCTGATAGCGTCTTTTTCAGATTTTCAATATCTGTGATGTCGAAGACCGGTATTGGGCCATCAAGTTCACCGTTGGCGATGGCGTTTTTATCTTGTTCGGTAAGGATATCATTGACAATTAGGTTCATGCAGCCGCCATTGTAGAGGAAGGATGCGAACCCATCTGCTAGTACATTGATGGCTGAAGATGAAAAGAATCCTAGCATCAAGTCGAATCGCGCGGCGTTGCAGAGGCAATCGGAAAAGAATCCTATTGGCTCCCACTCCGTGCGTGATTTGTATCGGCGATGCACCGGAAACTCAACGTCTTTTAGCATGTCATATGAAGCAATTAGCGCAGTTTATCTCGTCATCATCAAACAGATTAATCAGCAGATTGCCATCCGCCTTTTGCTGGGTCATTTTGGTCTTCTTAATGTGATCAAGCTTGATTTGCCGTATGCGTTCGGGACGGATTAGCTCCTCAAGGCGTTCGCCCTGGATCCACGTGTAGCCATCTTTTTCATACCCCATGGCTTTTTCGAATAGCGCGGGGTGCTGTTCGTAGAGCCATACCCATTCTATCTTTTGTTGGAAGAAGCAGAAGTAGCAACCCGATCGGCTACGGCAGTATTGGCCTATTTGGCCATCCACTGCAAAGTCAATTAGCTTGTAGTAGGCAGGAACGCCTACGCCGCTGTCTTCCAAGATTTTGAAAACATCCGATTTGACAATTATGTCTTCATTGTCAAGCAAGGGAAACTCATCAAGTTTGCTTACAGGACAATCGGAGTATTGCTTGAGAAAAATGAAAGTTGCATGGTTGAAAGTCTTAACATCAATGTCAAGCAACGCATTGAGCTTTTGGGTGTAGTAAAACTTTTTGGAAAGCGGGGTGCTTAAAAACTTTTCAGCCTCGGTGAAAGTACTCTGGATGGCCACAGACTGGTAGCATTCGCTAAAACGCTCTAGGTTGTCATTCTTTAGCACAGTGTTGATAACATCTACGCTCCAGATGTTCCGTCGGAAAGGGAATATGGATTGAATGTTCGCCTTTGATGAGATGTACCCCTCGCGATCCTCGTCACCGCGGATGCCAACGTATGAGATGGTAGGCGCAGTGCCGACGTATTTTTCAAACTCAGCCAATTTCATTTTTTGTGTGCACCAGCGGGCTTGCACCGAAGGAAGAAACCCGCCATTCATCTTTAGAAAATGGTCAAAGGGTGTTGGCTCTGGGCTCCCTTGCGCTGCGCAGAGGGTGGTGATGTGTCCTAGGTATGAGCGCAGTCGCTCTACGAGTTGCTCGGTTTCTGCAAGTTCACATTTCGTGTCGCAGGTGTAAAAATCAATGGCCAACGCAGGGTATTTGTCCTTCAGATAGATGGCTAAGGCCGCGCTATCTTTCCCCCCCGATATCCCCAGTACATGTCTAACTTCATTCTTCATTCTATGTTCCTTTGAATTACCTGAATCAGAGCCGTTACGTTTACAGAATGATCAGATGTGAGCAGCGCTTCAATGCGAGTTGCAAGCGACTTTACCGTTGTGTTTTGGGCGTTTGATAGTATAACCTGTTTGGCGATTGGTGCGTCGTTATTCCGAGTTATGTGCAAGCGTACCACATTTTCATCGTCCGCTTGATGCATTTCCACGTAATCATCAAGTTGAAACAGCTTCTCCTGGAGCGCGGTCATTAGGTAGGGCTTCTCGCCATCTCTTACTTTTTCCAGCGGTTTGTTTAGCACCACGTAGCATACCGACTCAATCCACGCTGTACGGTTGGCGAATTGGCCAACGATCCGGGAATGAAAAGTCCTTACGTCAAGCGGCATTAGCTCCGCCCGTACGTAGCGGTAGCGTTTGTCTATTATTGACTTGTAATCAGGGTATTCCAACGTATCTATTTGCAGTGATGATAGTATCTTTTTTTCTATTGCTAGAAGAAGTTCTTCGTAGCAAACCCGTAGGTCGCGGATGGCGGTTCGTAGTGCTTTTACAAAACCGTTGATTGCCGCTGGGTCTCGGCTAATTATTAGCTCGTTAAAGCCGAGTTGCGCCGGGAGTGTTTCAAAAAAAGTCTCTTCTGGATCGGTAGCGTGCGCAATGGCATCCCTAAATCCTTTGGCTTCTGTTGAAACATCATTCGTACGCTTTGCATACTCATTAAGCTGATTGTAAAAAGTTAGGAATGGTCGAATGGTTTCAATGAGTGTGGCATTTTTCAGCTCCGTGGTGTGCAGGTTGATTACGTATCTGTACCGATCGAAGAACTCCTGCTTTACACCGTTTATGCTGAAGGCCTTTATTTTAAAGTTACCGAGTCTCCGTTGCATTAGCCCTAGGATCTCGCTGTTTATTTCGGGTACATAGGCCCCATCGAAGTAGAGGGCAAAATCATTCTGGCGGATAACCAAGAAAGTCGGCAGCCACCAATCGATAAAGCCTTGCTTCATTCCGAACGGGGGGGCCAATAGGAGGCTTTCCAGCTCGCTTAGCTTACGCTGTCGCCCATCGGTAGATTGAATGAAATCGCTGCAAACAGACCATAGAACCGAGAAGCTCTGCTCCTTGGGGGGAACCAACGTGTAGCGGCTGCCATCTTCGCTGAGAACATGCATTCCTGTTTGCTTTAGCATGGCTAGAAAAACGGACTTCTCGGGCGGAAATTTATTCTTTGCAAAGCCCAAGTCCTCTTTGTCCCAATGCCTTAGGAGTGCTTCAAAATAATTCTGCCGTGCGAGCGACATGGCGCTGCTCGGCTTGAATTTGTTAACCATCTCATTCTTGAAAATGGGTGTTTTGGGGAAAATGGTATCTGCCACTACAGATAGCTGCTTGGTAAGCTCCTTGAGCCCTGTTAGTCCTTCCCTTGTGCTGCCATTGAAAATCCAAATCGCATCGGCCGAAAACATGCTTTCCCGTATCGTTTTGCTGAGAACCTCCTGCTCGTGCCGCTTGAGGTTCTCAATCTCTTGCAAGGCAACCCTGTCGCTCTTGTCTGTTACGTAGTAGTCTTTAACCCATTCCAGTCGGTCAATCTGTTGCAGATGCTTTACGATGCGCTCCGTATTGCGGAATAGGCAGTATATAATCGGCATATTCGTTTGCTGAAGGCAAGTCCTTTTTACTTCAGCAAGGCAATTGGAGGCGGGAAACAAGAGGTTAATATATCCATCCAGTTCTCCCAAAGCCACTTTGCCTATTGGTGTGGTTGAAATGCGATAGTCAAAAAAGCGGGCGGTGCCCGTCCTATAGTAATGTGAGTTTGCTAAAATCGGCTTTGCGTCAAAATAGTTGAAGAGACGGTCAACGTAATCGTTGGAGTGGTGGCATTCTACTAAGGCTCTCAGTAAGCCCTGCTCAATGTTGACATCCGACCCTTCGTACAGAATGTACTTCGACTTGTACTGAGCGTATCGTATGATATTTTTCTTTTCCAGCGTGTCAATGGTGTCTGAAATGTCGTTTATGCCGATTGCAAGGGAAAAATATAGTCTTAAAAATGCCTTATCGAGGATCATACCCGCTGAGGCAAACAGGGTGAAAAGCCCCAAAACCTTTACTACCTTGACGGCGCTATCAATTTTACTGTTGGGCATGTTTAGACCCGTCACACGTTCAAGCGCTACATGAATTGCCTCCCAATTTACCGAGTCTCTGTGCGCTTCGTTGAAGAATGAAGAGAAACTATTTGTAATGTAATCGTAAACGTGTGTGATGTTGTACATCGGGGCTACATCATCCTTGAACTGCGAAACAGAGAACTCATCGTTCGATGTGAGAAAGGAGAGCAGCGTACGCTCATTCTGCCCGTATCGTTGGTTCGCCTGAATGAGGATATACGCGGCGAAAACATCCATGGGGTAGAGAGCTAAAATCACGTCGGGGTGTAGGCTGTCGGTGGCGAATTTAGATGATAACGCCAGGTTGTATAGCTTGCGGGGTGCTTCTGTTTGGGTATGGTGCGCTCTCCTTATAAGCTTGGCGGCGGTTAGGTTGAGGAGTTGCTCCGTGGGTTCGTTGAAAATAACATCTTGTATCCTCCCCTTTACCTTGGTCCACTCCTGCCTTTGCTCCAAGCTTAGATGCTTGGCGTACGCATTAAAGCTTTGGTGCAGCGTGGTTAAGAAGAGAATGTTCCGATCGGAGTCGTTGACAAATTCGCAGAACTTCTGCAAAAAGTACATCTCCTTTTCAGGATTGTTCTTTGCGGCGTACTCGAGTACTTTGCCAAATTCGTCAATCGATACGATTAAGAGCGCATCCTCAGATTGCGCCTCTTCGTAGATATTCTCAAACGCTGCGAGTGCATTGTTAGTGCCGGAAAGTGCATGGTGCGACAGCAGCACGCTGCCTAGCGGAGCGTAGTCTCCTACAATATTAAGCGGCTTGATGCCTTTGAATCTGCCTAGCTTTCTTTGTTTTCTAAATAGCTGATAATCAATTAGTTTGCCCC
>ERZ1673752.1411-NODE-1411-length-33661-cov-9.560882_pt1 | contig 33661 bp, 26 predicted proteins | sample MGYA00580195_ERZ1673752 | MGnify/ENA primary metagenome ERZ1673752 (study PRJEB41218, sample SAMN15661744) | gut metagenome | host: Homo sapiens | place: Canada: London | collected 2015-08-20/2019-03-30 | study: EMG produced TPA metagenomics assembly of...
AAGTGGCGCGCGAAACTGGGCGTAACGTATTGATTGCTCCCAACTTTGCGCTTTCGGCGGTACTGGTGATGGCTTTTTCTCGCTTGGCGGCGCCTTTCTTCACTTCCGCCGAAATTGTGGAAACTCATCATCCGAAAAAACTAGATGCCCCGAGCGGGACTGCGCTAGCAACCGCCCAGCAAATGGCGGCCGCGCGCCAGCAAGCCGATATCCCGCCAGCCCCCGATGCCACCACCACCGATCCCGAGGGGGCGCGCGGCATGAAAGTGGGAGATGTAGGGATCCACTCGCTGCGGATGCTAGGGGCTAACGCGCACCAGGAAGTGCTCCTCTCTAACCTCGGGGAACAGCTACGACTGCGCACTGACTGTTTTGATTGCTCCTCCTTTATGCCGGGAGTGCTGCTGGCTGTGCGGAAAGTTGCCGCCGCGGCTCCCCTGACAGTGGGGCTGGATAAGCTCATGGATTTAGGGATTTAAAGTGACTGCTCCTTCTGCCGAAGAAACAGTCCGCTTAGCGAAAAGCGAAGATTTACCTGACTGGGGACGCATCCAGGCGCAGGCTATGCAGGCCGACCTGCAGTCCCATCTGGGACAAATCGGTCCGCAAACCTTAGCGCTTATTGACCCGGAGCAGATTACGCGAGCCTGGCAGCAGGCGTTATTTAGCCCGCCCTCGCCAAAACATCACTTGCTCACCGCGGTAAATAAAGGACAGGTAGTGGGGATGGCGGCGATTGCCCCTGCCCCGAAAATGCTGGTGCAACCCAAACAGTCCCCGCTCGCCGAAAGAAATGCTGATGCCGAAATCGTGGCTCTCGAGGTCGCCGATTGGGAAAAGAACCTGGCAGATGCCTCCCGCCTGGTAAATGCGGTCGGCGATATCTTGCGAATGTCAGGGGCTAGCCGGCTGCAGATCTGGCTAGCGGCCGGAGCTACAGAAAAAATCCGGTTCTTCAACGAATGTGGGTTCGCCCCTGCTGGGTTGCGCCAAGGCCTAAAAGTAGGGCACGAATCCATGGTGCAGCATCTGTGGTTTACTGACCTCTAGACCCCTCGCGCCCGCTTTTTGGACGAAAGAAAAATCGCCAAGTGGGGTGGGTAGAGTGGGGACATGAGCAACGCAGAGTGTACTTATCGGCTTCCCGCACCGGTTGGGGTAGCAATGGTGACCCCCTTCCAACCAGACGGCTCCGTAGACTATGACGCCGCCGCCAACCTAGCTAAACACCTGGTAGATCAAGGAATCGATCACCTGGTACTTTCGGGTACCACCGGGGAATCGCCTACTACTCACCTGGATGAAAAAGAACAATTAATAAAGGTAGTTCGCCAAGCGGTAGGCGAAGACCTCTACATTACTGCCGGCGCGGGATCAAACGACACTGAACATTCGGTGCGGATGGCACGCAGCGCCCAGGAGGCCGGGGCTGACGCGATCCTAGTAGTAAGCCCCTACTATTCCCGTCCTTCCCAAGAGGGGATGTATCAACACTTTGCTAAAGTGGCTGGTCAAACAGACCTGCCAGTTATGCTTTACGATATTCCCGGACGTACCGGGGTAGCCATCGGCGATGAGCTACTGATGCGCCTAGCGCAGATCGACAACATCGTGGCGGTAAAAGATGCTACCGGCAAAGTGGAAGTCGGGGCGCGGCGCATAGACGAAACCGGTTTGGCTTTCTATTCCGGCGACGATGGCCTCAATTATTCCTGGCTCACCCATGGCGCGGTGGGGGTAATCAGCGTGGTCGCTCACGTCGCCGCTACCAGTTACCGCAAAATGGTGCAGCTGGTAGAAAACGGAGACTACCAGGGGGCTCTGCAGATATCCCTAGAGCTAGAACCCTTGGTGAAAGCATTAATGGGAGGGGGGCAAGGCGCCGTAATGGCCAAGCACGCCCTCGCCGAACAGAAAGCTATTCCTACCGCTACTTTGCGCCTACCATTAGCTCCCGCCAGCGAAGAGGAGATCGCCCAGCTGCGCGCCGCCCTGGAACGTTTCGAACTGCTGTAGTAATGCACGCGGTGTGCTGGCGGTTTTGATCGTGAAACCGGCTCTATTAATCGGCCTAGAGCACCGAGGGCGCCTGCCAGTGGAGATTGGCCTTAAAGACCTGCCTAGAAGAACTAATCGCGCCCCCGTGAGCGCGGAAGTTTGCTATAGGCGGGTAAAATCGGAACAATTAGACACGTGAATCCGCTTTATCCTGAACTTTCTTTTCCGCCGAAGCTAAAATCTGACACCATCCGGGTAGTTCCCCTGGGAGGCCTGGGGGAAGTCGGACGGAACATGACCGTAATCGAGCTTAACGGCAAAATCCTGATTGTCGATTGTGGGGTGCTCTTCCCCGAAGAAATCCAACCGGGAGTGGATCTGATTCTCCCCGACTTTTCATATTTACACGGACGTATGGATCAGGTCGTAGGATTGGTACTCACCCATGGTCATGAGGATCATATTGGGGCGGTACCCTATCTGCTGCGCCTGCGCGAAGATATTCCCATTTATGGCTCCCAACTCACCTTAGATTTTCTGCGTCCCAAACTGGAAGAGCATCGACTCCCGGCAACGCATCTGCACCAGGTACGCGAGGGGGAGCGCATTGAGTTAGATATTTTTTCTTGCGAGTTTTTGGCGGTCACCCACTCGATACCCGATGCCCTAGCGGTAATGGTTCGCACCAAAGCTGGAAACCTGCTGGTTACCGGCGACTACAAAATGGATCAGCTTCCGCTCGATAAACGAATCACCGACCTGCGTGCCTTTGCGCGCATGGGAGAAGAGGGCGTTGACCTGTTCCTAGTGGACTCCACCAATGCGGAAGTGCCCGGTTTTATCGCCCCGGAAAGAAAGATCGGCCCCGTAATTCGCCAGGTACTGTCCGAATCTAGCGGGCAAGTAATCGTAGCCTCCTTCGCCTCCCATGTGCACCGCGTGCAACAGGTGCTGGACGCTGCCCGCGCAGTCGGGCGCAAAGTGTGCCTGTCAGGGCGCTCAATGGAACGAAATATGAACATTGCGGCGCAGGCTGGCTACCTGAATCTAGATCCGCAAGTGGTAGCGCGCGCGGATGAGCTCAAGCGTCTGCCCCCGGAAAAACGAGTGTGGATGGTCACCGGATCTCAAGGTGAACCCATGGCCGCGCTCTCGCGGATTGCACAGGGGGAACACCGCCTAGTGTCCCTGGAGCCAGAAGATACCGTGCTGCTGGCCTCCTCGCTGATCCCGGGAAATGAAAACTCGGTGTACCGGGTCATTAACGCACTGATGCGCCAAGGCGCCAATGTAGTACATAAAGGTAACCGCGCGGTTCACGTTTCCGGACACGCCGCAGAAGGGGAACTGCTCTACACCTACAACATTGTCCAACCCAAGAACGTGATGCCGATTCACGGAGAAATTCGCCATTTGATTGCCAATGGACGGATTGCCCAATCCACCGGGGTACCGGAAGAAAATGTGGCTTTAGCCGAGGACGGGGTAGTAGTCGACCTCAAAGATGGACAAGCGCGCGTAGTGGGGCAAGTCGATTGCGAATACGTCTATGTTGACGGCGGATCCATTGGAGAAATCGATGAAGATCAGCTAAAAGACCGCATGACTTTGGGGGAAGAAGGTTTTGTGTCCGTATTTGCCGCGGTAGACGTGCCCACCAAAATTATTGCTGCCGGCCCGCATATCACTGCGCGGGGAATGGCAGAGGACGAGGGAGTGTTTAGGGAAGTGCTACCGGATGTGACCGAAGCATTGCAAAGAGCATTAAATCAAGGCAATAGCGATCCTTATCGCCTGCAACAGGCGATGCGCCGTGCTTTAGGGCGTTGGGTGGCGCGCCGCTTGCGCCGTCGCCCGATGATTGTGCCGGTAGTTGTGGAGATTTAGATGCGGGTAACTGGAAAAGAAAAATCGGATATTTCTTGGCGTCAGCGCGTGCCCGCCTGGCTAGGTTGGGTTTATACCATTGCCGCGCTATTTTGCCTGGTAATGATTCCGTTGCGCTACAGCGGTAGTCGCGGGTTCGGGCGCTTTAGTTACCTGGTACTAACCATGCTCGGGGTGCCATCTACTGCTACCTTAGGGGCGGCAGTATTATTGGCGTTCTTGGCTCTGCTGTGTTTTTCCCGCAAGCGGATCGGGGCTATCCTCCTCATCGCCTTACATACCCTGCACGCCTTGTTGAGCCTGACTGCCCTGTTATTTTCTTTCTCGAACCCAGAAGTTACCCTGACTGTCTGCTTATTCCTTGGGTTTCGTCTGCTCTTTTCCACATTTGTGGTAGTAGTTTTATTCGCTGCTGCCCGTAGCTTTTGGGGAAGAATCAATGCGCGATCCGCCTGGAAAGCCCTCTTTGTGCTGCTTAGTGGCCAATTGCTGGTATTTGGCATGGGGTTCATAATGGCTCGGGTGCTTGCGCCGCGCACGTGGGACAGTGGAACGCTGGCGTTTTGGGTCTTTTCCCGAATGTCGGGATGGCGACTACCCCACGGTAATGCTATTCGTTTGCACCTAGCCCACCTAAGCGGTTTTCGTGGTCTTGGCTTCTTCATTATGGTGCTTTCCGGCCTGGTAATGATGATTGCCGCCATGCGCTTTATTCTCGGTCAACGGGCGCAAGCTCGCACGCGCAGCGAAGATCTCGCCTTGCGTGCCCTCCTGTTCAAATGGGGGAAAGCTGATTCCTTAAGCTATTACGCCACCCGTGATAATCGGGCAGTAGTTTTCAGTGCTGATGGGCAAGCAGTGGTTTCCTACGGGGTAGCTCTGGGAGTGGCTCTAGCGGCCGGGGATCCCATAGGGGATCCTTCTTCCTGGGAAAATGCGGTGCAAAGGTGGAAGGCGCACTGTTACCGTCAAGGATGGATCCCGGCGGTAATCTCCGCTAGTACCCAGGGGGCGCGTGTCTATCGCCACCAGGGACTTCGGGTACGCAAAATGGGTGACGAAGCTATTATTAGTGCCGAACGTTTTGAACGTAACTCCAGTGCCGGCCGAGCCTTGTTAGCTGCTCAAAGAAGAGTTGGCCGAGCTGGGGTGGAGATCGAGATTTTGAGGCAAAGCGAGCTTTCTCCCGCGCAGCTGCAGGAAGTAGCGATGGTGGCCGAACTTTTCCGGCGCGGGAATGAACGTGGCTTCTCGATGAGCCTCGATAGAATGTTTGCTCCTCAAGAGGGCGAACAAATCATCGTAACCGCGCGGGGCAAAGATGGGCAATTACAGTGCCTGCTCACCTTCGTTCCCTGGGGACAACGTGCCGTTTCCCTCAACTTGATGCGCCGGGCAGAATCGGCGGTCAACGGGGTAGTAGAAGCCATGGTGCTCACCTTGCTCCAGCAAGGACCGGAAAAAGGGATAGACCGGTTCTCGTTGAACTTTGCGATGTTCAGAGAAGTTTTTGTGGAAGGCGAAGCCGTTGACGCCACTATCAATGATCGCGTCAAGCGCGCCCTTTTTGTTAAAGCCTCCCGTTTTTGGCAACTAGAGTCGCTATATGAATCCAACGCCCGGTATAACCCGAAATGGTTGCCTCGATATTTTTGTTTTTCTTCCGACCCGTTAGTGCCGTTATCTCTGATAGCAGCGGGAATGCTAGAAGGATTCGTGCCCGCGCCGGAGGCCGCCGTACGCGGGGAACCCTTTGAATGGGAAGTTGATAGCCAGTATCTGCGGGAACTAGAAGCGATGCGCACCGAACATACCGCCGCTAAACTGCAGGTCAAACTGAGTGAACAACAAAGATCTCGGCGCGCGAAAGCAGAAAAACTCAGTGCGGCGGGAATAGAATCCTTCCCGGCAGGTTTCGATTTAGGGATTCCCCTATCTGAAGTGAAAGCCCACCTTGATGCGGGTGAAACCGGGAAGGCGGTTCGCAGCCTCGGTCGAATTGTCGCTCGCAGGAACCATGGAGGCGTGGTGTTTTGGGATTTGCACTACCAAGGCACCTATTCTCAGGTGGTATTAGAACGAGGCAACCTCACAGCGGAACAGTTCGCCCATCTACGATTACTGGACTTAGGGGACCTGCTAGTTGTTAGCGGCCGCTGCGGAGCCTCCCGAAACGGTACGCCCTCTTTGATAGCAGAAAACTGGACGTTGGCCGCTAAAGCCTTGCGTCCAATTCCACATCCCGCTGCGCGGCTCGACATTGCTACCCGCACTCGGGAACGCACCATGACTTTGCTCAATGACGCTACCGCTATGCATCGGCTGCAGGCGCGTTCGCGGGCATTAAGCGCGGTACGTAAAGAACTGATAGACCGCGGCTATCTGGAGGTGGAAACCCCCATGCTGCAGGCGGTGCAAGGCGGCGCCAATGCCCGTCCCTTCATTACTCACTCCAATGCCTACCAGGTGAATATGTTCTTGCGGATCGCCCCGGAACTGTATCTAAAACGCCTGGCAATAGCGGGGATGGGGGCAATCTTCGAGATGGGACGCTCCTTTAGGAACGAGGGCGCTGACGCAACTCACAACCCCGAGTTCACCTCCTTAGAGGTCTATAAAGCCGGCTCTGACTACCGAGAAATGATGACCCTTACCCGTCAGCTTTACCAGGCAGCCGCCCGCGCGATTCATGGAAAAGAAATCGCTCTACGCCCGGCAAAATTGCCCGAAAGTGACAATGAAAGTGGCGAAGTAGATTTCGTTGAAGTCGATATCTCTGGCGATTGGCGGGTAATCTCGGTTTTTGACGCGGTATCTGAGGCCGTGGGAACCACGGTTACCCCCGACACCGGGGAAGAGGAGCTGCGTAGCCTGTGCCTGAGGCACCAGTTAACTCCGCCGCCGGGCGCCAATAGCGGCACCTTGCTGGGGACGCTATATGACGACCTCGTAGAGGCACGCACGGTAAAACCTACCTTCTACTGTGATTTCCCGGTGGAGTCCTCTCCGCTTACCCGCAGGCACCGGGCCGATCCCCGCCTGGCCGAACGTTGGGATCTGGTGGCGTTCGGGATGGAACTGGGAACTGCCTACAGTGAACTAACTGACCCGCGTGACCAGCGGGAACGCTTTACTCAGCAGTCGCTCGCGGCAGCGGCCGGAGATCCGGAAGCCATGAGTCTGGACGAAGATTTCTTAAACTGTTTGGAACTGGGGATGGCCCCCCTAGGCGGTCTCGGACTGGGAATGGATCGGATGGTAATGATGCTGATGGGCTGTGATATTCGGCAGGTATTGGCCTTCCCGTTTGTTAAACCTAAGAATTAATAACCAGATTTTGGTGCTAAGAGAAAAAGATTGGGCGGCAAAATGACGGAAGAAAAAAACAAACTGGTGTCGATAGCGGCGGTGGTTTTGACCCTACCGTTGAAAGTGTCGCGACTGCCCGAACGGGGAACCACCGTTCTTGGTAGCGCGGAGCGCCCGGGAGTGGGGGAGTCGGCGGAAGTGATGATGGCCGCTGCTCGGCAAGGAGTAAAAGTGGTCAACATGTCTTGCCTGGGCACTGGCCCTAACTCTACCCAGGCAAGACAAGTACTCAGAGAGGCAAATATCGAGACCCGCACGGTAGAAGTGGTGGGCGATATCGGGATGAAAATTCAGATGATAGAGGAGGGCGGATACTATGCTTCGGTGCTTACCACCGGGGTGGAAATAGATATTTCTGCTCGCGAGCTAGATAAAGCTTCGATGCATCCGGGAGACGTGGTTTATATTTCAGCCGGCGATCTCGCCCACACCTCTTATCGAGCAGCGCTTTCTCAATGGCTTCCTTCCTTGCCGGAGCAGGTAAAAGTGGTTATGGCCGCTACTCCCCAGATTTCCCAGATCGAACCGCAATACGTTTCCGAGGTATTGCCTTACGTTGATGTGCTTACTTGTAACGAATACGAATCCCAGTTCTTACCTGGATCAGTTGGTCACTTGACCTGTGGTTACGTTGTGGAAAAGCTGCCCGAATCAGCTTGGGTGGTGGAACGAATTGGATCCTATGGGGCAAAGTTAATCGATGCGGACCGGCAAACCATGGTGCCCTCACTGAGTATCAAAGTGGCCGATACCTTGGGAGTAGGATCAGCCCATACCGGGGTGTTGCTGGCGGGATTGGTAAAAGGACTCGATCCATTTGAGGCTATAGAACGAGCCAATGTTGCCGGAGCCATGGCGGCAGAAAAACACGGAAACGACACCTGCCCCCATGAATTAGAAATAGAGCAGCGACTTAGCGAAGTTCCTGACTACCGCTAGGAATTGATTTTCTAAAAGCTAATCCGCCTTGAACTGGGAAGCTAGTTGCCGGCGGCGTGGCAATCAGCGCCAGAAGAGTCTGTAAGGGTAGAGTGCCAGTGTTATGGTTGCGAAAAAGAATAATAAGAAACGTGGGTCATCCTCTTCCGTTAAAGATAGCTCCCGGATGCGGGATGGGGTGGCGTTCTTACTTATTGCTTTAGCTACGATGTCGGCGTTAACGGAATGGTTCGCCATGGACGCGTTAGCAACCCGAGCTTTGCATCACCTAGCGGCGGGGCTGCTGGGCATTTACAGCATCCTTGCCCCGATAATCTTGGTAGGGGCAGCCATTAGCCTCTTTCGGAACCGCGCCCCGGAAGAATCCCACCTCCATATTTTACTGGGGGCGATCGGGATAGCGGCAGCGACAACCGGAATTACCCATGTGGCATGTGCTAGTCCGCCAATCAAAAATTTTTTGGCGATTGAACAATCCGGGGGAATTCTGGGATGGCTTTTTGGGCATCCCTTGCAAATCCTAGTCTCTGCACCGGGCGCGGTAATTTTACTGGTGCTCTTAGGTTTGTATTCCCTGCTAATCGCCACTGACACTTCTATTTCCCAAGTGTTAGAGGTTATGCGCTCCCTCACCACGCGAGTCAAAGCTAGCTTCGCAAAGTCACCTGAAGCCGAGGAAACAGACGGCGAGACCGAAACCAGGGTGGCAGAGGACACCGATAAGGAGTCTCCGTCTCCTCGCACCCGCAGGTTAAAACGCTGGGAACGGACGGCGGCGGCAGCTGACTCGGCGGAGGAAGCTGATAATGGCACCCAGGTGTTAGAGCCAGAAATGCCGCAAACGCCAGCCTCGAAAGCGGAACCTAAACCGCGTACTTCGCGTATGCAGCTGCCTCAGGATGCGGAAGAAACCAAAGTTCTCAGCAGTGCGGGAGCCGTCCCGATGCCAGAAAACGCCGATGGGGGAGAAAAAACCCAGCTGTTGCTGCCTGGAACCGGAGAAACCGGGATGGAGCTTGCCGATGGGCAAACCTATGAACTGCCCGGGGAGGAGCTGCTAGTTAAAGGTAAGCCGCATAAGATCCGCTCGGAAGCCAATGATCGGGTAGTTGCTGCTTTGGAAGAAGTATTCACCGAGTTCGGAGTGGACGTAAAAGTTACCGGATTCTCCCGCGGCCCTACGGTTACTCGTTATGAACTGGAGCTGGGACCGGGGGTAAAAGTAGAGAAGATTACCAACCTGAAAAACAATATCGCTTACGCGGTAGCCAGTGCGGATGTGCGAATACTGTCCCCGATTCCGGGTAAAAGTGCGATCGGGATCGAAATTCCGAACACCGATCGCGAGATTGTGGCATTAGGCGACGTGTTACGTTCGGCTGCTGCCCACCGCTCGGCTCATCCGCTAATGGTCGGAGTGGGCAAAGACGTTGAGGGCGGATACGTAGTCACTAACCTGGCAAAGACTCCTCACCTGCTGGTAGCGGGAGCCACCGGTTCGGGTAAATCTTCTTTTGTAAACTCGATGATTACTTCCCTGTTGATGCGGGCTACCCCCGAGCAGGTGCGGTTGATTCTGGTTGACCCCAAGCGGGTGGAGCTCACCATCTATCAGGGGATTCCCCATCTGATTACCCCGATTATTACCGATCCCAAGAAGGCGGCGGAAGCCCTGGAATGGGCGGTTAAAGAGATGGATCACCGCTATAACGATATGGCCAATTTTGGGCATAAACATATTGATTCTTTCAACCAGGCAGTGAGGGAAGGCGAGGTAGTGCCCCCGCCCGGGTCTGAGCGGGAAATCAGTCCCTACCCCTATCTGTTGATCGTGGTAGACGAGTTAGCCGATATGATGATGGTCGCTCCTCGGGACGTAGAAGCCTCTATCCAGCGGATTACTCAGTTAGGACGCGCCGCCGGGATTCACTTGGTAGTAGCCACCCAGCGTCCATCGGTAGATGTAGTGACCGGTATTATCAAAGCTAATATCCCTTCCCGCTTAGCTTTCGCCACCTCCTCGATTACGGATTCGCGCACTATTTTGGATCAGGGGGGCGCCGAAGCTCTAATCGGTCAGGGCGACTCCCTCTATCTGCCGGCAGGAACCGCTAAGCCGATGCGTATTCAAGGTGCCTGGGTAGGTGAGGACGAGATTCAACGGGTAGTCGATTCGGTTAAATCCCAGATGAGTCCGGAATATCGCGAGGATGTAATCGTCAAAGAAGAGGACAAACCAAAAGTTGCCGAAGATATTGGCGACGATTTGGATGACCTACTAGAGGCCGCGCAACTGGTGATTAACACCCAGTTAGGTTCGACTTCCATGCTGCAACGCAAACTGCGGGTGGGGTTCGCCCGGGCGGGCAGGCTAATGGATCTGCTCGAATCGCGAGAAATTGTAGGGCCTTCTCGTGGCTCCAAAGCTCGGGAAGTGCTAGTTTCTCCAGAGCAACTTCCCGAGGTATTAGCCATGTTGCGCGGAGAAAAGCCAGCGGTTCCACCTGCGGACACGTCCTCGGAAGGCATGGCCGACAGCGCGGAAGAATTCCCGTTAGAGGAAGTGGAAGCTGAAAGCAGCGAGGACGCCTGGGAACTTACCGGACGCTAAGCACCTATAATGCGTTTTTAGAGCGTAAAAATCTATTAGAGTAGTAGTTGATGGATAGTAAAGAAAAACCCGCAGCTTCATCGGAAAAGTGGCGGCAAATAATTCCGAATGCCCTAACAATTGCGCGAATTATCTTGGTGCCAGTTTTTATTGCCTTGATGATTATGCAGCATATGCGGGGGTCAGTATCACTATTAATCGTGTCTTTGGTGGTCTTTTGTATAGCTTCCTATACCGATCATCTAGACGGTAAACTGGCGCGCCGCTGGCAGGTGGTTAGTGATTTTGGGAAGCTAGTTGACCCGATCGCGGATAAAGCGCTGATGATTTCGGCTTTCGTTTTACTTTCCCTATTCCAGAACCTGTGGTGGTGGTTCACTGCAGTCGTGATTTTACGTGAGGTGGCGGTTACTCTTCTGCGCATGTATCTGCTGCGTTCGGGAGTAGTTTTGCCGGCCTCTAAAGGCGGGAAAATCAAGACCAGCTTGCAGATCCTAATGGTGTTCTTGTGGATGCTAGCGGGGATTTGCTACCCGTTTAACACCCAGGTGGGTGTGGTGGTTATGTATTTGGCGATTGCGGTTTTGATTGCCGCTTTCGTGGCCACGGTACTTTCGGGACTGGTCTACTTCCTGGATGCTCACGACAATCAAAAAGAACAAACTAAAGCAGCGGGCAGTGACGATAAGGGCGAGGAGAATACTTCGCTAGCTAAGCCCGACACGGATACTGCAGAGCTCGGCGAAGGTGGGCAAGCAACTGATAGTGAACAGGTTCTAGATGACGATGCTTTAGAAGCTAAGAAAACCTGGGAACCGCGGGCAAAGCGTGCGGCCCGGCGCAAAGACCCCCAAGTGCAGGGAAGCACTAAGAATCGAGCGGCAGCTGCAACGGCACCGGAACCAGAAGTAAGCGATCCGAAAGACAAGGGCGAAGAAACCTCGGTCTCCCCTGAGGACACGTCCAACGTTGCCTCCTCCAAGGAAGCTAAAGAAGGCGAGCCTGAGAGCGGGGGAGACCATGCCACCAAGTTTCCTTCGCGGCGTACCCGCCGACTCCGGCAGGCGCAAGAGACTGGGGGACAAGCCGAGCCCCACGATGAGCAGCAAGGAAGTTCGGAGGCTAACCAGCAGTTTCCGGCTCCAGGAAGAATCCCAGATTTGTCGGCAGCTAGCGCTAGCCCCACACCTAGCAGCGAGTCAGAGCCTGCGGGCGAAAGCCTCGGGTCAGAAGCATCTGATCCAGTTCCCGAGGAAACACCCCGGTTTGCCATGACCCGTTCGCAGCTGCGCCGGCAAAAGAAGAAATAATTTATAGTCACGTAGGTCACTTGGCTGTGAACACTGGCACTATTCGTCCATATATGGAATGAATCCCGCGAAGATGGTGTTGAAACCAGTGTGAACGCAAGAGAGTATCAAAAGACACCTGGCGGGTTTCATCAGGATAGGAAATCCGGGCACGGGCAGCAGATAGGGGGATATGCTATGGATATGACAAGCAAAGATTCGGGGAATAAGACTCCGTTGCTGCGCGAAGAGATTGGACAAGTTCTACGGATGGTACGCCGTTCCCAGGGTCGCACCTTGCGGGAAGTTTCCACCAATGCCCAGGTGTCTTTGGGATATCTTTCGGAAGTAGAGCGCGGACAAAAAGAAGCCTCTTCGGAACTGCTAGCCGCGATTTGTAATGCTCTCGAGGTGCCGATGGCAATGGTGCTGCGCGAAGTTTCGTTACGAGTAGCGGTAGCAGAGGGGCTCTCCGTGCGCCGCCAGGTGCCAGAAGTGCCGGTACATTCGGTAGTTTAGCCAGGTGAAACGCTCAGAGTTTGACTTTGCCCTGAAAGCCGTTTTCGGATCGGCTTTCGGGGCATCTTTACTTTCAGATTTATATTTACCTGAAATGCACTCTACTGCCGCGCAGGCTTTAGCCTCAGGAAAAGATCCCCAGCAGATTTGGGACTGTCTATTGACGCAAACCGATAGTGATCCGCAGCTGCGTTTTATTCATCGCGCTGATCGGAGAACTTTAAATGAGCTCGCGGGTAAAGGACTGTTAAGAAACTAACGGGAAAATAGGGTCATTTGTGCCGAGTTAATAGTTTTTAGTCGGCTTATATTATCTTTCTTCCGCATTTCATTTTGTCGAACATCTGTTCGCTAGGTACAGTTGTACTCAGACGCGCACTCGGTGATTTTTCCTTTGCGGATTATCGCCAAGCTGTTAAACGTAATTGGCCGTACGTAGCGTTAGCTTGGAGCCTCGGAGAGGGGTACCCCAAGGCAAAACCCAGGCCAGCCCAGTAATAGTTCGGAGAGAACCAGGAAGGATAAGCTCCATGGCAAAAAAGACCGCAAAACGGCAAGTAAATGCAGGTGGAAACCGGGAACAAGCCCTAGATATGGCGCTAGCGGCAATAGATAAGCAATTCGGTAAAGGCTCAGTGATGCGTCTAGGGGAAAACACCCATCGCCAAGTAGAAGTCATCTCAACTGGTTCTGTGGCCTTAGATATCGCCCTGGGGGTGGGCGGATTACCGCGGGGACGAATTATCGAGATTTACGGTCCGGAATCTTCCGGTAAAACCACCGTAGCCCTGCATGCGGTAGCGGCCGCCCAAAAGGCCGGCGGGAATGCCGCTTTTATTGATGCCGAGCACGCCCTCGACCCCGAATACGCCAAGAAACTAGGGGTTAATACGGATGAACTCTTGGTTGCCCAGCCTGATACCGGGGAGCAGGCTTTAGAAATCGCCGATATGCTGGTGCGTTCCGGGGGAATCGATATTTTAGTAATCGACTCGGTAGCAGCGCTGGTTCCGAAAGCAGAAATCGATGGGGAAATGGGCGATTCCCATGTGGGCCTGCAGGCACGCTTAATGAGCCAGGCTCTGCGGAAAATGACCGGGGCGCTGTCAGCCACCGGCACCACCGCGATTTTTATTAACCAGTTGCGGGAAAAGATCGGGGTTTTCTTCGGCTCTCCGGAAACCACTACCGGGGGTAAAGCCCTGAAGTTCTATGCCTCGGTACGCATTGATGTGCGCCGGATTGAAACCTTAAAGGACTCCTCGGGGCCGATTGGTTCGCGTACCCGGGCAAAAGTAGTAAAAAACAAGATGGCTCCACCTTTCAAGACTGCTGAGTTTGACCTGATGTACGGGGAAGGGATCTCTCGCGAAGCCTCGATTATCGACTTGGCTACCGATCTGGCAATCGTGCGTAAATCAGGAGCCTGGTACACCTATGAGGGCGACCAATTGGGGCAAGGGAAAGAAAACGTTCGGCAGTATCTGAAGGATAATGCCGAACTAGCAGATGAAATCGAAGAAAGGATTTTGAAAGCCGTGGGCATTATTGGGGAAGATGCTGCCGAAGATACCACTGATGAAGCTCCCGCGAGTAGCAAGTAGGGCTGTTTAGCTTCATTTTTATGGTTAAGTATTTAGATCCGGAAAGTGATTTTGGCCTTCCCCGTCGCCGGAAGAAAAGTCCCAATATGGCGGCGCGGCGGCAAAAGAATGCTGAGCTTCCTAGAGCGGATGCATTAGCTGCGGCCAGGGAGACAGCGCTGCGAGTGCTAGATCGCACCGCTGCCTCCAGTTCCCAGATTCGCCAAAAACTCACTAAGGCGGGTTTCCTTCCGGAGATAGCTGATGAAATCGTCACTCGCTTTAGTGAAGTGGGACTGCTAGATGATCGTGAATATGCTGCCATGCTGGTGCGTACCCGCTTTCAAGAACGCGGCCTGGTAGGCAGAGCTTTGATTCAGGAGTTAAATCGGAAAGGTATTGCTCCTGACCTGCAGCAAGAAGCCTTAGCGCAGATTTGCCCGGAACAAGAGGTGCAAAGTGCTCGGATGCTAGCGGAAAAAAAGGGGCGCTCGTTGCATAATGTTTCTTATCCGCAGGCAATGCGCCGGATAGGTTCATTTTTAGCTCGCAAAGGATACTCGCCCAGCCAGTGCCGCCAAGCTACCCGCGAAGTATTGGCAGATAGAGATTTCGAAACCGAATAGACAGAGCCGGCTCGTGCCATGATGGAACTATGAACCAAGAACTAGATACGCTAGCGCGCCGCTTACAAGAGATTCTGCGCGAAAAGAGCTACACGATCGCCTGCGCCGAGTCCCTGACTGCCGGGCTGGTATGCGCAACTCTGTGTGATATTGCCGGAGCCTCCGACGTGGTCGCCGGGGGAGTTACCACCTACCAGACCCGCACGAAAAGCGAAGTCTTGGGGGTTTCGCGTTCTCGTTTACAAGAAACTGGAGCGGTAGATCCGGTGGTGGCCGAAGGAATGGCGTTGGGAGCGGCGAAACTATTTTCTGCTGACGTGGCTCTGGCTACTACCGGAGTGGCCGGGCCGGGTAGCCAAGACGGACATAGTGCCGGTACGGTGTTCATTGCGGTGGCAACTCCCGCCGGAGGAGCAACCACGGAGCTATCTTTATCCGGAGATCGCAACCAGATTCGCCTGCAAACAGTTGCCGCCGTCCTCCAGCTGGCGATTGAGGCTTTAAGCTAAGCGCTTGTGGGCGGTGCGGATTCCTCGGGTAACCTAGAAGCGTGGCATACGATTACGAAGAGCAACTGGCTAAGGCGCAAACTACTCTAGAGAAGATTCGGGCAGTTACTGATCCGGAAAAGTTGGGCGCCCAGATAAAAGAACTGGAACAAGCCAGCGTAGACCCCAATCTATGGGATGACCCTGATCATGCTCAGCAAGTAACTTCGCAGCTCTCTCACCTAAAATCTCGTCTTGACCAGGTAGAACGCTTAGATCAAAGCGTAGAGGACGCCCTAACCCTGCAAACTATGGCGGGCGAAGAGCTGGGGGAAGATCGCGAAGAAATCTTATCTGAGCTGCGCACCCTGCTTGAAAAACTAAATAAAGAGCTCGCTGAACTCGAGGTTCAAACCCTACTTTCCGGTGAATACGATGAACGCCGGGCAGTGGTTACTATCCGTTCCGGAGTTGGGGGAGTAGACGCCGCAGATTTTGCGGAAATGCTGTTGCGAATGTATTTAAGGTGGGCGGAGCGCCATGGCTATCCCACCCAGGTGATGGATACTTCCTATGCGGAGGAAGCTGGAATCAAGTCCGCTACTTTCCAAATTGACGCGCCCTATGCCTATGGGACTTTATCAGTGGAGGCCGGAACCCACCGCCTGGTGCGACAAAGTCCTTTCGATAATCAGTCCCGCCGGCAAACTTCTTTTGCCGCGGTAGAAGTGATTCCCCTAATTGAATCCGATGACCAGATCGAGATTCCCGAATCCGATTTGCGGATAGATGTATTCCGCTCTTCTGGCCCGGGCGGGCAATCGGTAAATACTACCGACTCGGCGGTACGAATGACTCACATTCCCACCGGGATCGTAGTCAGTATGCAAAACGAAAAGTCCCAGATCCAAAACCGGGCAGCGGCGCTGCGAGTATTACAATCGCGGCTTTTGCAGTTGCGACACGAGGAAGAACAAGCCAAGAAGAAGGAACTGGCCGGAGAGGTAAAAGCCTCCTGGGGAGACCAGATGCGTTCCTATGTGATGCACCCGTATAAGATGGTGAAAGACCTGCGTACTCTAGAGGAATCATCGCAGGTAGATTCGGTATTAGATGGGGATATCGATAGTTTCTTAGATGCGGGGATCCGGTGGCGTAAAGCCCAGGAAGAAAGTGAGAACTAGCACGTCAAAGCACTAAGCGTCCCCTAATCGGCGTGTAAGCACCAATGCCGCCTCCCCAGGCGCTAAGTTGGTCAGTGCCGGAGGCTTTCAACAGCTAGTGGGGGATGCATGATTACTTTTGACGATGTCTCAATGGTTTATAAACGGGGGGCACGCCCTGCTTTAAACCACGTGAGCACCAATATAGAGCGGGGAGAGTTTGTTTTCCTCGTGGGTAAATCAGGTTCGGGGAAGTCTACTTTTCTAACTATGATTTACCGCGAAAACAGTCCCACTGCAGGCACCGTGACGGTGTTGGGAAAGGATGTTGGTAGACTCTCACGGTGGAAAGTTCCGAAATTACGTCGTCAAATCGGTACAGTTTTTCAAGATTTCCGCCTGCTAGATAACAAATCCGTGGAAGCAAATGTGGCCTTAGCGATGCAGGTGATTGGGCGCCCTCGGCACGCTATAAAAACGGAAGTACCCCAAGTGTTATCGCTGGTGGGGTTAGAGGGCAAAGAAAAACGGATGCCCTATGAGCTATCTGGTGGGGAACAGCAGCGAGTAGCGATCGCCCGCGCGATGGTTAATCGCCCAGAGATTTTACTGGCGGATGAGCCTACCGGAAATCTGGATCCGAAAACCTCGCTGGGGATTATGCGTCTGCTGGATCGGATTAACCGCACGGGCACCACGGTAGTGATGGCAACTCACGACGATGAAATTGTCAATCAGTTACGCAAACGAGTGATTGAACTTGTGGATGGGGAAATTGTGCGCGACCAGGATCGCGGCGTGTACGGATCGAGTCGAGGCTAGGAGAAGAAATGCGTTTGCGGTTTATCCTTGGCCGGGTTTTTTCCGGACTAGGACATAATATGGCGATGACCATTTCGGTGGTGTTGGTGACCTTTATTTCCCTGCTATTTGTGGGGGTAGGTGGCCTTTCCCAGATGCAGATTTCTGCTATGCAAAAGGAATGGTACGCCAAGGTGGAAGTGAGCGTCTATATGTGCGCCCAGGACGACCAGGTGGGAAACTGTAACGGTCAAAAAGCTACTAAGCAGCAGATTCAAGATGTCCGCGACGAGTTAGAACACGGAACTTTAGCGGCCTATATTGACCATTACGATTTCCAGGATCACGATCAGGTGTACGCAGATTTCCAGAAGCAATATGGGGATACCACTTTAGGGCAAGCCACTAAACCGGAAATGTTACCCCAGGCTTTTCGGATAAAAATGAAAGATCCGTCCCAGTACGAGATTGTCTCAGCTCAGCTAGAGGGGCAGCCGGGGGTAGAACAGGTTCAAGACCAATCCCAGTTGGTTAAACCGCTAATGAATCTGTTTAGCCAGGCTAGTCGGATTTCCTGGGGATTGGCGGCGGTGATGGCGATTGCGGCGATCCTCCTGATTGTAACCACTATCCGTCTGTCGGCCATGTCGCGGCAAAAAGAAACCGAGATTATGCGGATGGAAGGTGCCTCCGGGTTGTTTATCCAACTACCCTTTATGATCGAGGGCGCGCTGTGTGCACTTTTGGGTGCCTTGCTGGCTTGCGGGGCGCTATACGCGGGCGTGAAATACCTGGTGCAAGGGTGGTTGCAGAAGACCATTCCTTTCATTCAATTCGTAAATGTGCGCGAGGTAGCCATTTTGTCGGGCATTATCGTGGTGGCGGCCTTGGTGCTTTCGATTATTGCTTCCCTTGCTTCCTTAGCTAAATACGCGAAGGTGTAGCTATGGTTTTTAGAACACGTTTAGGAAAAATCCTTAGTGCCACGTTAATAACTGGATCCTTGGTGCTCGCCGGCGCCTCCAGTACTGCTCTGGCTTCCGATCGCTCAAAAGCAGCGGATAAAGAAAAAGCCGCTTCCAGTAAGGCGGCGCAGCTACGGGCTTCTTTGGAGGACGTCAGCGCGGATTTAGCTGAGTCAGTGATCGCCCTGGAAAATACCAAGGAAGCGCAAAAAACTGCCCAGGGTGCATATGACGAGGCCGTGCGAGTGCAATCTAACGCGGCACGCGAGCAAGCCCAGGCGCAAGACCACTTGGATGTGGCTAGTGCGCAACTGAAACGGGTGGAACAAGCCCTGGCTGCCTCGCAAGAAAAGGAGAGTGAAAACTTGAGCAATATCGGGCGGGTGGCGCGCGAAACCTACACCAACCCGACTGTTGGGGGATCTTTCGAGTTTTTCATTTCCGATAAGGACAGCGGGGATTTAAGTACCTATGCCCGTAATGCACAATTGGCTGCCCAGCTACAATCTGATTCTTTGAAAAATGTGCAAAACCAAATTGTGGGGCAAAAAAACGCGCAAATGGAGCAGCGCGAACTGACTGCTCAAGTTCGCAAGTTAAAGGAAGAGGCCGATGCGGCTTTGCAGGTTGCCCAGAGCGCTAAAAACATCAAGCAGACAAAACTTGCGCAGCTAAATCAGACTCTGGAACAAAAGAAACAGCGCGAAGGCGAGCTAGCAGCTAAGAAAGGTGAGATCTCGAAACAGCTAGCGCAAGCCGAAAAGGAGCAGCAACAGGCACAGGAACGGATTAGGCAAATTGATGCCCAAAATCGGAAAGCCCAAAATGCCCGGAGCGCCGATAAGAGCCGCAATGCCCCCAAAGGAAATGCCGGTAGCAGCAGTGCCGGTTTTGGCTCAGGAGGGATTTTCCAAGCCCCGATTAAGGGAGGTATGTACCTTACTTCCCCCTTTGGATACCGAATTCACCCGGTGACCGGACAGCGGCGCCTGCATATGGGAGCCGATATTCACGCTGCCTGTGGGGAGCCGCAGTATGCATCCGCTAATGGCACCGTGGTTTCTACCCGTTATGAAGGTACCGGGGGAAATACGGTGACGATTAACCATGGAATGCTGGGAGGCAATTCCTGGATCAGTGTTTATCGCCATATGACTCACTTTGCTACTAGCCCGGGAGCGCGGGTATCAAAGGGACAACTGATTGGCTATACCGGTGCTACCGGTAGGGTAACTGGCTGTCACGTGCATTTTGAGCTGTGGAAGAACGGTTCGGTAATAAATCCCATACCGCTTCCTTAGCAATTATGCGATAGCGTAGGAACGCTATGAGTAAGAAAAACAAGGGTCAGGGCGCGCCCGCTGCTTCCAAGGAGGGCGTGCAGATGATTGCGCGCAATAAAAAGGCGCTGCATGACTTTTTTATTGAAGAAACCTATGAGGCAGGTTTGGTACTTACCGGTACCGAGGTGAAATCCTTGCGCATGGGCAGAGCCTCTTTAACCGAATCTTGGGTGGAGATTGACTGTGGGGAAGCCTGGCTGCAGCATGCTCATATTCCCATGTACATTAATGGTACCTGGTCGAATCATGCCCCGTTACGTAAACGCAAACTGCTACTACATCGTAGAGAAATAGCTAAGTTGAGCGGTCAAGTAGCAGCTAAGGGGCATACCATTGTTCCTTTGGAGCTCTATTTTTCCAGCGGTCGGGTGAAAGTGAAAATCGCGCTCGCCCGCGGTAAACAAGAGTGGGATAAGCGGCAAACCTTGCGCGAGCAGCAGGATAAGCGCGAAGCTCAACGAGCTATGAAAGATTGGAATCGGCGCGCGCCGGTGGGCTAGCTCCCGGTTTAAGTAGCCGATCCTCGTTTGCCTTAATGCAAATCTGGGGAGGAGCGTTTCAAGAGCGCTGGAAGCATAAAACAAAAACTCTCTGCTAACTTGCCATCAGGCAAGGTTAACAGAGAGCTATTATTTGGTATTTCAGTTAGCAGGCGCGGCGGGCACGAGCCTTGCGACGGCGCATGCTGCGCCGCTCATCTTCGCTCTTTCCACCCCAGACTCCGGCATCCTGGTTGTTATCAAGTGCCCAAGCCAGGCAGGTTGACTCTACTTCGCAGCGCGCACAAACCATTTTTGCGCGCTCCGCCTGGGCGATAGCGGGGCCGGTATTTCCGATCGGGAAGAACAGTTCCGGATCCTCTTCTAGACAGGCTGCGCGTGAACGCCAATCCATCTGCGTCTCCTTTTAAGGTTAACGATAGGTAACGATTTTGCGGGTAACTGCCCTTATAGATCACTATCTTGGCGGGCAGCTGCTTTGCTACTTACTATTTTTTTAGTTACAAACAGATAAATCAAGGGTTTTAACAGTTCGGAGCCGGTTTTTTTGCGTGTAACCGCTCACAAAAGAAGCAGATTTTAGTGAAGTTTAGAAGAAATAGCCACTTGGATGGCGAAACCTTTACCTTTTTTGATCATCATCCCGCGTCCCGGAACTAACCCAATTTGGTCCGGAAGAGCCTGGGAATCTATTCCCTTTAGAAAAGGACGACATTGCGCGGCACTGCCTAAAACTACCAGAATCGCCCGCTGGCGTAGCTCAGAAAGCGGCCCTGAAAAAGAAGTTTGCAGAACCTCGGGACTGACCGAGGCAATCATTGGCTTCCTCCTGGAACGGCCATCCGGATCTCGCGAGGAGGACGCTGAGACCTTTCCTGTTTCCCGGGGAGCAGACACGCTCACCTCTGCAGACGAGGTAAGCCGGGGATCATGAGCGTTTAAATCCTCAACTATTTCGTGATCAGGCAAGAAACTGGCGAGCAGGTTAACAGTAGTGGTTTTCCCGCTACCATTGTCGCCGATTATCAACCAATCTTGCTCAGAATCGTCTCTTCCTACCGGCAGCGATCCGGATAATCCTAAAGCAAAAATATTTTCTGATTCTTGGTGGTTTTCCAAGTTCGGCAGGTGAAAGAGAGCAGGCAGAGCTCGCAGACGCGTTTGGGGGCAGTTTAAGTAGTTTTCGTCCTCGGGAATCGGGGGCACCGCCGCCCTAAAGGGGGTCGCTTCCTGGCTCGGGGAAAATACAAAGATCCCCGCTTCGCTGATCTGTTCTAAAACTTGGGGGGTAAAACCGGCTTGGGCAGCCTGCACTCCATCACGAATTCCCCCCACTATTTGGGTTTTTAGTCCGTGAAATAGCCGTGAAGAAGCCATAGACGGCCCGGAGACTACTAGCAGCGAAATCCCCAGCGCTTCGCTTTGGCGGCAAATAGAGGTCAACAAATCATTTCCGCTTAGTGGGCCGTAGGTGCGCTCGAGTGAATCCAGCAGATCTTCACAGTCATCGATAATTAGTGTCCCTGAAAGCTGTCCCCGACTGGCCAGTTTTAATAGCTGCAAGCTAACCTGCGGGGTAGTGGCAATAGTTCCCGGCCAAGTTTCCTGATGAGTTTCGTTAAACGATGGTCCAAAGAATTGTGGCGGTGAGGTGCAAATAACGTGGACTTCCCTTCCTCGATTGGCCAGTTGTAAAGCCACCATCAAAGCTAGAGTGGTTCTACCAGAACCAGCCGAACCTACCACCTGCACAGAAAACTTCTCCGGCAGCGTTAAAGAGGAAGTACATTGCCGGTGCGGATAATCACCCAACCCCAAAACTACTTCTTCACCTGCTGGTGGTAGCTGCGACAAAGTGATGCGGCGAGGCAGGGGAGCAGCCCAGGGAAGCCGGGGCGGACAGGGAGGATGCCAAGCCGCGCGACACAGCTGCGCTAGTTGCACGGCCTGCTCAGCATGGGGGATCCAAGCAAATTGCACCAGCTTTCCAGACGCATCGCTGGCAGAGGTTATCCAAGCACGCCCGGCAATCGCCGGTAACTTAGCGCCGCGACTGTCTCCTAATACATCTGTAGAATCTGCAGGTTCTAACACCCGTAAACAAATCCGCAGTCCCATATTCGACTTGATTTGTCCATCCACGATCCCCGCCGGACGTTGGGTAGCCAAAATCAGATGAATCCCCAGACTACGCCCCAAAGTCGCTAGCCGGATTAAAGAATCAAGTAAATCCGGGTGGTCGGTAGCCAGTACTCGAAACTCATCCACAACTACCACAATCCGCGGATGCGGTCGGCTTTTGTGCTGCTCCCGATATTTAATCTCGGCGTTCAAAGACAAGATAGCCCGTCTGGTAAGCGCCGGTTCCAGATCCGTTAAAATTCCCAGAACGTGCGGTAGGGACTGCAATTTCTTAAACGCATCCCCTCCTTTATAATCCACCAGCACATATTGCAGTTTGCTGGGGGGATGAGATAACGCCATAGACAGCAGCCAGGTGGTCAAGGCTGCCGATTTTCCCGCCCCGGTGGTGCCAGCCAAGAGGGCGTGGGGACCGTCTTTAACCAAGTCCAAGTAGCTGACTCCCTGGGAATCGCGAGCCACTGGAGCCTGCAGAGACTGGGAATGTTTCCAATTGTCGGTGATCGTGGCCAAAGGTGCCCCTGCGCCGATAATCTTTGGCCACAGTTGCCCAAAGAGAACATTATCAGCGAGTTTGCTGGCAGATTCGTTAGCGTGATCCCGCCAGAGTAATTCGCACCAGAACAGGCTCGGTAAATCAGCATGAGCGGTAGCGCGCCGGTGGTGTGGTACCGGCACAATCCGATTCGCCCACACTGGAGCCTGACCGGGAGTTTTCGCCCAGGTAACCCAAATACTATCTTTACTACCTACAGGTTTTTGGGAGGGAGAAACCAGTACTACTCGCGGAAGTGAGCGTTCCGAGTGCCCTGCAAGCGTGTCCGGATAATCTCGGGCAGCTAGCACGTCCTCGCCAGGAGCTTTTTCGCTATCTCCATAGCCATCTGGGGGATGGTCTGGGTTGCCACCGGTAAAATCTGCCGCGGTGACGGCTAAATCCAGCCGGTAGCGGGCTCCTTCTTGCCAGGATAGTTGCGCTGCCCACCACAGGGCGCGTTCGCGGGCATAGGTACCGGTAAAGCAGAGTTTATCTCCTTCTTTAGCGCGGATAACCCGATGCGGACTTATCCAGGCGCCCACTTCTCCGGAATCATTAAAGGAGGCAGGCGGGCAGGAGGGGCATTCTGATTGGCTAGCAACCAGCAGCAACTGCGCGGGACTTACCGGGCGGGGGCGGCGATAAAACCAAACTCCAAAGCCCAAGGTCGCGATGCCGGTAAAAATCAGTATTCCCACTAGAACAGGAATCCGGAGGAGGGAAATAAGTGAGAGCGGTAAGAACACCAGCATGGGTAAGAACAGCCATTGCCGCCAAGACCCCAGTTGTATCTGCGGGCTAGGACGGGGAACTCGCAGGTTGCGCGGGCGCGGGGAAACCTTTAATACCGTGTTTCCGGCGCGAATCCTAGAAGATGCCCCGATCTCTTGTTCCTGGCGGATCCGCGAAAAGCAGGAAGCAGTTACGCCTCGAAAAGTGCCATTAGCTGAACCGAGATCCCGCACCCGCAGTTTGTCTGGCTGAGAGATAAACAATAGGTGTTCGCGTGATACTGCCCGGTCGTGCAGTTGAAGTCTTCCCAGCGCGCAATAGTTGCCCGCGAAGGGTAACACTAAGCCGGCGGCTGGGCCGCGCTCTATCTGCAAATGACAGGGAGCAGATAAGGCTTGCCGCACTGATTCCAACTCCATTTGGCCAATCTAACTGCCGCTAAGACTGCTCTGCCAGATTGTTTTGTAGGCTGTGGATAACTCCTAAAGGAAAAGGAACCTTTTTCTTTTCGGAATAAAAAAGGGAAAATGAAGCCATGGCGAGTGAATACGAGCAGGCATTGGCGCAGGCACAAAAACAGTGGGAAGAGCTGGTAAACCGGATTAACCAGGCGCGAGTTCTCTATTATGACCGGGATCGCCCCACGCTTTCGGATGCGGAATATGACCGGCTATTTCGTCAGCTAGAAGAGCTAGAGGGACGTTTTCCGCAGCTAATAAACCCCGATTCGCCTACCCAAACCGTAGGGGGGAGCGCGCAAAAAACTTTTTCTTCCGTAACCCATCTAGAGCGGATGGCCTCCCTTGATGACGTGTTTGACACCGAAGAAGTCTCTAGTTGGTACCAGCGAATGGCACAGGCCACCGGAGAAGAAAAACCTAAGGTGAGTGCAGAAGTAAAAATTGACGGTTTAGCGGTTAACCTCACCTATCGGAACGGGAAGCTGGTATTGGGAGCTACCCGCGGAGATGGCAGCGTAGGTGAGGACGTGAGCGCCAATATTCGCACTATCGCTAATATTCCCTCCCAGCTTAGCGGCACCGTAGTGCCCGAAATTTGTGAGATCCGGGGGGAGATCTATTTTCCGCTCTCCGCTTTTAATAAGTTAAATGAGCAGCGTAGCGCCCTATGGGAGGAATACAGCTCCGCCAAAAAAGCCGGTAATCTTGCCGCTTGGCGCGCGCAGCGGCAAAAGGCCGGGCTTCCCAGCAAAGCGGAGCCCCCTTTTGTTAATCCCCGCAATGCGGCCGCCGGATCGCTGCGGCAAAAAGATGCCCGAGTAACGGCGGCTCGCCCCCTAGCTTTGATTGCCCACGGCATCGGGAAAGTGCAGTGGAAAGCCGCTGATCTAGCGGCCGGTTTCACCCCGCCCACCAGCCAATTACAGTGGTACCACCAGCTTCGTCAGTGGGGGTTGCCGGTCAGCGAATATACTCGCCCCCTGTGCGGCCTGGATAAAATCCAAGAGTTTATTACCCATATCGGTAAAATCCGTCCCGAGATTAGTCACGAAATTGACGGGGTCGTCCTCAAGATCGATAACCTGAAGACTCAAGGGGAACTGGGATTTACCGCGCGCGCTCCGCGCTGGGCGGTTGCCTATAAATTCCCGCCGCAAGAAGTTCACACCAAACTAGTGGATATCCGGGTTGGGGTAGGGCGCACCGGCAGGATAACCCCCTACGGGGTAATGGAAAAAGTGCTGGTAGATGGGTCTAATGTGGAGCGAGCTACCCTCCATAATCCTTTCGAGGTGCGCCGGAAAGGCGTGAAAATTGGCGACACGGTGGTGCTGCGCAAGGCCGGGGACGTGATTCCCGAGATTGTCTGCCCGGTAGTGGACTTGCGAGACGGCAGCGAACAGGATTGGCAAATGCCAAATACCTGTCCCTCCTGTGGCAGCGAAGTTCGGCCGGAAAAAGAAGGCGATAAGGATCTAAGATGCCCCAACCAGCGCCATTGCCCCGAGCAGATTAAAGAACGCGTTATTTTCTTAGCTTCGCGCGGCGCCCTCGATATCGAAGGGTTAGGAGAACAATCGGCGGCAGCATTAACTATGCCGGAGGCAGAGCGTCCCCAGGCGGCTCTCGCCCTCACCCGAGGAGAAGCGATAGCAGCAGCGGGTAGCTTTATCTATTTTTCCGAGGCCGATCCGGCAGCTAGCATCCCGGCTGAGGACGCGGAGTCGTTACTGCCCCCGCCAACGTCCCCGGTTCTTCCCTGCGAATCTGGGCTATTTGATTTAGATGCTGAACAGCTCCTCCAGGTAAAAACCTGGAACCGAAAACAGGTAAACAAAAGCGACCGAGCCAAACTAAAAGCCCAGTTAATATCAGCAGGAAAAAGCGATAAAGAAGCCGCAGACCTAAGCAAAAAGCTGCTGAGCAGTGGAGAAATCTGGAGCTACACCCCCTATTTTGCAGGCGGAAACCCCCAGGCACCCGCCCTGGCGGCGCGGGGAAAGTTGCTGCTTGAGGAGCTGGAAAAAGCGAAAACTCAGCCACTGTGGCGGATCTTAGTGGCATTATCTATTAGGCATCTAGGTCCCCAGGCATCCCGGACACTAGCTGCACGTTTTGGGAGCCTGCGGGCAATCGCCGATGCCAGCGAAAGTGAACTCACCAGCGTGGATGATATTGGGGCGGAAATAGCCTCGTCTATAAAGGGGTGGTTCGCTGTTGACTGGCACCAGGAAATCGTGTCTGCCTGGGAAAAAGCGGGGGTAGTGATGCGCGAAGAGGCCGCCGCTGACTCTCAGCAAACCCTATCTGGATTAAACGTAGTGGTCTCCGGCAAGGTAGAGGGTTACACTCGCGACGAAGCCAAAGAAGCCCTAATGCGGGCAGGCGGAAAATCTGCATCCTCGGTTTCAAAAAATACCGACCTGCTAGTTTACGGAGAAAAGGCCGGATCAAAACTAAAGAAAGCCCGCGAACTTGGGGTGGCTTGCCTGCCTGAGCAGTATTTTTCGCAGCTTTTAGCACAAGGAATGGAAGCAACCCTAGCAGCCGTTGGACTGGGAGTTGGGACAAGAAATGAGCAAGCAGTAGCGCAAGGAAGTGGGCAAACAATAGCTACCCCACCTGCGTCCTCACCCAAGAAAACGCCCCCTCCAACACCACAGGCATCCGGGAGCGCTTCTGATAGCTTGTTTTAGCGCTTATGCAACAAAGTCCTCAGGTAAGGCGTTAAAGTGGTAACTATGTTGAGGATCCCGAAGAAAACGATCCCACCGTTACTGCGCGGCTTAAAAATTGTGGCTGCGGTGATTGCGACCCTGCAAGCCGTGACGGTTACGGTTATCGTGGCGATTGACCAGTTACGTAAGTTGCGACAAACCGGTAAACCGGGTGGTTATCCCCAGATTAAAACCCAACCGATCCGGGTGGATCGCTCCTGCCTGAAAACCTATATGGATGGAGAAACTCTCTATCGCGATATGCTTGCGGCTATCGAGGGCGCGAAAGAGCGGGTATTCTTTGAAACTTTCATCTGGAAATCAGATGAAATCGGACAAGAATTCAAAGACGCCCTGATTCGGGCAGCAGAGCGCGGCGCCGAGGTCTATATCATCTGGGATCGTTTTGGAAATATGGTGGTCGATCCCCGGTTCTTCCATTTCCCCAGGTTAAAAAACCTGCATGTCCTGGGATATTCCTTAAAACATACGGCGCGTGATCACCGTAAAATCTTAGTAGTGGACTCCAAGGTGGGTTTTGTGGGGGGCTACAACATCGGCTCCTATTACTTGGACAACCAGTGGCGAGACACCCATTTGCGCATTAGCGGCTCCAACGTGTGGGAGCTAGAAAGCGCTTTCTTGGACTTTTGGAATTATGCCCAGAAATGGCATTTGCGTTTAAAGAAAGTACGGGATCCGCGTGCCAAATCCTGGAATTCGAAAATTCAAGCCTGCGTTAATGACCCGAAACGACTGTTATTTCCAATACGCGGAATGTATGTGAACGCCCTGGATAAAGCACAAGAATCCGCCTATATCACTTCGGCTTATTTCGTTCCCGATCGGGTAATCCAGCGTTCCCTCATTGATGCTGCCCGCCGGGGAGTGGACGTGAAGGTACTGGTACCAGCCAAATCAAACCATATTCTCGCGGATTGGATTTCCCGATCCTACCTAACTGACCTGCTCGATAACCAGGTGGAACTGTGGCTGTATGACAATGTCATGATCCACGCGAAAACCGCGGTTATCGATGGATACTGGTCAACAATCGGCACCGCCAATATCGACCGGCTATCAATGACCGGCAACCATGAAATAAATATGTCGATTACCTCCCGGCCGCTAGCGGCGAATATGGAGAATATTTTCTTTACTGACCTGTTAAATGCGCGCTCTATTAGCCGCCACGAATGGAATCAGCGTCCCTTTATCGCCCGGATAGCAGAGCGACTATTACGTCCCTTCGCCTTCCTGGTCTAAGCTCAATCGACCGCTACTGTCACCTCGAGCCCGATCGGGGCCCCGAGTCGTAATATGACCGGGAGAGCCGCGGGCATTAGACTGGGGCTATGTCGACAATTGATAGGGATGAAGTAGTGCGCGTGGCCGCTTTGGCGCGGATCGCACTCACCGATGAAGAAATAGACCAGTTCGCGGGGGAGCTGGGGCAGATCGCGGCGGCGGTCGCCACCGTCTCTGAGGCCGTAGGACCTGATACTAAAGCCACCTCCCACCCGATTGAAATGAGCAATGTGCTCCGCCCGGATGAGCCCGGCGAATGCCTTGACCGGGAGGAACTATTGTCCGGAGCGCCTTTGGCTGAAGATGGTCAGTTCCGGGTACCGCAAATCATTGGGGAGGAGTAACCGTGGAAGACTTTTTGAAACTTTCAGCCCTGCAGCTAGCGGAGAAGCTGCGCGCTGGGGAGCTGACTTCCGAGCAGCTGACTCAGGCTTGCTTGGATCGGATTGAACAGTTAAACCCGAGCCTAAATGTGTTCGTGCATTTAGATTCCGAGGGCGCCTTAGAGACTGCCCGGCGCGTAGACAAGGCTCGCCAGAGCGGAGAAGAACTACATCCCTTAGCCGGTCTGCCGATTGCCTTGAAAGACAATATGGTTACTCGCGGCCAGGAAACTACTTGCTGCTCCAAGATTTTGGCTGGTTGGAAGCCTCCCTACGATGCCACGGTAGTTAGCAAAATCAAAGATGCGGGGCTCCCGATTATCGGTAAAACCAATATGGACGAGTTCGCGATGGGCTCGTCTACTGAGCATTCTGCCTTTGGGCCCACCCACAATCCTTGGGATCCTTCTCGGATTCCCGGTGGCTCGGGCGGGGGGTCGGCTGCGGCAGTAGCCTCCTTCATGGTGCCTTTAGCTTTAGGTTCCGACACCGGTGGCTCGATTCGTCAGCCCGGTGCAGTAACTGGCACCGTGGGCGCCAAACCCACCTACGGGGCGGTTTCCCGATACGGTCTGGTGGCGATGGCATCTTCCCTGGATCAGATCGGCCCGGTGACCCGCACGGTGGCGGACGCGGCGGCGTTACAAGAGTTAGTGGGCGGGCATGACCCCTTTGACTCCACTTCCCTAGATGAACCGGTTCCGGCATTGCTGAAGGCAGTGCAGGAATACCAAGGTAAAACTGACCTCTCCGGGCTGCGCCTGGGGGTAGTTAAACAGGGCAGCGGAGATGGCTACGAAGAGGACGTAACCCGCACCTTTAACGATACGGTGGCGGCTTTGAAAGAGCGGGGAGCTACGGTTACTGAAATCGATATGCCTTCCTTTAAAGACGCCCTCGCCGCCTACTACTTGATTATGCCGGCAGAAGTTTCTTCTAACATGGCACGCTTTGACGGTATCCGTTTCGGAATCCGGGTAGAGCCGACCTCCGGGCCGGTAACTGCCGAAACCGTAATGGCGGCTACCCGCGAAGCCGGTTTTGGGGCAGAAGTTAAACGCCGGATTATTCTGGGTACCCACGTGTTATCTGCCGGGTACTTTGATGCCTATTACGGTAGCGCCCAAAAGGTACGCACCTTGGTGCAAGAAGACTATGCCAAGGCGTTCTCGCAGGTAGATGCGCTAGTGCTGCCTACTTCGCCGACTGTAGCCTTCAAACTCGGGGAAAAGATTGGCGACCCGCTGACCATGTACAACTGCGATATTGCCACTATCCCCGCGAACCTGGCAGGTATTCCGGCGATCAGCGTGCCGATCGGGTTAGATCATCAAGGACTGCCGATTGGTTTCCAGGTAATGGCGCCTCAGCGCGGCGACGCCCTCATGTATCAGGTAGCCCAGGCCGCAGTTGACGCCTGCGGCACCGATGTTCCGGCTGCTTGCCCGGTGAAGTAGAGGAGAAGCAATGAGCGATTTAATGAAATACGAAGATGCAGTAGCCGAATTCGATCCGGTATTGGGGTTAGAAGTCCATGTTGAGCTGGGCACTGAAACCAAAATGTTTGATAGCGCCCCGAACTCTTCACTGGGGGAACCCAACACTCGGGTAACCCCGGTCTCTGTAGGGCTACCCGGATCCCTACCGGTAGCTAACGAGCGGGCAGTGGAATACGCGATCAAGATTGGGCTGGCACTCAATTGCGAGATTGCCCCCTTCTGCCGCTTCGCCCGTAAAAACTATTTCTATCCCGACCTGGCGAAGGCCTACCAGATTTCCCAATTCGATGAACCTATCGCCCATGACGGTTATGTAGATGTTGAACTCGATGATGGGGAAATCTTCCGGGTCAATATTGAACGTGCCCATATGGAAGAGGACGCTGGTAAAAACACCCATATCGGAGGCGATGCCGGTCGTATCCAAGGTGCCGCCTATTCCCTGGTGGACTATAACCGCGCCGGGGTGCCGCTAGTTGAGATTGTTACTCGCCCTATTGAGGGCGCGGGGGATCGCGCTCCCGAGGTAGCTGCCGCATATGTGCGTACTTTGCGCGATATTTTCCGAGCCCTGGAGGTTTCCGAGGCCCGGATGGAACGGGGAAACGTGCGCGCGGATGTGAACGTGTCTTTGCGGCCCAGCCCGGATGCGCCCTTGGGAACCCGCACGGAAACTAAGAACGTGAACTCGTTTAAAGCCATTGAAAAAACGGTTACTTTCGAGATTCGCCGCCAAGCCAAGATTCTTTCTGAAGGTGGCAAAGTTATCCAAGAAACTCGTCACTGGCATGAAGATACTGCTACCACTTCTTCGGGGCGGGAAAAATCTGACGCTGAAGATTACCGTTACTTCCCAGAACCCGATCTAGTACCGGTAGCTCCCGCGAAAGAATGGGTAGAAGAGCTGCGCGCCAACCTGCCGGAACTGCCGGTAGCCCGGCGCCGCCGCCTGCGCGAAGAATACGGTTTCTCCGATATGGAAATGCGAGACGTGGTAAACGCGGACGCTTTGGATATTATCGAGGCCACGGTCGCGGCAGGAGCAGCGCCCCAGGCTGCGCGGAAATGGTGGATGGGGGAAATCTCCCGGATTGCCAAAGAAAAGAACCTGGGTCTGGAGCAGGTAGCGGCCAAGCCCGCCGATGTGGCGCAGCTACAAGACCTGATTGACCAGGGTAAACTTAATGATAAGTTGGCTCGAAAGGTGATCGCCGGGGTACTGGAAGGTGAAGGTACCCCCGCCGAAGTTATGCAGGCGCGCGGACTCGAAATCGTGCGAGACACTGCTGCCCTAGAGGCCGCGGTAGCCCAGGTGATTGCGGATAACCCGAAAGTGGTGGAGCAAATCAAAGGCGGCAAAGTCAAGGCGATTGGCGCCCTCATGGGTGGGGTCATGCGTGCCACCAAGGGGCAGGCAGATGCCGGTGAAGCTCGGGAAATGATCCTCAAGCAAATCAACGGCTAGTTCCCATACTTTGTATCGGTGACGCACGGGGGCGGATTTCGCCTCCCGCCCTGAAAACTGGATGTAGGTACTTCCGCGCGGGGGAGAGATTTTTCCTCCCGCCCAAGAATTTGGAAAACGTAGCGACGTTTTCCAAATTCTTATGCCCACCGCACCCACTCGGATAAAATCTCTCCCCCGCGCTCAAGGTAAAATCAGCGGCGAATCTCAGACTAAGCGGGGAGTGTTTCCCGTAATCATCGCGGCTTTACAAGGTGTGAGGAAACAAAAATAAATGTCCTGCACACGAAAGGTAAACGCGTGAGGGCGGATTTATGCCGATCAGGCTAGGCGGGCGTAAAACTCGTAAAAGACCCCGATCTTTTACGAGTTTTTGGGCGGGAGGCAAAATCCGCCCTCGTGCGTTCATGTCTAAATGGGTATGGGCGGGAGGCAAAATCTCTCCTTCGCGCATTCAGCTGGATACTTTAGCGCTTTAGTTCTTCTTGGGGGGAGTGGGGTTGGGAACCGAACCTTTCTTGGAACGCGGACGCACCATGGCCTGTAGTCCTTCGCCAGAGACCGCCAGCCAGTAGAGGTCAAACTGTCCGAAAGTAGCGCTGCGTAGCTGAGTGGGGTCAGCCACCGGGGCGAGCAGGCGGGCGATAACCATATCGGAAGCCCCTAGTTTACGTAGCAAGGCCGAAAAAGTTTTGAAACTAGCGGTTTTCCCGATCCCGGCAACCGCTATCGAGGAAAAATCGTCCTCACACTCATAAAATGCCTGCTGCTGCGAGGATATACATTCATTAAATGCTGCTTGTAGCGCCTGCCGCGCTGCCTCACTGTTGTGGCTACGCCGGTAACGTAAAATTGTCCATCCCGCGACAATCCCGACGATAACTCCCAGTAATATCCAAAGCGCCATAACTATCCCTCCAAAGCCGATAGTGCCTGCTGGTAAACCTGCTGGTCTTCGGGGCTAAAACAACAGATAGTGATGGAGTTTAGGGTAGAGGGCGAGGCGGAAAAGTCTTTGATTTCTCCTAACGCAATCGCGGCTGCCTGCGCTATCGGGAAGCGGTAGACCCCGGTTGAAATCGAGGGGAACGCTATCGAATGACAATGGTTCTGCGCAGCCAGATGTAAGCAATTGCGCCAACAGGCCGCCAAGAGCTCGGCTTCCTGACTTCCTCCACCATGCCACACTGGGCCAGGAGTATGAATTACGTACTTGGCAGGCAAGTTGTAACCACCGGTGATCTTCGCCTGTCCGGTTCGGGCTCCGCCCAGGGTGCGGCATTCTTGGAGCAGACCGGAACCGGCTGCGCGGTGAATAGCCCCGTCTACACCGCCTCCTCCCAGTAGGGAAGTGTTTGCCGCGTTGACAATCGCGTCAACATCCAGCGTAGTGATATCCGCTAAAACTACTTCTACCTGCAGTGTTCCTAGTTGCATTTCATTAATCCGTTATCTTTGATCGAGCAGTAGCCGAAGGGATTCTTTTCTAAGTAGCGCTGATGGTACTCCTCTGCCGGGTAAAAGGCGGGAAGCGGGGAAGCGCTAGCGATTTCGGTGACTGGCTCGGCTCCATAAAGGTCGCGGATTTGGCGTCTAAGATCCAAAAGTACTGCCTGCGCTGTATGCTCTTGATCCGCCGTAGTGGGGAAAATTTGGGAGCGGTATTGCGAACCCACATCGCCGCCCTGACGGTTAAGGGTAGTGGGGTTGTGGTGGGAGAAAAATACCTCTAGCAGCTGGCGGTAACTGATCTGTGCAGGATCAAAAACCACTCGTACCGTTTCCGCGTGACCGGTAGTGTCAGTGCAAACCTGCTGGTAACTGGGATTTTCTAGGTGTCCTCCCATGTAGCCGACTTCGGTTTGCTTCACCCCGTCTAGTTTTGAAAAAAGACGCTCTGCTCCCCAAAAGCAGCCCATTGCAAAATAAGCGGTTTCGGTATTTCTCATGGTTTCAGTATAGAGGGCGAGAAGTCATTACTCCCGGTAGCAGGCAGCCAGTTACTTCAAGAAAGCGTCAGTGACCGGAACTAACTGCGGATATTTGGGACTGTGACCATTCTCGGAGGAGCGTCCTCAGCAGTGGAGTTCTACGGGACTTAGCCCACGGATGCTTCCCGAATCCACCTTAAGCGCCGGAAATAGTATCCACAATGGATGAGAGGCTGGCAGGGCGCGGAAAATAAAAATATCTCACCGCATGCGGTGAGATATTTTTCAGGTAAGACTCTATCGGGATCTTACCTGGTGCCAAATGCCCTCGAAGAGTTACTTCTCCATAGAGTTAACTAGCTTCGCCAGCTTCGACTTGCGGTTAGCCGCCTGGTTGCGGTGAA